>Ga0302215_10003739_pt1 | contig 10130 bp, 6 predicted proteins | sample II_Fen_N3_1_FD_194580 | JGI IMG/M metagenome (GOLD analysis project Ga0302215, IMG submission 194580) | Peat permafrost microbial communities from Stordalen Mire near Abisko, Sweden - II_Fen_N3_1 | ecosystem: Environmental > Terrestrial > Soil > Wetlands > Permafrost | place: Sweden: Abisko... | reverse complement strand
GACCCGAAGTCTCACCACGTTTCAATAAACGACCTATCAATTCATCTTTCTCAACATTCAAATCAAGCAAAACGGTAATTTCAGTCCCATTACTGCTCATCAATGTTTCTAACGCTTCGGCCTGTGCCACTGTACGCGGAAAACCATCCAAAATAACTCCATTAATTTCAGTACCAAATGCCTTGATATTCTTAGCCAAAATGCTAATAATCATCTCATCCGGAACCAGATTTCCTTTTGAAATGTAGCTTTCAGCCACTATTCCCAACTCCGATTTTTCGGCAATCTCATTGCGCAACAAATCACCTGTCGACAAATGTTTCAAGTCGTACTTTTTTACAATCAAATCACTTTGTGTCCCTTTTCCACATCCGGGAGCTCCACAAATAATAATGTTCAACATTCTTTTTATACTTATCTTGTTATTAAATAGAAATGAGACGATATACCAAAAACGCTCATTTCCTTGGGTAGTTTCTTATTCTGCCACAACAGTGTAAATATCCTTCAAATTGCGGCCATAACCGTCATAATCCAATCCGTAACCAACAATAAAATCGTTAGGAATCTTCATAGCGATATAATCAACCTGAATATCACGTTGCAATGCATCCGGTTTCTGCAGGAAAGTAGCCACGTGAATCTCACTAGCACCTTTTGCTTTAAGGGATGCTAAAATGCGTTCCATAGTAATACCAGTATCTACAATATCTTCTACTACTACTACTGTACGACCTACAACACTCTCATTCAGACCAATAATTTCCTTTACAGCACCAGTTGTGTACAATCCTTCATACGAAGAAAGCTTGATAAAAGTTATTTGGCAAGGCACATTTACATTCTTCATCAAATCCGAAGCAAACATAAAAGCACCATTCAGCACACACAAAAATAGTGGATCTTTACCTGCCATATCACGATTAATAGCTTCAGCTACATTGGAAACAGCAACTTGTATTTCTGCATCCGTTATTGATAATGCAAATTTTTTATCCTTAATCTGAATAGTGCTCATAAATTTCGACTAATTGAGTAACTAATATTTTTAGCTCTGTGATAATTATAGAAAAAGTGAAAATCCACACAGCTAAAACTATTTAGGCAATATAGATAAAACGTTTGCAAAAGTACAAAAAAACATCCGGATGCAAAAGGATAAAATGCTTATTATCATTTTCAGTCAAGTTATCAACTACGTGGTACATTAACGCACAGCTATGCATTTTATGAAAGAAATGTTGTTACTTTGCAGGTGTATTACACAACCATAAAACAACGTTCCAACTTCATTAAAGCATGCTAAACACCAGCAAAATAGCCAGCTCCGCAACAATTGATTTTTATTCGGCAAACACCAGTTCCGAGTTAGCATTACCATTGATTGAAGGTGGAATTGTAGCCGGATTTCCCAGCCCCGCTCAGGATTATATAGACCTGAAAATAGACCTGAACAAAGCTTTAATTTCAAATCCATCCAGCACATTTTATGGGCGGGTTAAAGGATCATCCATGCAGGATGCCGGAATATTAGACGGTGATATATTGGTTATCGACAAAAGTCTGGAGCCGCAGGATGGCGACACGGCCGTTTGTTTTATCGATGGGGAATTTACAATTAAATATATAAAAATAGATCCGGACGCCGTTTATCTGATTCCTGCTAACAGCAAGTTTCAGCCAATTAAAATCACGGAAGAAAACAATTTTTGTATTTGGGGTGTAGTGACTTACTCCATCAAAAATCATAAGAGAAAGGGTTGATGTATGTTTGGCTTAATCGACTGCAATAACTTTTATGCATCCTGTGAACGGGTTTTTAATCCAGCACTCAACGGCAAACCAATCGTTGTGCTTTCCAACAACGATGGTTGTGTTATTGCGCGGTCAACTGAAGCTAAAATACTGGGAATTCCAATGGGTGAACCGGCATACAAACTAAAGGAATTAATTGAAGGGAATCAGGTTACTGTTTTCTCTTCCAATTATGTACTTTACGGCGATATGTCGCATCGGGTAATGACAACGATATCCGAATTTGCCCCGGAAATGGAAATATACTCAATAGATGAAGCCTTTTTGTTACTTGAAGGTTTTCAGCATATTGATATGAAAACATATGGCAAGAAAGTTGTCAGAACTGTCACACGCAATACCGGAATTCCCGTGAGCATGGGAATTGCTCCAACAAAAACCCTTGCAAAAGCTGCCAATCGGTTTGCAAAAAAATATCCAAACTACAAAGGCGTTTGTGTTATTGACACAGACGAAAAACGCGGGAAAGCACTTAAATTGCTCGATATTGGCGACGTATGGGGAATTGGCCGACAATATGCAACAAAGCTGCGCTATTACAGCGTAAATACAGCATGGGATTTCACTCAACGAACCAAAAGCTGGGTACGCCACACCATGGGCGTGACAGGCGAACGAACTTGGCTGGAATTACGTGGAACTCCATGTATCGAAATGGATCGATCAACAACCAAAAAATCGATTTGCACCTCACGCAGTTTCGGAGAGCGGTTAACAGAACTGGAGCCAATTTCAGAAGCCATTGCCAATTTTGCAGCCAACTGTGCCGAAAAGCTCCGGAAACAAAAGTCATTAACCTCGGTGCTACTGGTTTTTATTCACACCAATCCGCACGCCACCAACCAGCCTCAATACAGCAATCAAAAAGTCATCCAACTTCCTGTAGCTACAAACGACACAACCGAGCTGATAAACTTTGCTTTGCAAGGACTAAAATCTATTTTTGAAAAAGGCTACCGTTACAAAAAAGGGGGTGTAATTGTGAGTGAAATTGTGCCGGAACGACCGCTACAAGGCAATTTATTCGACACTAAAGACCGTGAAAAGTTCAATAAAGTTATGACAGTCATGGATAACCTCAACGCTTCATACGGAAAACAGAAAGTAAAGATAGCAGCTCAAGGCTTCGATCGTAAATGGAAATTGAAAAATGAGAAACTATCGCCTTGCTATACTACAAAATTGGAGGATATTTTAGAGATAAAAGCGGAAAAATAAATTATATTTCTTCAGCTTTTATAAAACAACACTTTTACTTTCATTACAAACAAGCAGACTTTAAACAAATACATTAGCGACCATATACAGAAAAGCCACTCTAAAATAGAGTGGCTTTTTACAATTATGACTATACACCAAACTATCTAGGTCCAATGTATGTAAATACTTCAACAAAATGTGTTCTGTGTGGTGAAACAACTGCGGGTTGATTCATCCAGTAAGAAACTCTTATTGTTCTGGTAACAGGATCAAAATCATTAAATCCACTAGGATCTAATTCTGCCGAACGTCCGTTTCCAGCAGGTTGGCCATAATGATTTGTAACCTCAATCACTTTATGAGTACTTGCATCGAATTTAAAACTTGGAGCAAAACTACCATAATAGCTTCCACCTCCATTATTTAAGAAACTATGTGCCCAAGTTCCAATATAGTTATCCCACATATCAACCTTTGAAACGCTTTGAGTAACCAGATTTACAGACATAGGATATCTTCCTGTAAATAGTGCATTAGCTGCATCAAAGAATGTACCTTCAACAGCATAGTGACCATCATAATCATTTGCTGGTCCAAATTTGACAACACCTTCATTCAAATTACTTAATGTGTATTTTGGATCACTAACTGCTGTAATTCTAACTCCAAAAATAAATGAAGAACCAATCAATTTATTTGGATTCAATTTAACAGAAATATAACCTGTACTAGAGCCTTTAGGTATTACTACCTTCAAACCAGTATTCAAATCAGAAATCATTGTAGAATCTAAAACAAATCCTTCAACATTTACCAATGAATCCATAACATATGAATTTAATGTATTCATGTGTTTGTATGTAATTGTTACATCGCTTGTCGCTGGGCCTGATGTCAAATGAAAAGCAATGAATTGAGTTATTGTTGTATCCTTTCCAGCAGGATCTGCAATAACAGAATAAGCTCGCGCTACAATATTCGAATTATCTGCCGAAGTTATATGAACTTCCACGAAATTTTGATTTTGGGTATTCTTAGTCCCAATCAAATTGTTTGAATAATCACTATCGTTAAGACAAGCACTTAATGATAAAACTAAGGCAAGTGTCAGGATAGGAAAAACTTTATTTATTATTTTATTCATAATCATTTAATTTTTTAAGTTTTTATTCTGTTATAGTTTGCTAAAATTACTTCCAACAAACTATAACATGATTTAATGATTCTATCAAGGTTGCCAAAAAAGCTTTTCGGTAAATATACTAGTTCTTGCAGGTAGATTTACACTATTTGTTGTTACCTCAGTTTGTGGATAAGGCATTACAAAAGGTAAGTGAGCAGTTGCATCGTTTTGAACAATTGCATTATTAGACAAATAACCAGTCGGCAAAACCAATACACCACGTCTTAAATCAGACCATGCTTCTACTGCATCTATTCCATTTAAAGCTACATATTTTTGATAGGCAATAAATTTCACTTTATCAGCAGGAGTAGTTCCTGAATTAACCCAGTTAGCAGAATTCACACTAGCAATATAAACATTGAAAAGACTATCAGAAACACCTACAGCATCAAGTTTTGTTTTTTTACTTGCAACCAAATCAGCCCCTGTTCCTAACCAACGGAAAGATTCTTTAATAGCGCTTTCAAACAAAGTCTTTGTTGCAGCATCTCCGCCTGGTAACCAACCTCTTGCAGTTGCTTCAGCTTGAAAGAACAAACTTTCAAAAGATGGTAAAATAAACTGATCTTGTGTTGGTGAACCCGCCAAGCCAGGGCCAATTTCAGTACCAACGATTGTTGCACCACCCGGAGTTTTATTTCCGCCCAATGAACCATAATCAGTTCCTTTAATATCAGCCAATGTCTTACCGGCAAAGAATCTTAAAGCACGTGGGTCAGTATTTCCCAAAATAATCTTTACAAAATAATTGTTCGGTTTATTATTTGAAGTTGCTGCAGAACCTGAAGGAGTCAAACCATATGCAGCATAAAATGGATTCTGCTTGTCAGTAGAATTCACATAACCAGGATTAACACTTACATCTTCTCCTGCTCCCAAAAGAAAACCATCAGTTGTAATTTTAGCAATTTGCGCTCCAGATGGAATAAAACCTTTTTCTGCTTGACGTAAATAAATTCTCAATTTAATAGTATTTGCCAACTTTTTCCATTGAGGAATTGCATTTTCCAAATCCACTCCACCCTTTTTTGCACCACCGCGACAGAAAATGATATCAGTGTTTACAAATTTAGAAGTTGGGACACTTGCATTTAAATATGTAATAGCCTTATCCAATCTCAGCAATAAATCAGCATATATATCTGTTGCTTTATCATAAGTCGGACGTGGATTATTTATATAATCAAATGCTTTAGTATATGGAATGGCCCCAAATTGATCTACAGTTTCCTGCCAAAGTTTACATGACAAAATAATAGAGGCGGCTGTCAGGGTCGAATCCTTGGCTGTTAATGCTTTAGTTTCTACCTGATTTAAATCAAATAAAACATTATAAGCATTATCCCAGTTATTTTCTGATTCTGTTGAAGTTCCTGTTACCTTATAAGTGGTTTCTTCTTGTTCAACGATAAATGTACCAGAACGAGACCAATAACCCATCCAGTTATTCAGGAACACAAAACGAGTTGCTTGTCTTAGACCAACAGCATGTTCAGCTTGTGTGAAAATCAAGTCAGGAGTTACATTGTCTCCGGTTACGCGGTTTGGATCTTTATTTACATCCAGAAAGTCACTACATGAACTTGCTGCAAAAACAACAGCCATAAGTGCCAACATTTTTATATTTTTAACTTTTTTCATATCTCTATAGTTTTATAAATTTTAAAACTGTACATTAACTGTTGCTCCAAAATATCTTGAAGATGGAGTTTCATAAGCACTACTTACACCCATTGTATTACCCGATGAAGTATAGTTAAATTCAGGATCACCCCATTGATTTGACTCAGGCAAGAACATTAATAGATTCTTTCCAACAAGGCTTAAAGAAGCTTTTTTCAAGAAACTAGCACTATTTTTAAGGAATTTAGTAGGAACACTATATGTAATGTTTAACTCGCGTAATTTCCATGCAGCAGCACTACAAAAATAGTTTGTTGCAACACCTGTGTTGGTAGTTTTACCTGTCCAGAAACCATAATTACCATCTGAAACCAATATATTTGTATTTGGGACATATTTATTAGTAACAGGATCTAGATATACTGAATTAGGAAATACAAAACGTTCACGACCATATTCAGCAGAACGTGCAGAGATACCAGAGAAGTCCATATCGGCACCTATACCTGCATAGAAATTATGTCCACCTTTATAATCCCAAGTCATAGAAACTGTAAAATCTCCTAAAGTATAAGATGGAGAAATACCAATCACCCAGAGAGGTAATGTTCTACCTTTTATAACCAAATCTTTAGCAATAGAAGGATTCCCTGTAACTGCATCTATTATAACCTTACCTGTTGCAGGATCACGATCATAATCTGTCATTTGGAATGAATAAGCTGGCTGACCAACTATCGCGATTTGATTTACAGTAGGGTTACTTGCCGCATTTTGAATAAATCCGCTATTACCTGCCAACACTACAGGAACATTGCCTTGCGTTGCAGTAACAATATTATTATTATATGTTGCATTGACTTTCAAATTAAAGTTACCATCCCCGATTTTAATCAACGGAGTTAATGTCAAATCAAATTCCACACCGTAGTTACGGAAACTTGCTGCATTAGCCAACGCTGTTGGATAACCAGTTGCCCATGACTGTGAAACAGCTAATATCTGATTTGTACAATCTTGATTAAAATAAGTTGCTTCAAGACCAAGTCTGTCATTCTCTAACAATCTAAACTCTGCACCAACTTCAGTAGTTGTTACAAACTCCGGTTTTAAATCAGGACTTGGGATTGTATTACCTGCAGTAAAGCCGGCGTTACTTCCGTATGGAAATCCAGATGATACGGCTCCATAAAGAGTAGTATAAACTGCCTGCGTAGAATAAGCTGCAAGGTTTACATTACCTGACCTATTCCATGCACCTCTTAATTTAAAGTAGTTGATTGAATTATCTTTCAATGATGGGAAAATATCAGACAAAATAACTGATGCACTGGCACCCGGATAAAATACCGAACGATTTTTAGGAGCTAAACGACTATCCCAGTCATTACGTCCAGTTAAATCCAAGAAAGCATATTTTTTATATCCAATTGTAACATTACCATAAGCTGAAACTAATCGGCTTTGAATTGTTGCATTGTTAGGGTATACAGGAACACTGGCGTCGCCTGAGCGCACTGCGGTGTTATATAAACCTGGAACAACCAAATCATTTCCACCAATGGCAATATCAACATAATTATTACTACGGACTGTTGATCCAGCAATGTATTTAATATTATAATCAGACGCATCGAATTCTCCACTTAAGTATGCATCAACGTTGACACGACTAGTTACTGATTGATCGGTAAATACTGAACCCGGTTGATTGTGGTACTGTGTATTACTTCTCTTTAAAACATTTAAAGTATAATCAGAAACTACCATAGGAGCATCTGTATTTTGATAAGAAGACATAGATACATTTGAACTTGCTTTTACATCTGCTTTTAACCATTTCGCAAATTTGTAGGACAAATCAACATTCCCCATTATATCATGGCTAGTACCTTTTTGTCTTAAACTGGCAATCACCCAATAAGGATTAAATGCATACTCACAAAAATAATTATCAAATTTACCCCATTCGCTATTAAGATCCTTATAAGACAGAATTGGAATATTAGCACCTGCCTGAAGCAAATTGGCCATAATACTACCAGTATATGAACTTGTGGTCAAATTTGGCATATCAGCTTCATTAACAACATCATAAGTAGTATTAGTATAATTCACATTATAGTTTACTGAAAGGTTCTTATATTCTTTACCTGAATTAAAACGTAATGTAGTTCTGTTATTTTTATCACCCGGCATCAACCCTTTAATGTCAGCATTTGTAACACTTAAGAAAAAGTCTTTACTAGACAACGAAATTGCATTTTGGAAAGTCAAACCTGTATTCCAAAAATCTACTTTATCATTTGCATGAACTGCGCTGTAGGGACCTGTTTGTTGGTGACCTTGAGAATTTACAATACCGATTGGTTGAGTTGAACCATCAAATTTTGGTCCGTAATTTTGGTTTTCAATTGGAGAGTAAATGGTATTTCCAAACTGGTCAACAGATTCTCCACCCCAACCTCCGAAAGAAGATTGTGTTTTTGGGAAGTAAGCAACCCGTGTAGCTTGAAGCGATGAGGTGATCGAAACAGCTGTTTTATCGGTATCACCTTTTTTAGTTGTTACTAAAATAACACCATTTACTGCGTCAGGACCATACAATGCAGCGGAAGCAGCACTCTTCAATACAGTTACATCCTGAATATCTTCCGGTGAAATGCTATTTAAATAACCTAAACTTACCGGAGATCCATCCAATACAAACATAGGCTGGTTATTACCGGTAAGAGAACGGATACCACGAATGTTCATTTTTGAATTTTCAAATACACCACTATTCGTAGTAGTAATATTTAAACCAGAGATCTTACCATTCAATGCCTGCTGTACGTTGGTAGAATTGGCTTGAGTAATGAACTTGTTTTTAATGGTTGTGGCAGCATACCCAACTTCTCTCTCCTGTCGTTTAATACCAAGAGCTGTAGCAACTACAACAACTTCATCAATTTGTTTCGAATCTGCCTGTAATGTAACAGACATGTTGTTTGTTGCTGCAACTTCAACAGTCAACATACCTACATACGAAACCACCAGGGTTTTTGCATTAGCAGGTAAACTGATTCTAAAAACCCCATCTGAACCGGTAATTGTGCCTAGAGAAGCACCTTTAACCTTTACAGTAGCACCAATAATTGGTTGCCCATCATCCGCGGAAAGAACTTTTCCAGAAATGGATTTTGATTGAGCATTAACCAAACCTACGCCGACCAATAATAGGCAAGCCAATAAGAACGTTAGTTTTCTCATAAATTTAACATTTTGTTTATTAATCTTCTTTAATTCGCGTTATTTCTTGTAATTTGAATTTACACGTTTGCAAAAATAAAGTATTAATAATTAAAAAACAAGTGTTTTTGATGATAAATGGAAATTTTATACAGAAAATTTGTGTCAATATGTAGGTTGACCTATACAAACCAGTTAATATAACGGGTTATTTCTATCTATTGACACTTCTTAACGTTCACTTATATGTCTGTATTTCTGATACTAAGGTAAGACTAAAAAATATGAAATAACATTTTATTAATTTTTGTAAAGAAACTGGAAAGAATAGAAAAAAAAAATCATTAAGACCATATTTAACAATCATAAGTGTCGTTTCTTACCTCTTATTTGCATGTTTTAGAGCAAAAGAACAAGAATATACAGCATAAATTAATAAAAAGTATCAATTTCAATCATTGAACTTACAAAAAGAAACGGAAATAGAAGATATATTGATTTATGAAAATATACTATAAATGGGGTTTTGAAAGGATTTACATTCGAATCGAAATGGATAGATTAACAGTCCTTTGATTCAAACATTAACTTCACTTTAAAACTATCGGATACACATTAATTATAAAAGAAAACAGGATAAACATATTTGCTGGTTGGATAGTACACATGCAGTTTTTCCACTTTATAACATACAACATTTGTTGCTAATGCATTTAGATCAATGTAGAAGGGGGAGTGAGATAATCGATGCTTAGCTACGCAATTGATCGAAACATTAGAGATGAAAAAAAGCCTCCAAAATCTTACGATTTTGAAGGCTTTTGTACCCAGAGCCGGGATCGAACCGGCATGGAAGTGAATCCACTGGTGTTTGAGACCAGCGCGTCTACCAATTCCGCCATCTGGGCAATTGCAGTGCAAAAGTAGGCTTTTTTTTTGAAATGCCAAACACTAAACTAATTTAAAATTCATAATTCATAATTCATAATTCAAAGTCGCCTAAATATCAGGAATTTGATTGTTGAATAATTTTGAATTCTGCATTGTAAATTATGCATTTTTCTTTTTGGCTACA
>Ga0302215_10003738_pt1 | contig 10130 bp, 5 predicted proteins | sample II_Fen_N3_1_FD_194580 | JGI IMG/M metagenome (GOLD analysis project Ga0302215, IMG submission 194580) | Peat permafrost microbial communities from Stordalen Mire near Abisko, Sweden - II_Fen_N3_1 | ecosystem: Environmental > Terrestrial > Soil > Wetlands > Permafrost | place: Sweden: Abisko... | reverse complement strand
ATGCTTTTCTTTTTTGGTTCATTTACAAAATTTAAAAACGTATTATTAATTAACTATTACAAAGACTTAAAGAGCACATATACAGACATATGACAAAGTGTTAAATAGTTTAAAAAGGATTAAATAGCTACTAATAGACTTGTAAAAATAGAGTAGAACTACAATATGACATAAAAAATATGCATATTATTTCTTTTTATCATCAAAAACACTTGTTTTCTATTTATAAATATTTTATTTTTGCAAACTGAATACGAGAACAAGAGGAATAAAAACGCAAATTAAAGAAGATTAATAAACAAAATGTTAAATTTATGAGAAAACTAACGTTCTTATTGACTTGCCTATTTCTGGTAGGTGTAGGTTTGGTTAATGCTCAGTCGAGATCTGTTTCGGGAAGTGTATTTTCCGCAGATGACGGGCAACCTGTTATTGGAGCTACTGTAAAGGTAAAAGGTACAACTGTAGGTACTATAACCGACACAGATGGAAAATTTAGAATCAATGTGCCTGCCAGTGGGAAAAATCTTTTGATTTCTTTTGTTGGTATGAAAACTATTGAAGTTGAAGCAAAAAACGACGTGGTTATAAAGTTGGAAGCTGATGCCAAACAAATGGATGAAGTTGTTGTTACTGCTGTGGGGATTAAACGTTCACAGAAGTCGTTAGGGTATGCCGCTTCAACAATGGCACCAGAAGATGCGTTAAATAAATCGCAACCTGACTTTTTGAAAGAACTGCAAGGTAATGTGGCAGGTGTAGATGTACGATCTTCACAAGGAACCCCGGGTGCCGCAACCCGCATTAATATTCGGGGTAATTCTTCATTCTTCGGAGACAATGAACCTCTAATAATTGTAGATGGTGTTCCTATTGGTAATGATCAGGTTGCTACAACCTCTCAAACTTCCGGAGGTGGTGCTTATTCTGATGGATTTTCGTCTATTGATCCTAATGATATTGCTACTATGACTGTACTAAAAGGATCTGCTGCTGCTGCATTATATGGCTCAAGAGCATCTAATGGTGTTATAATAATTAAAACTAAATCAGGAAATGTAGGAGGCATGAAAAAGAAATTAGAAGTTACATTAAATTCTTCATGGTCTACGGAAAGTATAGCTAATCTGCCCGATTATCAGAATTTGTATGGAGCTGGATCAAATTTTTCATATTCAAATGCAAATGGATCTTGGGGTGCTAAATTTGGTACACTTGACTCTATTCCGTTACAAAATTCTGATTGGAAAAAATATTATCCTAAATCGTTCCCATCAAGTGGAAATATAGCTTATAAAGCGCAGCCCAATAATGTGAAAGATCTTTTCAAAACTGGACTTGTAGCAGAAAATTCAATAAATTTAGCCGGTGGTAATGGTAAATCAGCTTTTAACGTAACATTGTCAAATTTAGATCAAACAGGTTATGTACCTAATTCTTCATATGGAAGGACTAGTATTAGTGTCGGTGGTTCTTCTGAATTAGCTAATGGACTTACTATAAGAGGAAGTGTTAGTTTTACAAATACTAAGCAATTGGGAAGTCAATTTGGTGAAAATCAGGTATCAGGAGCTTCATCTTCATTTGCCAGGGCATTGTTTTTAGCTAGAAACTGGGACATTGCAGGTCAGCCGTATGAAACTCCAACTGGTTTGCCAATTTCAACGAGTAACGCTCAATATGATAATCCGCTTTGGGATTTTCAACACAATACTGTAAACACAAACGTTGATAGAGTAATGTCAAATTTTAGTGCAGAATATAAAATTCTTGATTGGTTATCTGCTTCCTATCAATTAGGCTCTAGCATTTACTCATTAGATAGAAAGGAAATAATAGATATTGGATCGCGTGCAGCTGGAGGAAAAGGAGATATAAAGACCGATATATACAGACATGCTGAGTTTGAGTCAAATTTCTTATTGACTGCCCAAAAAGATTTATTTGATGATAATTTTTCAGTTAAATTTATTTTAGGTCATAATTTAAATGACCAAAATACTACAAGACAAGCTAATGATGGTGCAGAAATTTCAGTTCCAGGCATCTATTCCTTGACAAACACAAAAACCCAGACTGTTTTAGAAGATGCTATTACACAAAGAAGATTAGTGGGAGTATTTGGTGATTTGACATTAGGATATAAAAATTACGTCTTTTTAAATGTAAGTGGAAGAAATGATTGGTCTTCAACATTACCAATAGCAAATAGAAGCTATTTTTACCCAGCTGTTTCAGGATCATTTATATTTTCTGATGCATTGGATATCAAGAGTGATTTGTTTAGTATTGGCAAAATCAGAGCTGGTTGGGCAAAAGTAGGAAATGATGCATCTGCTTATTCTTTAGTGAATACTTATGGAGTATTAACGCCTTTTAATGGCCAAGCCACAGCTTCTGTAGGATCTGCCAGTAAGGATCCTAATTTACAACCAGAGTTTACGCAAGAAGTTGAATTAGGTACAATGTTAGAATTTTTCAAAAGAAGATTAGCATTTGATTTCACATGGTACAATAAGATTTCGACTAATCAGATTGGTTCTATTTCATTACCTGCTTCTAGTGGTTTTAGTAGTTATCTTACAAATTTTGGAAAAATTCAAAATACTGGTGTTGAATTAGATGCAACAGCAAAAGTGATTGATAACAGGGATTTTAAATGGTCTTTCCATTATACATTTACCAAGAACAAAAATACTGTTCTTGAATTGGCAAACGGAGTTGAACGAATTCAATTAAATGGTGTACTTGATAATATATCTCCGTATTTGGAAAAAGGGATGCCTTTTGGTTATTTACGAGGTACTGTTAATTATAGGGATGCTCAGGGTAATTTGTTAATAGATCCAAAAACAGGTTTACTAATTCCTGATCCTAATCAAAAAATGGTTGGAGATCCAAATCCTGATTACAAAATGGGGTTAGGAACTACTGTTACTTATAAAAATTTCTTTTTATCTGCTCATTTTGATATGACAAAAGGTGGTGATATTTATTCCGTAACTGTTAATACTTTATTAGGAAGAGGTGTAACACAAGACACTCAGGATAGAGAGCATACATGGGTAATACCAGGTTATTATGGTGATGCAAATACAGGTAAACCTATTCTCGATGCTTCAGGCAATAAAATTGCAAATACAATTCAAGTAACTACAAATGATTTGTATTTTGGTAATTCATTTGCAATTAACGGTCAAACTGAATTTAGTGTGTATGATGCAACCGTTTATCGTTTCAGAGAATTAACTTTTGGGTACGATTTTAATAAAAAGTTACTTGCAAAAACGCCTTTTGGAAGTGCTACAATAAGCTTTTCAGCCTATAACCTATGGTTTTATGCACCTAATATCCCTAAACATACTAATTTTGACCCTGAAACCAACAGCTATGGTTCTACATCAACTCAAGGAATTGAATTAAGTGCAGCTCCTTCTACAAGACGTTTGGGAGTTAATTTAAAATTAACTTTCTAATTATTAATTTAAAAAAAGTATGAAAATGAAAAAGATATTTTTGTTATTTTTCCTTCCTGCCTTATTGGTTGGATGTACTACTTGGCTCGATGTAAATAAAGATCCGAATAATCCTACAGATGTGCCAATGACATTATTATTGCCTACAATAGAAATCAATGCAGCATACACTCTAGCTCCCGGTCAGGGATTAGGAGAAGATTTAGCAGTCTATACGCATCAGGTTTCTACCAGAGAGGCTGCTAATGTCTATAACGCTGATGGAAATGAGTTTTATCTCAATCAGGCATGGAATTCAATGTATATTACTACATTGCAAAATTTAGATAATGTTATTGTTAAAGCAGATGCATCGAATGCCCCATATTATTCAGGAATAGGAAAGATTTTGAAAGCTTATATGTTTTCTCAATTTGTTGATGTATTTGGTGATATTCCATTTAGTCAGGCTAATAAGAAAGCCTCTGATGGAATCCTTTATCCTAAATTTGATAAAAGCGCGGATATATATCCTCTGTTAATTGCTTTGTTGGATAGTGGTATTGTGGATATGAAGAAACCCGTTGCTGCTATTACTCCGGGAGCAGATGATTTAATATTTGGAGGTTCTGCTAAGAGCTGGATCAAGACTGCTAATACAATTAAATTGAAATTACTCATTCAAACCCGATTAGTTGGTGATAAAGCCAAAAATCTTGCAGCTATTAACACATTTCTTACCGCGACTCCCGCAACTGAACTTATAGGAAAAACATCTGAAGGATTTATGTTCCCCTATTCGTCTGTAAGAACACCGGATCAAAGACATCCGGCATATCCGGCAACTTATGAGGCAACTCAAAAAACGGACGATATGAGTCCTTGGTTTTATGAAATTCTAAAAGGAAAGAATCCACTATTTAGTGGAATTATTGATCCTCGTATTCCATATTATTTCTATAATCAAATGGATCCTAAAGCTACAGCTGGAAATGATGGAAATTCCTTTGAATACAGAGATGGAGGATTTGTTTCAATCTATTTTGGATCAAATGGGCCTGATAATGGTAGAGCACAGGATAAATCACAAACAGTATATGGAATTTATCCTTGTGGTGGGCGTTATGATCAAGGAGATGCGCAGGTAGTATCTGCAACTAGTGGAACTGGTGCAGCTCCATACCGGTTTCTGACTTATGCTGACCGATTGTTCTTAGAAGCAGAAGTAATTCAAGCAGGAGGTGGTGATGCAACTGCAAAACTTACATCAGCAATTACCGAAGCTTTTAAATTAGTTGATTATGTTGCTGGTAAAGCGAATGGCAGTCAATCAATTCCAGTCCTGGCAGGATCATCAAATGCTACAGATTATATTAATGCTATTATTGGATTGTATACTGCTGGCAGTGCTGAAAAGAAAATGGAAATTATTATGACACAAAAATGGATTTCTAGTTTTGGAAGTTCTATTGACCAATATACAGATTATCGTAGGACCGGTTATCCTGTTCTTTTTGATCCTAATAATGCGGTTTCAGTAACTCCTCCAATTGGTGGAGATCCATCCAGAACTACTGGATCTGATCCTGCTGTAAATGTTAGTTGTCCAAGAGGTTTCCCAAGAAGTTTGCCATGGGCAATTACGAATGAATTAAATGTAAACAAAAATGCACCTGCTGAGAAAAGTGATCTTACTAGTCCATATGTTTTTTGGGATCTTAAAAAATAATTTTTAATTAGAAAAATATGAGAACAAATATTATAAAATCGTTATTCTTCTCGGTAATTATACTTCTGGGTGCATGTACTTCAGAAAGTAGAGTTCCTGAGTTAACCAAGGTTTCGTACCCATTAATTACAATAGATTCAACATCTGATGTACTTATATTAAATGGAGTTTTGAAAGGGAAATTTCATGTAGCGATGTACTATAAAGATCTACCTGTAGATTCACGTATTGTTGTTGCAATGAATGGAAATTATACAAATATTAAAATATTTCTTGCTAGTCTTAAAACATTTCCATCAGCTCAAACTATTACAGGTGATCAGTTGAAAACTTTGTTCGGGCTTTCAACAATTAATTCAGGTGATTATTTTGAAATTGGATTAGATGTGAAAATGCAGGATGGTAAATGGTATCCGGCTTTTAATCCATATGGTGTTGCCTACGATGCAGGTTCAATTAATTTAACAGGATCAAATCCTATTATCACTTTTAAAGCTCCACTACCTATTGATACTTTTGTCGGCAATTATCTGGCAGATGAACCTGCTGAATCTTATAATTATGGTGTGTCGTTTATAAGAGTTAGTACAACTGCTATTAGTACAAATAATTATTGGAATTCAGGTTGGACCGGAGTATTTACTATAGATTTTGTCAATAAAACCTATTCTATGCCACAAACAACCTGGACTCAGGGCTATTCCGGTATTGAATCAGGAACTGTTGATTTAGTTACAGGTAAAATGGTTGGTAATTATACTATTTATCAAAATGGTGCTGTAGCAGAACAAGGAGTACATACTTATACGAAAAAATAACTTAAGTATAAATAAATTAAAAAAGGAATTGCTCATTTGAGTAGTTCCTTTTTTTGTTTATGTATGATTTATCATGGTATATCAAATATCTCCATTTTAAATTTTATGCAATCCTTAGACGGATTGTTTATTTCAGAATGAGTTTTATTTAATAGTTTTTTTCAATGACCTGGTCTAAATATTCATCCATTTGAATAATGGAAATGAAAGAAATGGAATTCTATATTTCTGCTTTTATCTGATTTTAAAATAAAAGAAAATTACGTCAATCACCCTTGAATACTCAAATCCAAATAATAAACTATAATCATTTAATTGAATCCATTAAAAAAGCAGCAAAATAGACTATTATTTTACTCCTATTCAAATTTCAAAGTCCTAAATTGAACACTAAACCCGGTTTTAATTAAAAAATAGTTAATATTAATATCATTGATTATCAAATCGTTTAATATTATTATCGACTATCTGTTTACATACTTTCCAATCATTATTTAAATTCGTGTTTTTTTAAAATAACTATCAATATGTGAGCAATATAAATTGATATAACTAAGTTTTCATGATGTATATCTAAAAAAATAATCTGTCAATAGATTTAAAAACATGAAAAAAAATCATTATTTATTTTCATAGTTGTTCGCTTAAAATTGCAACTAAATGAATTTAAACACCATTTTATCCTATTATTTTGATCCATAATCTTCAATACACATTCATGTAAGTAATGCAGATGGTATAGCAAAATTTAATTTAATACCTGAAGTAGTACTTGTAGAATCGAAAGGGATGAAACCTAGTGATTTAGTTCTTGCAGAGGCAATGATTATCGAAAAGAAAGAAATTATTATTGCAAAATGGAATGAAATACATGGTATATAGAATGTACTCGAATTAAAAAAATAACATCGCATCAATAATTAGTATTATGGAAATAAAGAAAGTGTGGTTAGAAACAGAAAATATATATATATATACAAATCGCTAGTGGTCATGTGATAGGTAATCCGATTTCGTGGTTTAGCAGATTGGCAAATGCAACTCTGGAACAACGAAACAGATTTACTATCGGACCCTTTGGTGAAAGTTTGTATTGGGAGGAATTGGACGAAGATTTAAGCCTGGAGAGTTTTTTTGATTTTAAGCGGGAGTTGAATTATGCTAAAATATAATTGACAAGGTGCTGAAATATTTTTTTTTTAGATGAATAAATCATTTAACTATCTATAAATCTTTAATATTAGAGATTGAATTTATTAAATTAACCCTGTTATATTTTCCAGGTTCTTAACCCAATAAGTAGCAGGTTTGTTTTTATCCGCTGTATCTATCCGGGGGTTATAGTATATCTGATCAATGTCCGCATTTTGAGCACCTACAATATCTGATTCGTAATCCTTTTTGAAGCCAGACAAAGATAATATAATGTTTCTATGAAGAAAGAATGATGTACTGATTGTGGCACACCCATAAAAGTTGTGGTCTAAGGAATCGGGCTCAGATTTATTCAAACCTGAATCATCAAAATCATCAGTTAGCCGTAAAATTAAATTATTCAGCTATGCAATCAACAAACCTAAACCGAAAATTGTTACAATGGATGAATTTAAAGAGTATTATCAGATTTAATCAGAATAATATATTTAACTTTGCATCATTATATAAAACATACCATTATGATAGTAACAGCACGAATAAACGTAGAATCCCCTGCCGGTCGTAAAATTGTGCGTGAGTTGGAAAAACATCACAAAGTGGTTGAAATTGATAATCCGTTACCCGATGTAAAAACATATTCCATAAACGAAGCTTATGAACGCGGATTAGATCAACTTACAACGCATTACTGCGTAGATATAAGGAAACTAAAATCTAAATTGTGATGGTTAAATTGAAATGAAAATAATAGAAATTACATAAGTATGGGTTGAAGATGAGGCTGTTTACATTCAAACCTCTGGCGGTGAAATCAAAAGCGAACTATTCAACGATTATGTAGTGTCTGAACGAAAATTATATAACTAATAGACAATCAGCAGAATAAAACCTAGATTGTTAGTCGAATAATTCTGTTGTTTATTAAAAATAGTTGGTCAAATACTTGATTAATAGCATAATATTGATTATCTTTGATGGCAAATAGATAAAAACCTCCAAAGATTCAACCATGAGAGAAAGATTCGCTGCCCAATTACGTATTGGAAGTATACCAATTTCAGAAATAAAGATACCAACAAAAAGTCGTGATGAATTTCCTCCTTATTTGCGTGCAGTTCAAGAAATTTACAATAATCCGGAAATAAGTACGGCAATTTTTGATTTAGTGGAAAAGGCAGTATGCAAAAAAGACAGTAGAAATGGCCGTCCAGGCATGAACCTTTGGACCATCTTTGTGTTGGCAGGAGCCCGGATGTGCCTTGGAACTGATTACGACAGATTGCACTACTTGGCTAATTCAGATAGTTTGTTGCGTAAAATGTTGGGGTATTGCGATGCCTTTGTAGATGATGATGATATTTCTTTACAGACAATTAAAGACAATGTTACATTATTAGATGATGAAACACTCAAGGGGATTAATGATGTATTAGTACAGATGGGACATGGATTATTAAAAAAAAAAGAGACGGATCTATTACTTATCAAAGTCGATAGTTATGTTTTAGAATCAAATGTACATTTTCCAACTGATTGTAACCTTTTGTGGGATAGTTCCCGCAAAAGCCTGGATATGATTGGTAAGTTACTTTTAAAGAATCCTATGCTGGAAGGTTGGAGAAAAATAAATAAATGGCGTAAGGAATTAAAGACCAAATCGTTGATTCTTTCAAGAACACAGGCTTCCTCTGCAAAAGGAAAAGAAGAACGAGTAGAAAAGGCAACGAATGCCTATTTGGAAGTAGCAAGAAATCTGGCACAAAAAATAGAAACTTTTGTAATGGAAACTGAATTTAATTACGCCAAAGAAGAGTCCATTTTGCTCAATTTATGTTATTTTCAAAGTATGATGATTAAGCATATAGATCTGGTTCATAGACGATTAATTCTTAAAGAAAAGATTCTAGCAGGAGAGAAAATCTTTTCAATTTTTGAAACCTACACTGAATGGATTACAAAAGGCAAAATGCGTCCATCAGTAGAACTGGGTAAACGGGTCAACTTTACAACCGACCAATTTCATTTGATTATCGATTGGGAAATATCAAATCATACAGCAGATGTTGACATGTTGATTCCATTGGTTGACAGGTTGATTGCAAAATATGAAATACAAAGTTTAAGTGCGGATAAGGGATATTTCAAAAAAGAATATAGAGATCTAATAGCCGAATTTATTTCACAGGTAGTAATTCCAAAAAAAGGAAAATTATCGGTTGCTGAAAAAGAAATTGAATCAGCACCAATTTTTTGTAAAGCTCGCTATGGACATAGTGCTATTGAATCAAATATAAATGAAGCAGAACACCGTGGACTAGATCGTTGTAAAGACAAAGGTTATAAAGGTTTTGAAAAATATGTCGGTTTAGGAGTCATAGCTTATAATCTAAAGCGGTTAGGCGAATATTTGTTGGAGAAAGACCGACAAGCAGAAAAGAAATCAGCATAACTAACTGATAATCTGAGTAACATAAAACAAACATGGGAGAAATCCATCTAGTTTATAAATAAAGTATGTACACATATTTATATATGTGAATATATGTTTATATATTCGATTTTTTAGATCCATTTACCAGAATTCAATCGCACTTTTACGAGAAACTGCGACATCCAATTTTTCGAAATTATACAAAAATCACAAAAATGATGGTTTTCGTTCAGACACTATATAGATACGGGCAACAAGTCTGTTTATCCGGATATTGATTAAAAAACAAATTATTAATTATCATTTATAATATAACTTACAGCCGTATTATGACAATTTCTTCGAAAACTATTATTCAGCCGATTTTTCTTCTTTTTCTTATTGTTGCCGGACTTTTCTTTGCAAAAGGGTTTCTCATTCCCTTGTGTATTGGAGGTATTCTGGCTACACTTTTTTTGCCAATGTGTAAATGGTTCGAAAAAAAGAAGGTTCCCAAAGTACTTGCTGTAATTATCTGCTTGTTAGTTTTGTTGATAACA
>Ga0302215_10003736_pt1 | contig 10133 bp, 5 predicted proteins | sample II_Fen_N3_1_FD_194580 | JGI IMG/M metagenome (GOLD analysis project Ga0302215, IMG submission 194580) | Peat permafrost microbial communities from Stordalen Mire near Abisko, Sweden - II_Fen_N3_1 | ecosystem: Environmental > Terrestrial > Soil > Wetlands > Permafrost | place: Sweden: Abisko... | reverse complement strand
TTTTCAAAGAGCCTACCTTTGTTGCGTGATAATTAAGTCACAAATTAATAATAATTATTTCATGAAAATTAAAAATGTATTCCCAATCGTCGCTATAGTAATGGTTGGTTCATTGATGAGTTGTTCAAGTGAATTAGATACAGGTAAACATGCTGCGGGAATAATTTCTGATCCAACAACAACCAATGTAATCTCGCAAACAACCAATACAGTAAACCCTCTTTTTGTTGATCTGAAAACATCAGGACAATTCGGAATTCTTTCCGGAGTGGCAATAACAAGTTCAGGATTTAGCACCATTAATAATCTTAGTGTAGGGATATATCCGGGAGTTCGTAGTTCGATCATTGGATTTCCTCCTGCTGTAATAGTAAACGGTGCACTTTATGCTGCTGATGATAATGTTTCGACAGGAACACCTGCTTTGTTATCACAAGCCAAACAGGATCTGACCGATGCTTATTTATTTGCCGAAGCTGCTGTTTCACCAACCACGATTATTGTAGCAGGTGATCAGGGTGGTAAAATATTAACTCCCGGAATCTATAAATCAACATCATCACTAATGATTCAGTCCGGAGATTTGACTCTTGACGCACAGGGAGATTCAACTGCAGTATGGATTTTCCAGGTAGGATCTGCTTTAACAACAGTTGGTGGAGTGGGAGGAAACGTAATTCTTACAGGCGGTGCACTTGCTAAAAATGTATTTTGGCAAATTACCAGTTCTGCAACGTTGGGAGCAAATACTTCATTTAAAGGAAATATATTGGCTTTGACTTCTATTACGCTTGATTCAGGGGCATCAGTAACGGGTAGAATACTTGCAAGAAATGCAGCGGTAACTTTAACCAGTACAAATATCATAACCAAACCGTAACAATTTAAAGAAATTTCGATTTTTAAAGTAGACAACTCAATTGATGGGTTGTCTATTTTTTGTTACTATGAGTATTTCATCTATTGAATTCTTCCCGGAATTTAATATATTCAGAATCGAAAAAATGTAAAAATAATCAGTCGTGAAATTACTGTTGAATTTTACTTAAAATGATTGTCAGCAATGTAATCCGCCGAACCCTATTTCGTTAAAAAGAATGGTAAATTCATTCGAAGAATTTTACTTAAATAGGTTGATAACGATTCTACATTAGTTGGCTGACGAATGGTATGGTAATGTAGATTCTCAGTGAAAAAAGATTCATTCCTACTTTTAAAAAGTTGATCAGTTCCGTCAAATATATTTTGTCCTTCAAAATTAATTTCTTATCTTTGTGTTTGCATAAGTCATTGATTTTATGTTTTAAGTTTCGTTTCTCAAAAATAGATTACTCTTGTGACTTTTGCAGTTTTAACTGCATTTTATTTCATATTACAAACATTAGGACTAATTTAAATTTTGGGAAACAGGCTATAACAATTAACAGCTTGCGACCAACTCCAACTTATTACTACCCGATACTTGTTGGAGAAGATTTACAACATATTGTCTGCCATTATTCTACTTCTATCCATCTTCTATTGACACTCTAACTTCCATAATCTAATCGTAAGTAAATGGTAAGAATACTGTAAGTATATAAAAAGACCCTAATAGGGTCTTTTTATATACTTACCTAATCCTTATTATTATCTTTTTATATCCTTATTGTTGTACGATGATCGTTAGATGATAGACAGATGATCTCATTCAGAACAATAAATGTTGATCTGTCGATAAAAAAGATTTTTACATCTTGAAACATGTAAAATTGTTGGTTTGTAAAATGAATATCATAACAAATGAATAATTTAGGAAGACTAAACTATTGGAAAAATAATTCATTCCTTTGAAACTATAAGAGCATTTACTGATAATCATATTAATTAGATGACTCTTTCATCAAAAAAGAATCAAATTAACTAACAGAGGATGCAAATGGCGCCTCTTTTTTTCATTAAAAATTATTATCACAGACTTATCGTATATAAATGTGTGAATTATATAACTATTTTGGAATAAAAATAGACTATCTTTGACCGTCATTACTTTTATAAATACATATTGAAACGTTCATGAACGATTAATACAAATAATTGAATAAATATTTCCTGTTGACTTTTTATTAATCCGGATTCAAACAACTAAAAATTAAAATTAATTTTGAATGAAATTATATATTAAATATATGGTAAGTAACCGTTGTAAAATGGCGGTGAAAGAAGAATTAAAGAAACTGGGATTACATTTTATAGTTGTCGATTTAGGCGAAGTAGAGATTATGGAAACAATTACTTCCGATCAGCGGGATCAACTAAAATTATCTTTGATTGATTCAGGGCTTGAATTAATGGATGACAAAAGGGCCGTCTTAATTGAGAAGATTAAAAATACAATCATAGAAATGGTCCATCATTCAGATGAAATGATAAAAACCAACTTCTCTGATTATCTGAGTGAAAAACTGGATCACGATTATACGTATCTGGCTAATTTATTCTCTGAGGTACAAGGTACAACCATTGAACATTTTATTATCAATCATAAAATTGAACGGATAAAGGAATTAATTCTTTATGATGAATTAAACATTACGGAAATAGCCTGGAAAATGAATTATAGCAGTGTGGCTCATTTATCCAATCAATTTAAAAAAGTGACTGGTTTGTCTCCTTCACATTTTAAACAATTAAAAGACAGACGTAGAAATCAGATTGAAGATATTTGATCCATTTATTATTAATATCAAATAGATTCGTTTGTTTTATGCATTTTGAAAATTTTTAAAATGGAAAGTACAGAGTTGAATGAATCTTGTTCCACTGACATCTTGAAAAAACCTAATGTAGAGTCTTTGAATACAATGATGACTGAAATAAAAAATGCGGAAGTAAATATTCATGATTTATTGGAAGCTATTTATAATAAATACGGTTATGATTTCAGACAATATTCCGAAGCACATGTAAAGCGCCGAATCATGAATAGAATGGCCATGTCAGGAATAAATAACATTTCTCAGTTACAAATCAAAGTACTGAATGATGTAACCTTTGCATCCATCCTTTTACAAGATCTATCCATAAATGTAACTGAGATGTTTCGTGATCCTGGCTTTTACAAATCAGTACGCGAAAACGTTATTCCGGTATTAAAAACCTATCCGTTTTTAAAAATATGGCATGCCGGTTGTTCTACCGGAGAAGAGGCTTATTCTATGGCTATTATTTTGAAGGAAGAAGGATTGGCTGACAGAACGACCATTTATGCAACCGATTTTAATCAACAGGTGCTGAATAAGGCGAAAGAAGGAATTTTTTCCAATAGATTGATGAAAGAATATACTGCCAATTATCAGTTGTCAGGAGGTAAAGAATCATTTTCAGATTATTATACTTCCGATGATAATAATGTGATCATGAATCAATCATTGAAAAATAAAATTGTTTGGGCAAATCATAATTTGGTGACAGATAGCGTCTTTGCGGAAGTAAACCTGATATTATGTCGAAATGTGCTTATTTATTTTGATCGAAAATTACAGAACAAGGTGCAACTACTTTTTCATAACAGCCTGATAAGCGGTGGCATTTTATGTCTGGGTACAAAAGAAAGTTTACGATTTACAGATTTACATGAAGAATACTCCGTGGTGGACGAAAAACATCGAATATTTAAAAAGAAGTATTAATACATGCAATACGAAGCCATAGTCATTGGTGTTTCATCCGGAGGATTGAATGTTATGAAAATAATGTTTTCGCTTTTACCAAAGGATTTCAATATACCCATTATTATTGTGCAGCATATTAGTCCACGTTCTGAAAACCAATGGATTCAGCTTTTAAATAATAAGAGTGATCTGGAAATAAAAGAAGCGGATGAGAAAGAAAAAATTGAAAAGGGAAAAGTGTACATTGCACCCCCCAATTATCATTTGCTGATTGAAAAGAATAAAACTTTTTCGCTTACTATTGATGAGCGTGTGAATTTTGCAAGGCCATCCATTGATGTGCTTTTCGAAACAGCTGCCGAAGCCTATCAAAATAAATTAATAGGTGTTGTACTTACAGGTTCAAATAATGATGGGACAAAAGGAATCAAACAAATACAAGACTGCGGAGGATTAACAATTGTACAACATCCGGACACTGCAGAATCGTCCTGTATGCCGGCTTCGGCAATTGCTGCTATTAAGCCGGATTATATTTTACCATTGGATGGAATAATAAAGTTGCTAATAGAGATTGATGCTCAAAAAGAAATAATACAATGAAATTAACGGTCAAAAGTAAATTAATAGGAGGTTATAGTATCATTTTGATATTACTTATCTTTATTGCATTGTTTACCATCAATAAATTGTCTGAATCAAACCAACGTTTATTGAATATGGTGGATGTTTCATCAAGGAAAGTAAACCTCTCAAATGAATTGATGATCGCTGTGCTGGATGCAGCCAGGTATGAAAAAGATATTATTCTGGATAAAAATCCTGCAAAAAAAGATTATTATAAAGACCGTATATACAAGGCATTAGATTCTATTGACAAAAAGATAAGTGAATTAGAAGGGTTAGTTGATACGAGAGGGAAAGTAATATTAAAGGAATTTACAATTTCCTGGGATAATTATAAACCGGAACTCAATAAAATCATCTTTTTAGCTGTAAAAAATGATGAAGCAGGTGCATTTAAACTTTCCAGTGAGGAAGGTGTCGAAGTAAGAGATGCTGCTATAGCTGAATTGGAAAAACTTGTGTTGAAGAACGAAAATGCCATGCTGAATGATAAAGTTCAAAATGATAAAAATTATAATGCATCATTAAGTTTGATTATTGCCCTGATAATTGCAAGTGTTCTTTTAGCAATTATTATTTCTTTCTGGATTATTCAGACCATTACCAGCCGAATATCTAACATCGCCAAAGAAGCAGATAAAATAGCCAGTCGTGAATTTGAGAACGATAAGCTGGAAGACAAAACAAAAGACGAATTAAAACCCATCTTTGATGCATTGGTGAGTGTAAAAGAAAGTTTTAGGGAAGTAACTGAAAAGGCCAACATTATAGCATCCGGGAACTATACTGTAGATATGAAAGTTATATCGGAGAAAGACAGTTTAGGCAATTCATTAAATAAAATGACCAGCTCATTAAGAGAAATAACCCAGGCTAATGAAAAACAGATTTGGCTTACGTCCGGACAAAATCAACTCAATAATAAATTAATTGGTGTTCAGAAAATTGAAGAATTAGCGGACAATATTATTCGTTTTTTATGTACATACCTGAAAGCAAATTTGGGAACAGTATACCTGTTCAATGATAAAAACAATCTATTGGAGCTTCAGGGACAATTTGCTTTTGCATCTCCTAAAGATATTAAAGAAAAGTTTGCTCTTAAAGAAGGATTAATAGGACAGGCAGCAAATGAAAAGAAACAAATTTCATTAACGGACATTCCTGACGATCAGATACACATTATTTCTTCTATACTTGATGCAAAACCAAAACATCTTCTTATTACTCCTTTTTTGTTTGAAGGAGTTTTAATAGGTGTAATCGAAATTGGTAAGCTGACTGAATTTAATGAAACCGAGAAAGATTTCATCAATGATTCAATGAACATAATTGCCATAAGTGTAAATTCTGCCACTGACAGAAAACAAATTCTGGAGTTACTTGAAGAAACACAGGTTCAGAGTGAAGAGCTTCTTACACAACAGGAAGAGTTGAAACAAATGAATGAAGAACTGGAAGAACAAACTCAAAACCTAAAACAACAACAGGAGGAATTACAAATGTCCAATGAAGAATTGGAAGAGCAAACCCAATCATTGGAAGAAAAGAATACAGAGGTTGAGGCTGCAAAGAATGATATTGAAAAGAAGAGCAAACAACTTGAAGTAAGCAGTAAATATAAATCGGAATTCCTTGCCAACATGTCGCATGAATTGAGGACTCCTTTGAATAGTTTGCTTATCTTATCGAAAGATTTATCCGAGAATAAAAAGAAAAATCTGGATAATATTCAGGTCGAAAGTGCAGAAATAATTTATAAAAGTGGTTGTGATCTGCTGGTATTAATTAATGAAGTGCTCGATCTCTCCAAGATTGAAGCCGGTAAAATGGCTATTAACATTGAAAATGTTTCACTGAGTAATTTTGGAGAGGATTTGTTGCGTAACTTTAAACATAGTGCCGAACACAAAGGGTTGTTGTTAACCTGCATTCTCAACAAAGATTTACCTGAATTTATCCGGACTGATTTGCAACGATTGAATCAGATATTGAAAAATCTCTTATCAAATGCTATTAAATTTACCGAACAGGGAAGTGTAAGTGTAAGTATAAATAAATATACTCAAAGAAATATTATCATATCTGTAACCGATACTGGACTTGGAATTCAGGAAGATAAGCAAATGGCTATTTTTGAAGCTTTTCAACAGGCTGATGGTGGTACTTCCAGAAAATATGGCGGAACAGGATTAGGCCTTTCCATTTCGCGTGAGCTTGCCAAATTATTAAGTGCTGAAATAAAAGTGGACAGTAAGATCGATCAGGGTTCTACCTTTTCAGTAATTATTCCTATGGAAATATTCCCTGAACAGCAATTAATTCATGTTGTAGATTCTGAAAAACGAGAAAACTACATTCCCCGTAATCATAACGATTCCACTTATCTGAATTATCCTGCTTTAGATGACGATAGGGAAACGATATCCGGTGAAGATAAAGTACTGTTAATCATAGAAGACGATTTAATATTTGCATCCATACTCTTGAAACAAGCCATTAAAAAGGGATTTAAATGTTTATCCGCCTCAACCGGAGAAGATGGTTTAATACTTGCTTCAAAATACAAACCTCAGGCTATAATACTTGATATGAGTCTTCCGGGTATGGATGGAAATGAAGTATTGCTCGAATTAAAGGCAAATCCATCCATCAGACATATACCTGTTCATATTATTTCGGCAAGTGAACCTTCCATAGTACCCATGAAAGAAGGAGCTATAGAGTACATGATGAAACCTTTAAATAAAAATGACCTGGAAAAGGCATTTAACAGAATTGAAAATTTTATCAACAGAAAAATAAAGAACTTACTCATAGTTGAAGACAGTGAAAATTCAAGGAAAGCCATTCGAATAATTATCGGTACCGGTGATGTAAAATGTTTTGAAGCGGGAACCGGAAAAGAAGCGCTGGAAATTTATCGGGATAACCATATTGATTGTATAATTTTGGATCTCGGGTTACCTGATATAAGTGGATTCGACCTTATCCATGAACTGGAAAAAATAAGAAGTCAACACATACCACCCATTATTGTTTATACCGGGAAGGAGCTTACAAAAGAAGAAAATGAAGAACTTCAGAAATACGCCGATAGTATTATTATTAAAGGTGTAAAATCGGAAGAACGATTGTTGGATGAATCCGCCCTTTTCCTTCACAGGACTATTAGTAATTTATCCGAATCAAAACAGGTGATCATAAATAAACTGTATGATAAAGAAGCGATATTTCATACTAAAAAAATATTAGTGGTAGATGATGATTCACGAAATATATTCGCTTTATCGAAAATATTAAGTGAACGAGGCATGGAAGTGATGATAGCAGGGAATGGAAGAATTGCGTTGGACATGTTGAATACACATCAAAACATCGATTTGGTGTTGATGGATATCATGATGCCTGAAATGGATGGTTACGAAGCAATGCGATTAATAAGGGCACAGCTAAAGTTCAAAATGTTACCGGTAATTGCCTTGACTGCAAAAGCAATGAAGGACGATAAACAAAAATGCATTGATGCCGGTGCAAACGATTACATCACTAAACCAATTGATGTTGACAGGTTACTCTCTTTGATGAGAGTTTGGTTAAGCAACTGATGAAAGATAGTTGTTGCTTAGTATCAATTCAGTTAAACATTAATTATATATTTACAAAATCAACTTTATTAAAAACCTATTCAACATTCTTTCAATGAGTAAAATCTCTCAACTATTTTCTCTTTAATTTGTAAAGTAGTAGGATTATAAAAAAAACAAATAATACGACATTAATTAAATTTTAAAATGAAAGAAATTAACCATCATAAAATATTAATGGTAGATGATCGGGCAGAAAATTTATTTGCCTTAGAAGTAATTCTTTCCAATGAAAATTATGTATGTGTAAAAGCTAAATCAGGTGAGGAAGCTCTTGAAATTCTTAATCAGGAACAAGATTTTGCCATTATATTAATGGATGTTCAAATGCCCGGGATGGATGGTTTTGAAACTATTGAATTAATTCGTCAGGATGAAAAACTAAAACATATACCGATAATTTTTTTAACGGCAAGTATGGATAATCCTTTGCAAATTTCCAAAGGGTATCAGGCCGGTGCAGTTGATTATATGATTAAACCTCTTTCTCCTGAAATATTAAGAGCAAAAGTAGCCGTTTTTGTGGATTTGTATAAAAAAACACACGAATTAATGGTTCAACACCAGGAGAAAGAAAAACGTGCAGCCGAATTAATTATTGCCAACAAAGAACTTGCTTTTCAAAATGATGAAAAAGAAAAACGTGCAGCCGAATTAATTATTGCCAATAAGGAACTGGAATATCAAAATGATGAAAAGGAAAAGCGAGCGGCTGAATTAAGCATTGCCAACAAAGAACTGGCTTTCCAAAATAATGAAAAAGAAAAACGTGCAGCAGAATTAATCCTTGCAAATAAAGAACTGGCTTTTCAAAACGATGAAAAGGAAAAACGTGCAGCAGAATTAATCCTGGCGAACAAAGAATTGATTTTTCAAAACGAAGAAAAAGAAAAGCGTGCAGCAGAATTAATCATTGCTGATAAAGAACTGATTTTTCAAACAGGGGAAAAAGAAAAACGAGCTGCAGAGCTAATCATTGCAGATAAAGAACTTGTTTTTCAAACTGAAGAAAAAGAAAAGCGTGCTGCAGAGCTAATCATAGCTGATAAAGAACTGGTTTTTCAAACAGAAGAAAAAGAAAAACGTGCAGCAGAATTGATTATTGCAGATAGAGAGTTGGCTTTTCAGACCGGTGAAAAAGAAAAACGAGCAGCCGAATTAGTTATTGCAGATAAAGAAATTATTTTACAAAATGAAGAAAAAGAAAGACGTAAAATAGCAAATAAAGAACTGGAAGCCATCAGTTATTCGTTAAAATTAGCTTCTCAGTATTCTCTTAGTCTGATTGAAGCCAGTCTTGATCCGTTAATTACTATCAATATTGAAGGTAAGATTACTGATATGAATGAGGCATTGGCGAATATCACCGGAATGACCCGTGTTGAGCTTACCGGGACTGATTTTTTCGACTATTTTACTGAACCACAAAATGCCCGGGAAGTTTATCAGGAAGTATTTGCAAAAGGATCGGTAGCTGATTCTCCGCTTACCCTTCGTCACAAAAATGGTAAGTTGACCGATGTGTTATTCAATGGATCAGTCTATAAAGATGATAAAGGAAATGTGCTGGGTGTCGTCATTGTTGCCAGAGATGTAACGGCACAAAAATTGCTTTCCAAATACTCTTTAAGCCTTATTGAAGCAAGTCTTGACCCATTAGTGACTATCAGTACGGAAGGAAAAATAACAGATATGAATGAAGCTTTAGCGAACATTACCGGAATGTCACGCGAAGAACTCAGAGGTACCGACTTTTTTGATTATTTTACGCAGCCCCAAATGGCACGTGAAGTCTATCAGGAAGTTTTTGCGAAAGGATCAGTAGCTGATTCACCTCTTACGTTGCGTCATAAAGATGGCAAACTGACCGATGTTCTTTTTAATGGCTCAGTCTATAAAGATGACCGTGGAAATGTATTGGGTGTGGTGATTGTTGCCAGAGATATTACCAATCAAAAAAGAATTGCAACTGAATTGACTGAGGCTATTGTATTTGCCGAAATGGCTACTGAAATAGCAGAAGTAGCAAAGACTAAAGCAGAAAGTTCCACTTTGATTGCCGAAAATGCAGTTAAAGCCAAACAGCAGTTTCTATCAAATATGAGTCACGAAATCAGGACTCCAATGAATGCCATTATTGGATTTACTAAAGTATTGTTGAAAACTGAATTGACTCACAAACAGAAAGAATATCTGACTGCAATAA
>Ga0302215_10003734_pt1 | contig 10135 bp, 12 predicted proteins | sample II_Fen_N3_1_FD_194580 | JGI IMG/M metagenome (GOLD analysis project Ga0302215, IMG submission 194580) | Peat permafrost microbial communities from Stordalen Mire near Abisko, Sweden - II_Fen_N3_1 | ecosystem: Environmental > Terrestrial > Soil > Wetlands > Permafrost | place: Sweden: Abisko... | reverse complement strand
ATGGACCTATTGAACACTTTCTTGATAAATTGGATGAAAAGTATGCCAAATTGGTTAACTGGGCCGTTCGTCATAAAATAAGGATATTGATTTTTGCTTCATTGTTCTTTATTTTAAGTATCATTCCGTTGGCTGTAGGTTGGGTTGGAACTGAAAACTTCCCGGCTCAGGATAGTGGTTTTGTTTCTGCTACTATTGAATTGCCGATAGGTACCAGAATGGAAATTACGAAAGATATTTGTCAACAACTTAATAACGATTGGAAAAAGAAATATCCTGAAATAGACATGCTGAACTTTAGTGTAGGGCAAGCAAGTAGTAAAAATATTTTCGGATCATTGTTTAGTAAAAATCAAAGTAATGTTGGAACATTTACATTAAGATTGGTTAATCTGAAAAATCGCACACGCTCAGCTTTTGCGATTACAGACAGTATTCGAAATGATATTAAGCGTATCCCTGAAATTCGTAAGTCAACAGTAACAGCCGGTAGTGGTATGAGCATGATGGGGGGGCAGTCAACTCTCGATGTTGAAATTTATGGTTATGATTTTACTCAAACAGATAAAGTGGCTGCTGAAGTTTCAAAACGATTGTCTAAAGTTAAAGGGTTGGTTAATGCAACCGTCAGTCGCGAAGAGTACACACCTGAATATCAGGTTGATTTTGATCGTGAGAAACTTGCTCTAAATGGATTAAATATTGCTACAGCGTCTAATTATATTAACAACCGCATCAACGGTATGACCGCTTCGCTCTATCGGGAAGATGGAGAAGAATATTCAATCGTTGTGAGCTATGATCTTAAGTATCGCCAATCTATTGAATCGATTGAGAATATTATGATTTATAATGCACAAGGACAGAGTATACGTTTGAAAGATTTAGGTCAGGTTGTAGAACGTTTTACACCACCAACCATTGAACGTAAAAACCGCCAGCGTATCATCACTGTTTCATCGACTGTTTCGGGAACTACGCTGGATAAGGCATTGAAAGATATAAATGTGGAACTTAAAAAGATTGATATACCATCTGATATTACGACTACCATTGCAGGATCGGCTAAAGATCAAGCTGAATCGTTTAGCGATTTGGGTACACTTCTCTTGATTATTATCATGTTGGTATTTGTGGTTATGGCTTCGCAGTTCGAATCGGTATCTTATCCGTTCATTATTATGTTCTCTGTTCCATTCGGTATTTCCGGGGTTGTACTGGCCTTGTGGATGACGGGTTCAACCTTTAACGTAATGACTTTCGTGGGTGTGATTATGCTCGTAGGTATTGTGGTGAAGAATGGTATTGTAATGGTGGATTATATCAACTTGAACCGCGAGCGTGGTAACGGTATCATTCGCGCAGTAGTTACAGGTGGTAAATCTCGTCTACGTCCGGTACTAATGACCAGTTTGACTGCTATTCTTGGTATGTTACCATTGGCAATGAGCCATGGACAAGGTGCTGAAATGTGGAAACCAATGGCTGTTACAGTGATTGGAGGTTTAACCGTTTCAACTATGTTGACTTTGGTTGTTGTTCCGGTTATGTATACGCTTTTAGCTGCAAGCGGTGTAAAACGCAAACACAGAAAGAATAAAAAAGCTGCTTTATTAAAAGAGCTAGGAGAATAATAAGTTTGAATAAAAGTGTTAATATTAAAATTTGAGTAAGATGAAATCAATATTTATATCATTCGATCAGGCTTATTATGAGCAAGTTCAGACTATTCTGACGCTAAATCACGTGCGTGGATTTAGCGGTTGGGAATCTGTTATAGGCCGAGGAAGTAAAACCGGTGAACCACATTACGGTACTCATGCCTGGCCATCGTTAAATACAGCTATTATTACAATTGTAGAAGATGAGAAGGTGAAGCCAATCTTGGCAGATTTACGTCAACTTGATGGAACTTCCGAGCTCATGGGTATCCGGGCATTTGTCTGGAACATTGAAGATGGAATTTAAATTCATTTTTCGTTTCTTAAAATGAAAAATGCGCTTGCCGGAAAATCGGTAAGCGCATTTTTTTAGGGATTAATAGTTCAACCTTTTTACTCAAACTCCAGCTATGAAAACTCAATCTTCTTTCAAAATTGAAATATGCTTATTTGGTTGGATTGTTTTTTGTCGAATATAGATTAAGTCTTGTCGAACTTTATACGATTGAATTTTTTAAAGCGGATTATAATCAAGTTAAAATAATTAAAATATATTAAATAATGAACTCTTATTATTAATGTATGTCAAAAAATGGCAGTTTTATTAACGATTTTTTTGTTCAATAGAATTTGATTGTTTTCAATGCTCTGTATATATTCTGAAATTCGTAGTAATTTATATTGCTGAATTTACTCGCGTTTTATTTATAATTCTGAAAGAAATTTTCTTGAATATCCGGTTTGTTTTATATAATTCGTTCGAACTATGGGCTCGTGGGCTTTTTACAATCAAAACTTCTATAATTTGTCAACTTTGAGCTATACTCAAGGTATAAGCATAATTGTAATTTATGCTACAATGACAGACAAAATGCCACAATGTATTGTATCGCAGTGACTTAAGTATATATGTGTATATTTGTAATGTCAATAACGGACAAATAAACTCAATCAAAATATTCTTACATTTAATACATACAATTATGGGAACTTATAAAATTGAATCATTAGTAAAAACAGCTTCATTTATTTTTTCAAGCTATATGTTGGTTTTAACTATTATGATAGTCGTATTAAATTAGTTCATTTTATTTGTAATTAATTACACCATTAAAACTTAATATTATGAAAAATTTAAACTTTATTTCATTCTTGAAAACAGCTTCGATCATTTTCTCGAGCTATATGTTAGTTTTAGTTGCAATGATTATTCTTATACACTGAGGTTCTTAGTCAAAAGTATATATCGTAAAAACCGTCACGACATAAAAGTTGTGGTGGTTTTTTTGTCATTTTTAGCAATTCAAAGAATCAATTCAATGTATTTTTATGGCTATTTATACAATCAATTTTTTGAATCGAATTCGTTTTGGTCCTTCATCGCCCAAGCGTATTTTCTTGTTTTCTTCGTATTCCGAATAAGAACCCTCAAATACAAACACCTCCGAATTACCTTCGAATGCAATAATGTGTGTACATATACGATCGAGGAACCAACGGTCGTGAGAAATAACCACGGCACAACCCGCAAAGGCTTCAAGTCCTTCTTCTAATGCCCGTAAGGTGTTTACGTCAATATCATTCGTTGGCTCATCAAGTAGGAGTACATTTGCTTCTGACTTTAATGTAAGCGCTAAATGCAAACGATTTCTCTCACCACCCGAAAGTATGCCGCAAAGTTTTTCCTGATCGCCACCCGCAAAGTTGAAACGTGATAAGTAAGCGCGTGCATTGATTTCCTTTCCACCTACCCGAATAAAATCGGTACCACCCGAGATAACCTGGTAAACCGTTTTTTCTGGATCAATATCGGCATGACTTTGATCAACGTATCCGATTTTTACCGTTTCACCTACTTCGAAAGTGCCTTTGTCGGCTTTTTCCAATTCCATCATCATGCGAAAGAGTGTTGTTTTACCGGCACCATTTGGCCCGATAATTCCAACAATACCATTAGGAGGAAGCATAAAGTTGAGATTATCGAAAAGCAATTTATCGCCAAAAGCTTTTGAAACATCGATAGCTTCGACCACTTTATTTCCCAAGCGAGGACCGTTAGGAATAAATAGTTCCAGTTTTTCTTCTTTTTCACGTTGATCTTCGTTTATCAGCTTGTCGTAAGCTTCCAAACGTGCTTTCCCTTTCGCATGACGTGCTTTGGGAGCCATACGGACCCATTCCAATTCACGTTCAAGTGTTTTACGACGCTTGCTTGCTTGCTTTTCTTCACCGGCCATACGAGCAGTTTTTTGCTCTAACCATGAAGTATAGTTTCCTTTCCAGGGAATACCTTCACCACGGTCGAGTTCCAGAATCCAACCAGATACATTGTCGAGGAAGTAACGATCGTGGGTAATAGCAATAACGGTTCCGGCATATTGTTGCAAATAATGTTCCAACCATTCAACTGATTCAGCATCGAGGTGGTTGGTAGGTTCATCGAGCAATAAAATGTCGGGTTGACGAAGCAACAATCGGCATAATGCCACTCGACGACGTTCACCTCCCGAAAGTGTTTCTACTTTCCATTCTTCGGGTGGACAACGGAGTGCATCCATTGCGCGTTCCAATTTATTGTCCAGATTCCATGCATCGGCATGATCAAGTAATTCCTGCAATTCACCCTGGCGAGCAATTAGTTTATCAAAATCAGCATCAGGATCTGCAAATTGTTCGTTGATTTTATCGTACTCGGCTATCATGTCCACAATTTCCTGTACACCTTCCTGCACAATTTCCTTTACTGTTTTAGTGGGGTCCAGTTTTGGGTCTTGCTCCAAATAACCTACTGAATATCCCGGTGAGAAAACTACTTCGCCATCGAAGCTTTTTTCTACTCCGGCAATAATTTTCAATAGCGTTGATTTACCCGAGCCATTCAAACCAATAATACCAATCTTAGCTCCGTAGAAAAACGAAAGGTAAATGTTGTTTAATACTTTTTTTTGTGGAGGAAAAGTCTTGCTAACTCCTACCATCGAGAAAATAACTTTTTTATCGTCGGCCATAATTTTATTTCTGATTTGCAATTTCTAATTTTAGATTGGGTTGCAAAGATACAAAGAAACAGGGAATTTGGAAATGCTATTTTACGGTATATTTTGCGGATGTTGAATCCCGAAATTCTGTTATAATTTCCATCAAACGAGCTAAGATATCAAAATAGAACTACCTTTGCTTAATCCCAAGTACATTAAAACTATTTATTTATGACTCTGACTTCATTGATGTATAAAGCCTTATACTGGTATATTAGTACCGTTGACAAGAAAAAGGAAGTGTTATTTATGAATTATGGTTATCATGATTCAACTGAAGAAATTGAACTCCTTGATACCGATGAAATAAATCGCTATTCAATACAACTTTATCATCGATTAGCTAAAATGGTCGATATTAAGGACAAAAATATTGTAGAAATTGGTAGTGGAAGAGGTGGTGGAATTGCGTATATCACCAAACGTTTTGAACCAACCAGTGCATTAGGAATTGATTTAGATACTAAGGCCGCTAAATTTGGAAACACACATTACAATATTGAGGGATTAACCTTCAGGCAAGGAAATGCACAGCATTTAGATTTGGCTGATGACAGTGTCGACATTGTTTTTAATGTAGAATCGTCGCATCGATACCCCGATATGCAATTATTTTTAGATGAGGTTTACCGTATATTAAAACCCGGTGGACATTTTATGTTTACTGACTTTCGTTACAAAAAAGATATGGATGACTTAATTCATCTGCTGGCACAATATAATTTTGTGAAATTTGATGAGCAGTTTATCAATAAAGAAGTGGTTAAGGCCTTGGAACTCGATGCGATTCGCAGAGAAGAATTGGTTGAACGGTATGCTCCTCCGTTTTTGCGTAATGCGTTTCACAATTTTGCCGGTAATTGCGGCTCACCAACATTCAATAATCTGATAAGCGGTGAAATAATTTATTTTGTTTTCTGTTTTCAGAAGCCCTTGTAGAAAGTTATAAACCAACAGTGGCGTCTGTGTTAACAGACGCCACTGTTGGTTTGTTTTATATTAGGTTTTCAATTCTGTTTGGTAAGTTAGGATGCGATGAAACTTTTTCTGAAAACCATTTCCAAAATCCGGTTTCATCTTCGGCAGATGCAAGATATTGCTCCATGTTTACTTTGTTGAACGAACGTTTTCCGGCAGCCAGAATCATTAATCCATTTTTTGATCCATTCGGGCTAAGTGCATTTCCAATGTTGTCGCAAGTAAATTCACAGGCTCTTGAATAGGCTGAACCCAGAAATGGAATGATGAACGACGGAAATAATAACAATCTTTTTAAAACATGTTTTCTTTTTACATGTCCCAATTCGTGCGCAATAATGAAACTTAATTCGTTCATTCCTTCTTCATGAGCCAAATCAAATATATCAGAATATATTACAACGTAATTTCGTCCTACAAAACGTGTAGCAAAAGCATTCAACACGCCACCATTTTGAATCATATATACCGGCGGAACTTCCATGTCCAGTTCGTCGCAATGTTTTTCAATCAAACTATAGATTTCAGGAAACTGTTTCCTGGAAATACTAATACCGTTTCCTTGTATATGACCTGCCATAATTCCAGCCGAAAAGAATAGCCAAACGATTATTATTATCGCATACATAATAAATACATAAGTACTAGGCCCCGTATTTATATCGTCGTTTACCAATATATCAAGTATTTTGTAAAAAATAAGAGCATAAATTATAACGCTGATTACTGACTTAATTGTAAAATAAATTTTTTCTTTTGAATGAACTTCGTAATTTAATTTTTCCATTTTGTATTTATTTTAAGATGTTTCTTTTTGAGTGTTTATTTAATTAAGTGCGGAACAAAGCGGCTCAAATTATCTGTAATCAAGGTGTTAGTTTCGCGAATTCCTATTCCGGCAGCTTCCTGCCCAACAACCCAACTTCCAATAAGTGGATAATTACCACTGAAATCGGGTAGAGGACATAACTCCTGATAGATAAATCCTTCGTCGCCATAATCGCCTTTGGTTTCCGAAATCAAACTGCCCCTGTCGAATAATTGGATATTGGCTCCCTCACGAGATAGAATTGGTTTTTTTGCAAAACTAAAACCTAATGCAGTTTTTTCAAATTCGGTGAATGAAGGAAGCAGATTCTCATGACCCGGGTACAGTTTCCACAAAACAGGCAAAATAGATTTGTTGGAAAGAATCATTTTCCAACTGGGTTCTATCCAATGGGTTTTGTTGCGATCGGGGATAATATGATTGCCAAATTCCTCGTTTGCCAACCATTCCCAAGGATAAAGCTTGAAAATATTTTTGATCGGTTCTTCCTCCAAGTCGCGAAATTCTTTACGGTCAACATTCCAACCGATATCCAACAAGTTGATAAACTTCGTATCTAAACCAGCCTGAATGGCACAATCGCGCATATATTCTGTCGTTGTCAGGTCTTCCAGGTTATCCTGAACGGCCGCAAAATGAAGTTGACCATCATGCAGATATTCTTTCAGGTATTTCCAGTAAGCAATAAGCTTTTCATGAATAGAATTAAACTGATCATTATCGGGATGTGTATCCTGTAACCAATACCATTGAACCACCGATGCTTCGAAAAGTGATGTAGGAGTATCTGCATTAAACTCCAGTAGTTTAGGTACACCGTCTTTCATCGAGAAATCGAAGCGTCCATAAATGGCCGGAGTATCATTGTTCCAGGTGTCTTCGACATGTGGCACAATCCATTCAGGTATATGAAACCGATGGTACAACTTGTTGTCAATTACGTATTGCACGGCTTCCAAACACATTTCCCAAAGATTGTTTGTGGCTTTTTCGATGCGATCTATCTCATTCATTGAGAATTCATAATACACTGATTCGTCCCAATAGGTTGAATCAAGGGTATGAAAGCCGAAACCAAGTTCTTCAACTTTTGTTTGCCAGTCGGAGCGTGGAGTGGTTGTTATTCTACGCACAGGAATTGTTTTTTAAGATGAAACATGAAAAGAACTGCTGCCAAAACCTCCACGAATTGTAGCTCCTTTGAACGAGCTATGACCAATGTTGGAACTTTCGTGAATGCCACTTGAGTAATATCCTGCACGGTAATACCCTCCCGAATTGTAGATTCCATAGGGACGGAAAACATAGTAACCTCCGAAATGCGAATGTCCTTCGGTGGGTGAATAATTGGCCGAAGTGTCGGAACGCATATATACTTTCCGGTCGTGGTCGGGTTTGTGCTGATTGCAGGATGATATAGCCGCTGTAACCAACACCAATTTTATGATATTTGATTTCTTCATGGCTTATTTCACGGTAATGTATAATTCATAATCCTTTTTCAATAACACGTTTTGAGTATCACCATTGTCGTTCTCAGCTTCTTCCAATGCTGTTCCCAACGATGGGATTGTGTCGGCATGAATGGTAGTTTTTACCAATGCATTATGAATCCATACTTTGTTGGTGCTAATTAAAATGTCTAAACTGTCGTTCAGATGATCGACTTTGATACTTGTTTCAATCGATCCGTTTTTTGAGATTTCTTTTACTTTGTCATCGTTGCCACAGGCCTGAAAGGTCAATGCAGAAACAATTAAAATTAAAAATAAGCCTAATTTTTTCATGTTTGTTTTTTATTTATTTCCGTCAGCTAAATCACACGGCGATGATTGATGATATATTTTATATAAAATGGATAAACCAGGTCTGGTTTATCTCTCTGTAAATTATATTGGTTACTTTTGGTTAAGTTTACAAAGTTAATGTCCCAAAAGTATAAATATTATTTGTAACTTCCAAGCAACTCGATAATTTATTTTTCAAAAAAATCCTGACGTTTGATTGTCAGGCTTTTGTTAAGTTGATCTATCGTGTTGAGAAAGAAATTTTCTTAATCCCAAACATATTTCCAGCTTCCGTCTTTTTGTTTTTTCCATACGGTGTGAAATATGCCCGTGAATTCTTGGGTCGTTCCGTCGGCCTGTTTGAACTTCCACAGGTATTTTCCGTAGGTGTAGGCCAATGTTCCGTCGTTGGAAACCTGAATGAAATCCGCTGTCCAGTTTACAGTAGCGTTGATGTAGTTTTTCAGTGCGTAAAAATGCCGGATACTCTCTTTACCGTAAATAAGCGAGTCGTTTCCCCTGTTGATTACTGCCATACTATCGGCAAACCGGTAGAAAGCTTCGGTAATACCTTTGTCGTGAGCCATTTTTTCAAAAGCTTTTTCGGCTGAAGCTACCTGTTGTTTCCAGGTTTCGCAGCTTGCAGGCTGTTGCCCGAAGGCCGTCAAGGTGCATATGGACCAGATGATTACTGCAATGATTTTATTCATAGTATAGTTTGTTTGTTGAATTCCTCAATCACTTTCCATACCCGTTCTTTAATTTCTGCAGGTGTTGGGTTGAGTTCTTCGGTAGTAAATGTTCCATTATCGATATCAATTCGTTCGAAAACCATCATGTAGAGAGCAAAAATTATTTCGAGACTTAATTGTCCGCGAGGTTCAAGTTGTGGTTTTATTTGTTCTTTTACTTCCCATGTTTTCAGGCGATATTCGTCGGCAACGGTGTACAGTTCCCGAATCATTTCGCGGAAACCTGTGGTAATTTCGGCACCTTCGGTCATGGCAAGGAGATTGGCACGGTTAAGCCCGTGTTTCTCCATTAAATCTTCGGGAAAATAATTCAGATTATGGGTGTGGTCTTTTACAAAGTCGCGGATTATATGCACCAGATAACTGAATACGGCACAGGGTGTGGCGACTTTTTTTACATCGAATGCGGGAACGATATATTCACGATTCACTTTGGTGAGGCCGCACAAATGCACAAAAATAGAAGCCGGTGCCACCGAAGCTCCTGCGGCATAATCCAGAAAAGCGGGCAGGGTAGGGAAGCCGTCGTGATAGATGTCGTACACCATCGATTTGGCAAATGCTTCGAGCGGCCATGCGGGAACTTTGAACCGGTGGATCGTTTCCATTAGCTCCGCCGGGGCAAGGTTGTTCTCTTTTGTTGTCAGAATAGTGTTTATCCAGTTGGTCACATTAGCTTCGAGCGCTGTTTGTTCTGTGGGTTCAATAACGGTGTGCTCCGATTTGTAATTGTCAATCAAATCGTCGATGCCACGCATAAACCGATAGCATGTTTTCGCTGCTTCGTATTTTTCCTCCTCCCAAAAGTGCGCTGCTATCAGGATATTGGGGTGATCAACGATTTTTTCGAAGTCGATAGAGCGAAAAATTAATTCATAATTCATAATTCACAATTCGTAATTTGGAAATAGTAGTTCGTATAAATTATATGACAAATCGATCTTAATTATGCATTATGAATTATACATTATGCATTTTCATTATTCTTTCACTCGTCAGTTTTGCCGATAGCAATACCAACGGAATTCCATTTCCGGGGTGTGTACTTCCACCCGTAAAATAGAGGTTCTTATATTTCCGATGCCGGTTG
>Ga0302215_10003732_pt1 | contig 10135 bp, 6 predicted proteins | sample II_Fen_N3_1_FD_194580 | JGI IMG/M metagenome (GOLD analysis project Ga0302215, IMG submission 194580) | Peat permafrost microbial communities from Stordalen Mire near Abisko, Sweden - II_Fen_N3_1 | ecosystem: Environmental > Terrestrial > Soil > Wetlands > Permafrost | place: Sweden: Abisko... | reverse complement strand
TTACATGTTTCTTCAACCATATTCTCAAATTTATCTGTCGAATTGATAGTATGGGTTCCGTTCGGATTGCGTAAATGTTTTGTTTCAATATCGGGTTGGTCATGAGTAAAAATAACAACAGGCATGGTAGCACTTATCGAAGCCAGATCATTAGCCATCCAAATACGATTGGTGGAATCAGGCCACAATGTTACAAACATAAAGTGTACACCTCCGATATTTTTGGAATAATTCACTTTGTCATTCGTGTAATTGTAGTCGGCTGTTGTTTTTGGAGTAGTTGGATTCATCATCAAATTGTAGATGTTAACCAACGAAGTTTTGTCTGTTAATGGATTCAGTGTTTTGGTATATCCAATAGCATTTGATACATCATGATTCCCGGGGGCTAATAGGAATTGAGTATTTTGATTTGCTCTGTTTTTGAGAGTCACCCCACTCAGGTAATCAGTGGCAAATTGTGCCCATGAAGTAGCTGCTGATTGGATTGAAGTTGCACTTTCCTGTCTGTTTGCAATGTCACCTGTATTAATAACATAATCAATAGCTCCAACAGATTGTCCTGATTTTATACCATTGTCAGTAGGAAATAAAACCGATGACATACCGTTCATTTTTGCGACTAAAGCAGCATTAACTACTTGAGCATTTACATTGCTCGCACCCTGAAAAGCCGACCGGGTGATTCCATAGTGTGAATCAGAAGTATATAACATTTGTATCTGAGGAGTAGCTGTTGCATACACAAATATCGGATTTGAATAAAACCAAAGGTCCGCAAATGCCTTAGTAGCATCGTTTGTTCCCATCAATGCATCCGCTAAAGGATTGCCATCAGCGTCAGTTTCGTTTGTTACATTTAAACCAAGATTAGAGCCACGTAAACGAAAATAAACAGAATCAGTAACATTCGGAACGATCAGGCTCATTTCTACCCAACCATTTCCTAAGCTTTTCCATGAATTACTTACAATATTTTTTGAATCTGTAACGCCTCCTGTTGCATCAAAACGAGCAATAACCGAAGTCGTAGTCACATTATCTACATTGTAATTAGCATCAGTTGGTTGAACTATCCCTTTGTTTATTCCTTTAATAATGTCGATATGGTTTAAAACAGGGTTATTATAAGCACTGTATAAGTTATAATTTACACCTTGCGGGTCACGGGCTTTGATGGTTATCTTTACCGATTGACCTTTTGAGATTACCAGATCAGAACCCATAACGGCTGAATTTTTTTGTGTACCAATAGTTTCCACCTTATAAATCAGGGAATCAATTAAATCGCCCTGTACTACCCATGTGTTACCTGAACGTAAACCATCAACTATGTTTTGAGCAGTTCTTCCTGTTGTGTAAGTATAGTTTTTCTGATATTCACCCGGATAGAAATCACCGGCTTCGTCATGACAATCAGAGTTTGCAAATAACCAGAAGTTTCTTCCTTCCGATAACATGGCATCCCACATTCCACCAATCTTTGCCGAGAAATATCCTGTTCCACCAAAAGTTCCACCACCTTGTGCAGTTGAAGAATAGCCTCCACGTCCACCTGCATCTTTTTGATGACCGGGCATACTTTCAAAACCAAAACATACATCAGGTGCTGTGTTATTCATATCTCGGAAACTTGCAATAGTATATCCCGAAGCAGGTTGTTTTCGTTCAGGGTGTGCCGGTACCAAATAACTCGTTGTTGGATAATTTGTTTGCAACCAGGTTAATGCCTCCAATGTTTTGGCGTGACCGGATAAGGTGCTTTTTGTCCAACCTTGCGCAACTCCACCAATAAGATCTGCATCACTACCATCAAACTTGAATTCAAATTCGGCAAGTGGATTACAATTCGGAGTAACTGAAAATTGATTTGTTATCAGACCCATGCTACCATGTTCATGACCCGGAACATTCATTTCGTAGCTTTGAAGAATAAGTTTTGACGGATAAAGCAGTCTTGCTTTTAAAATTTCTGTAAAAGAACTGTCACGAAGCATTTGCCAACGCCACATAACCTGATGACTACCACTCATTACATTTGTACCAATTATAGGATTTGTGGTATACCCATCCCAATATTCAACAGCATTGTTATTATCTTTCCCCGTTACTCGTGCATTTGTTGCAAAACCCCCACCATGTTCGCTGTTAGCCCACCAGTTAAGTCCAAACCGGTTGTTTTTTGACATCATATGTCCAATTGTGTAACTACCATCTGTATAGGTAGTATGCTGGTGGAAATCACCTGTTAAATAACTCTGCGCTATTGCAGGTTGCACCAAACATGCACTTCCAAACAACAGAGCCATTGTTACAAAATGTTGTAATTTTGATTTCATTTCTAATTGAATGTTTATTGGGTTAATAAATCAACTACAAAAGTAGTTTTTGAATATTAACAAGTGATTAAGGTTTAATGAAAAAATTGTGTATTAGAGGTTACAAAAATTAATTTTGATTTTAAATAGTAAGTACGAAAATTTCAAAGATATTATTTATCCAGCCCTTAGAATCTATCTAAGGGATATCATTTTTGAAATTTTTCACAAAGATTTAATACAAAGAGCTTTATTTACGGGTTGATATGAATTTAATTGTTTTATGTACTTTATTTTGGTTTCAAATGGCTATATTTGTAAAATACGATACCCAAATAAAAACAGGATACTTATTATAATTTCAAACTCATTAAATGTCAAGTATTTAATTAAGGAATATTCATAATTTAAACAATAAGAACAATCCAATAATTTTTTTGTTATAAAATCACTTTCCATTTAATCCGCTTAACATGTACCTTTCCTATGATAATGAAAAAAGAAAAGAAAAATTATACAATCAATCGGGATATCAGTTGGATGTATTTTAACCGCAGGATATTAGACGAGGCATCAAATCAAACTAATCCTTTACTTGAACGACTTAGTTTTTTAGGGATTTATTCAAATAATCTGGATGAATTTTTTCAGATTCGTATAGCAACTCTCCGACGAATGATTGAATTTGAAGAAAATATGCATCCTGTTTGCACTAATTCGAAAAAGATTCTTAAGAAACTTTTGAAATTAAATGAGGAATATACAGATGATTTTGAAATAATCTTTATGGATCTGTATGCTGAGTTGCAAAAAGAAAATGTTTTTTTGGTAAATGAAACACAATTGACTCCTGAACAGGAGAAATTTATTGATAATTTTTACAGGGAAGAGCTGATGAACTCACTTTTCCCAATTTTAGTTTCACGAATGTCTGTAGAACCTAAGTTAAATGACAAAAGCATTTATCTGGCGGTAAAAATCTCGAATACTGACAAACATGAAAAAAACAACAAAAAGGAATACGCATTAATAGAAGTTCCAACCGGTGAGTTTTCACGTTTTTTTGTACTTCCAAAAGAGGGTGAAAAAAATTGTATTATGTTTCTCGAAGATGTTATCCGCTACTGTTTACCGCGCATTTTTGTTCAATTAAACCATGACAAATATGAAGGTTACACCATTAAGTTTACCCGGGATGCTGAAATGGAAATTGACAACAGTGCTTACCAGAGTGTATTAGAGAAAGTATCAAAAGGTGTCAAAAGCAGAAAAAATGGTCTTCCGATACGCTTTGTTTACGATCGGGATATTCCCTCCGACCTGTTACGTTTTACAGAGAAATTACTTAAAATAGATAAAAGGGATGTTCATGTTAGTGGTGCCCGGTACCACAATTTAAAAGATTTAATATCTTTCCCAAAACTCAGGAAGCCGGGATTGAAATATATAAGTCACCCTCCTATCTCCATTCGTGCATTTGAAGAATCGAACAGCCTGATTTCACTTATTCGTCAGAAAGATCAATATTTGCATTTTCCCTATCATAGTTTTGATAACTTTATCCGATTGCTACGTGAGTCGGCTATCAATCCGGAAGTAAAAGCAATTAAAATAAGCATTTACCGTTTAGCTAAAAACTCTAAAGTAATTAAGGCCTTGATTTGTGCAGCCATGAATGGTAAAAAAGTAACAGCTATTGTCGAACTGTTGGCACGCTTTGATGAATCCTCGAATATCAATTGGGCAACTAAAATGCAGGATGCCGGTATAAAAGTAATACTTGGTGTTGAAGGACTTAAAGTGCATTCAAAACTGGCGCATATTACAGCACGAAAAGGAAATATTGCTTGTATAGGTACCGGTAACTTTCACGAAGGCACTGCAGCAGTATATACCGATTTTACACTTATGACAGCACACAAAGCCATCGTTGATGAAGTAGAAAGCGTATTCGATTTTCTGGAGCAACCTTATCTGAATCCTGTTTTTAAACAGTTGATTGTTGCTCCTCAATATATGCGAAAAAAGCTCACAGGCTTGATTAAAACGGAAATCGACAATGCAAAAGAAGGAAAACCGGCATACATTCTTTGCAAAATAAATCATATCGTTGATGAAAAAATAATTGAAAAACTTTATCAGGCTTCTAATGCAGGGGTTAAAATTAAACTATTGGTTCGCGGGAACTGTTCACTTATTACAGGCATAGCCAATCAAAGTGAGAATATTCAGGCATTTGGTATTATAGATCGTTATCTGGAACATTGCAGGATTTTAATTTTCGCAAACGGTGGTGATGAAAAATACTTTATGGGTTCTGCCGATTGGATGCAACGAAATTTAGATTACAGAGTTGAAGTATATACTCCGGTGTATGATCCCGATCTTCAAAAACAACTCAAAACCGTTATAGAATATGGATTATCAGACAATGTGAAAGCCAGAATTGTAGATGGGTCAGGAAAAAACACAATCAATGATTTAAATATTGAAAAACCTTTCAGATCACAGGAAGAACTTTATAAGTCTTATAAAAAAGAATATGAAACCGTTTTTATTGAAAAAGAAAATTAAAGAATACAAATTATTAATATTCAAAAATAATAAATCATATGAACAGTATTAATTTTGCTGCTATAGACATTGGTTCCAATGCAGTTCGACTTTTAATAAAGAGTATTGTGCCAGGAGATCCTTCCGATTCTTTTACAAAGGTATTGATGGTACGTGTGCCTTTACGCTTAGGTCAGGAATCATTTGTTACCGGGAAAATAAACGGAGAGAAGGAAAAACAACTTATCAGACTTATGAAAGCTTTCAAACATCTGATAAAGGTTTATGAAATTACTGATTACAGGGTTTGTGCAACAGCTGCTATGCGGGAAGCAAAGAATTCGAATGAACTTGTTAAACTTATCCGGAAAGAAACTGACCTGAAAGTTGAAGTAATCAATGGACAGGAAGAAGCATCCATTATTTACGAAAGCCATTTTGGGGACAATTTAAACAAAGAGCTGAATTATATTTTTGTAGATGTTGGCGGTGGAAGTACTGAATTAAGTTTGATGATACATGGTGAACTATCAGAATCAAAATCATATGACATTGGAACAGTGAGATTGCTGAATAATAAAGTTAAAAGTGAGGAATTCGACCGTTTAAACTACGATTTATCTGTTTTGAAAGAACTTTATAAGATTAATGATATTATCGGTTCAGGAGGGAATATCATTAAATTAAATTCACTGGCAAAAACCCGTAAAAACATGAAACTCTCTCTTCAAAAGCTTGAAGAATTGAATGAAACCTTAAAACAATTTTCAGTTGATGATCTTATCACAAATTATAACATGAAACCGGATCGTGCTGATGTTATTACTTTTGCAGGTGACATTTATATCACAGTAGCGAAAGGTGTGGGAGCAAGTCATATAATTGTGCCTACAATGGGGTTGGCAGATGGTATTATCCACATGCTCTATGTTAAATGGAAAGAAAAGAACAAAGTGGAAGTGACAGTTGCATTGAACTAATATCTTTTTATAAAATCAAAGAGGCTGATACTTTTAATTTAGTATCAGCCTCTTATTTATTAAATTAGGACAACTTAGTCTTTTTGATCTGAATCCAATGTGACATTCTTATTAGTAGACTTCTTCTTTTTTGAATTTGATTTTATTGAATCAAAATTTAGTGAATCACTTTTTAAAATTGGTGCATCATCTGTCGAACCTTCAGAAACAAGTATTAAAGTCTCTGTATTTTTAGCAATGTTGACAGAATCATAATTTTCACCTACCGGGTTATCTTTAATATCCCCGGTTTTACCTTTTATTTCAGGTTCATTAATTATATCAATATTACTTTCAACACGTGCAATATCATCGGTTGAACCAATGAAATTATTTTCAACATGTTTTTCTTCTAATAAATCATTTGTTTCAGTAGTTTCAACATGCTTTACGGAATCATCTGCATCTTGACTTTCTTTATTTAAACTTATTGAGTCCCTGCATACTGTTATAAATAATTCAATTTGGTTATCAAAACTTTCAATCAGCGTATTCTGATCATGTTCAAATAATTCAATCATTTCATCTTCGTCCATTTTCCTCTTCTTACAATACTTCTTTATTCCGTTAATCAAAATTTCATAATCCTGAATTTCACCAAGTTTATCCTGATACATTTTCAACATTTCAAGCTTTGATTCATCTATTTCTTCAATACAAGACAGAATCTCTACCCGGTAACGAAATTTCTTAAAATCAATTCTGATTTTATGAACATCTTCAGCATCATCAATACTCCTTGATTGAATTCTTTCTACAAGCTTGTTGAGTGATTTATTTGTCTTCTCAACTATCTTCGATTTATCAAGTTTAGTTTTTAGTTTAATAGTTGGAAATTCAAGTTCTTTCTTTTTTGAAAATTTCCGTACTTTCTCTTTAATTTCAACCTCAGATTCTTTTAATGATGATAGATAATCCAGTATCTCAGGAGTCTGATCAAGGCTTTCGATTTTTAATATCTGAACCTGAACATCGCGGAGTTTTCCAAATAGTTTAAATGCTTTTTCTCCGTTTTTTACTTTGGCAGGTTTCATTTTAAATGCAGCCAGAATAGGAAAAATCCGTCTAAGGATTACTCTTTTATCGTGAATTTCATTTTCAGTAAGTTCATTTTCAATTGTCTGATACTTCTTTACAAGCAATTTGTATTTTTTGATAATTGTATTCATAATTCCGTGGTTGTGTTTTTAAATAACGCTGGTAATTCGGTAATCCATTTAAAATGGCTCTTATTATTCTTCAATTGATTTTTTGTCTTTCTTTATTTTTATTTTTATCCCTAAGTTCTTAAATGTTTTTTTTAATCTTTTCCTGTGTTTCATATCATAGGTTGTATTATAAAGTGAGTTCTGCAACACATCAGCATCTTTTATTAATTCGCTGTAATTATCGTGTACTGTTTTTTTGTCACTATGATGGCTTATGGCATTTTTGACAATTTCTATTTCATCTTCAGTGAAAATTTCCAAATCCCTTAGTAAGTTTTCAGCCTCAATGGCACCTAACAGAGCATGTTCTTTTGAATATCCAATTTTATAAGTATATATATCATGTAACATGCCAATAATGGTACAAAGTTCAACATCTAAACCTCTCTTAATAGCCAGTAAAGTGCAATTTTGAGCTACACCATACAAATGGATATATCCTTCCGGTCGTTCATTTACATTCTCCTGATTCATTAAAATTGAATCTATTTCAATCCTCACCAATTCTAATCTATTCATTTGTTCAGTCTTTTTACTTCAACATTTTAAAAACATTTATTAATCCGAAAAGTTCTGTTTTTTCTATTACTACCGGTTTTTAATCCATAATTCTATAAATGGACACTGAAGTCTGATTTAACTTCAGGCATTTACCTCAATACTGAAACAGTTAGTCTGTTTAATATTAATATCCGGATGATATTCAATAAGCAAATATAATTAAATTTGCTTCTAAATTCCTTTAAGGTTAGAATGTAAATTGAAATGTAATATTATTGTAATACATCTTACAATAAATCGAAATCTAAATGTAATGATATAATATATTTGGTGATAATATACATTAAAGTGGAAGGAGATAGATGATATGATTTTTTAATGCGTTATGCAAATTTAAATATCCTGAAATGATGTCAGAACTAAATTACATTTTAAATGTGGAGGATACTTTAAAATTTTTATTCAACACCAGCTTTTGTATTTATTTAGGTACTTGATTATATATTCAATATCATTTCAGGCTTTTTAAAAATTTAATCCCGAAAAATGAGCTAATTAAAGTTATAATCCCAAAAACAGAAAACAAAACAAGATTTGATTCCAGTCCTTTCGATTTCATGACAAGTACCATTGAAGCAATAGCAATGGACATAAATATGCAAAAGATCATCATTGTTGGTGCCATGAGAAATCCAATGGTTCTTTTTTTCAACAATGCAACACCTGTAATGAGGAGTGCCGGTAAACAGATTGCTAAGTCCAATACATGAACAGGATTAATCAATAATCCGCTTTCAAGAATACTCTTTGGGATTATATTGGACATTATAGCGGGAATAATTTCAGAAAGCCAAATGAAATAAAATAAAACAGCGATTGTAATTAAAAATATCCCTGTCGATTTAGTAGGAACTTTTTTTGAAAACCATTCGGATACATTTTCCTGAAGTAAAGAAATTACAAAATAGACAAGCGAATAAAAGGATAAACCTAAAATCAAACAGTATAAAATAAATAAATTATTAAAATGCATACCAAAACAATAAATCGTATATGAATATGCCAGATAAAATATTATTCCACTCCAGATTAAGATTCCTGATTTGCTTTTTCGATATGCAAAAATTGAAGCAATGATCAGAATTGGAACTGCCATAAACAAATTGACAATATCCTGTCCTATACCTTGAGCAGAATAAAAAACTGTTTCTCTTGCATACGTACTTTCTATAAAAATACCGGCAGAACTAACGATCGTTGTTAGAATTGCTAATGGCACTGATAAAAATAAAATATTAATATCCCGTTTTTTTCCCTTGAGTGTTATCATAATATATCCGGTATTTTAATCAATATGCAAAGTGAAAGCCACTGTTCAACCTGCAATTATAAAAGGTAATAAAAGTGGTTTAATTAAATACCGTTCGAATTGAGTTATTATTCACACTTGTTTTTTACCAAGTTTTTCGGATAGAAATATCCAATAATTTCTCTTTTTCTCGTCTGCTGTTTTAACTGGTCCAAAGGTAATAATCTTTACCGGTTTTATTCCGCAAAATTCCAATATGGTTTTTTTCATTGAATTATGACCCGGACTTCGATATATAATTGAATAATACCAAGTAGGAGTATCCATTGTAACTATCAGCCTTGCTGTTTTTCCTTTTAATAATTTATCCCATAACAAAGAATTATCACGATATCTGAAAGCAAATTGTGGTAGAAAAACACGGTCAATAAGTCCTTTTAATAATGCAGGATAAGTGCCCCACCAGGTAGGATATACAAAAACCAAATGATCTGCATCCAATATATCCTGTTGAATTATTAATAAATCAGGTTCTAATTCTGTTCTTTCACGATAACCATTCATCAATATCGGGTTGAACGTTAAATCAATCAGATTGACTAATTTACATTCTGCTCCGGTGGATTCAGCCCCTTTCATGTAACTTTCTGCCAATCCAAAACACAGGCTCTCTTTATCGGGGTGACCATTTATAATTAATATCTTTTTCATACAAACAGATTGAAATTATTTCATAATCTTTAATGATTGTAAAGATAGTTTCTTCTCATTAGTATGAGGTTACAAGATAATAGTAAAAATTTATATCATTCACACATTTCGCCGAAATACATGAAATGACAATTTGATATTTACATCTCCTTATCCAATAATATCACAAACAATGAAATCATTGAACAAAGTGTGTAAAATATTCTACCGGTCTACGTGGACTGACCGGCACCTGATTCCTGTCATTATAACCTATTCGTGCAACAAACAACATTTCTTGTTTGATTCCAAGATATTTTGTAACTTCATTTTTAAATCTGTTTTCTTCGACGATCTGATTCATTGGTTGAAATCCAATATTTAATTTTGTACATGTCAGATTGATGTTTTGATAGATTCGTCCCAGGTTTATCCATTCTTCGACTGAATTGGCTGATGCAATAACGACTATCCATCCACCACAACCAAGAACCTGTTTCTTTGTTTTTTCAATACCTGCTGTAATGAACGATGCTT
>Ga0302215_10003731_pt1 | contig 10136 bp, 4 predicted proteins | sample II_Fen_N3_1_FD_194580 | JGI IMG/M metagenome (GOLD analysis project Ga0302215, IMG submission 194580) | Peat permafrost microbial communities from Stordalen Mire near Abisko, Sweden - II_Fen_N3_1 | ecosystem: Environmental > Terrestrial > Soil > Wetlands > Permafrost | place: Sweden: Abisko... | reverse complement strand
TAGCCTCAAGGGTGTTACCCAGGTTCCAACCCACTCCCATCTTGCCGGCAATATATTGGGCTGTTGGCAATTCTGATTTTGCTGAAGCAGATGTGAACAGACCGCACGCGATGATAGTAAAAAAAAGTCCTCTTCTAAAAAAAAGAGGTAGTAACGTAATTTTATTTTCCATTGTAAATTATATTGATAATTGTGTTTTATAAGTTAATGCACCCAAATTATCAATACATTTTTCCTGTAGGCTGACAATTAGATATTGCTGTATAATTTTCTTAAAGTATCTCTTTTACGTTTTCATTGCCTGTTGTTGCTTAACCAACTTCAGCCAACAATTCATAGTTGAAAAGTGTTATTTCGGGAATAATCTCATAGCGAGCACTACATTATCAACCACAAGTTTTCAAATAGAATTTATAAAGTAAAGGTACTCTCAAATTACATACTACTCAGGATTGATTTGTTTCCAATTGAGGGTGTTTAAGTATTATTTATAGAAATGGAAGTTGCACAAATAAACAAGTAAATGATGTCTAAGATGCACTACGGATGATAGTTAATATTAATTAAGTGCTAACAAGTCGTTAATTTATAATTCAGGAACAAATTTGAAGGACGGGATATTCAGGCAATAAATGTTCAGGTTGTAGGTGAGTGGGTGGATGGTAGTGTTTACCCGGTTGCGATAGTGAAGTACTGAAAACAAAAGCAGCTTGTAACTGAATAATAACTCAGGTACAAACTTCTAAAATTGCTGGAACTGGTCCCTGTATCCCTCTGAAACTTACATCAGACAATGAGTTATCATTATCGTTAAAGTGAAAACTTCACTTTTTCTCTTGTCAATTATAATACTTATTCAGGATTATTCACAGAAATAAATGTCTTAACCCAACATTCAATTAATGGAATAAGCATCATCCTGTAAGCTCTGTTTAATCAAAATTAAAAATGATGATTATCTGCAAATCGTCCTATTTCTTCAAAAATAGATTTTGATATTTCAGGTACGTTTATTTGTATTTTACACACTTTTTGCCAAAATATCTGAGCTTTTCCGTCAGGTCGGAATGTACCAAATGCACCTTACATTACTTTGCAATTTTATATCCATCAAAATAATACATCTTTTGATAGGTTGGAATGTACCATACTCACTTTCAAAACAATTGACTCGCCTCACAAACTTTTAAAATGGAATCGGCGACATCCCATATTTTCGGGGAATGAAACGTCAAACTCTTCAACCCACAATTCCCTTTTGTAATGTTCTCATCCCCTAATGGGAGATTCTACTTAGAAAGCTCACTTAATGCATTCTAAAAGCATACATAAACCATATCTATATAAATATGGCTTAAGTATGGCTTTTGTATGGTTTATGTATGGTTTATGTATGGTTTGTCACATAACCGGAGAAAAATAGTAATAAAACATTAAGTGCAGAAAAAAAATATATTTTAGCAATTATTTTTCAAAAAAAGAATCAAGAAAATGTATTTTTGCAAAATCCGAATGATAAAATGATCTAAAAAAGAAATAAATAATACATTCTTAAATGGCAAACAGACATTTCAACCGGGCAGACGATACATTCCGACTTGTCGGAAAAACTCCTGCTTTTTTTAAAATTCAGAACAAATAAAAAGTTGCAGTTATATATTGCAAGAGATATGGCGGAGGCAATGGTAAATAAATCCAACGTTTATTGATTAGAACACTTTGCGGATAATCAAATTAAAAATTACACGAGAAGTTACAATTAGGAAAATATCTTATTTAAGAAAGGCTTGCCCAGACAGAACATTAAGATTTACGGGTAATAATACAGATCAAGGGGAAAAAAGCGGATTTTAAATTTGAAAGATTTTATCGGATGTTATTGTTTGTAATGATCAAAAGTCATTACAGATAATCATTTAAATTTAATAAATTTCAATATTACGGGTATGGTGTAAAATCAGTGTACTATAGATTCTTAATTACTTTTACTTGTTCATTGCCAATCGCAAGAATATAAGTGCCTTTTGAAAGCCTCGCTATATTAATCTTTCCATGACCATTCAGCATCTGACCCTTTAATACCATTTTTCCGGATAAATCTGACATCGTGTAAGTTGCATTTTTTTCTACAGTATCAGCTTCTACCTGAATAATATCGAAGGCTGGATTGGGATAAACCTTTATTTTATTGGAATAAATGGAACTAACTGAAGTTTACACCACATCCAATTCTTTCGATACAATACGGGTTTCATTTGTTGTATTTAATTTTATAGAGACTTTATATTTGCCCGATACCAGAACATTCATTTCTTTTAATTTGCCGCCATTACCTACTGCTATTAGAACTCCATTCAAATACCATTGAAATTCAACACCATCCGGGGCAGTTGCTTTTCCATTGTCATATACAACATCTGGTTTTGGCATTAAAAGCATTTCCCTGACCTTTTGGGCAATAATTGTTGCGACGGCTGTTGTTGGATGAATGCTATCAGTCTGAAAATTGATCGAACTATACCATTTAGTAGAATTTCCTCCAAGTGCATCATACATATCGATCAAACCAACTCCCGATTCAAGAGCTATCTGTTTTATCCTTTTATTCACTGAATCCTTCAAGACTACTCTTAAAATATTCCAAATTACATTATTTCCGAAAGGGACGAGTCCTATCCATATATCAGGTTTCGATGTAAGACTTCGAAATATCGTAATCATTTCCTTATAATTGGTAACAAATCCATTCCCCCGGCTATTCCAGTTTCATGGTTTGGCATCATTGGTTCCTAACTCAATCAATACAATATCAGGCAAATACGTTTTAGAATTTGTATAAGATTGCTCATTTCAATAGGGCATATCGCCATTTTTAAGCATGGTTCTGGCGCTTACCCCGAAATTACCAACCGACCAGGAGGTGGTACCAAGTAAAGCTTGCATTTGAGCCGAAGGGTGAATAAGTTTATTCAGCTTCATTATTTACGATATTACTATCTTAATTCGGTATAAAATTCATTTTTTTAATACCAAAGATGCAAAGTAAAAAGCTTTTAGGATTTTTACTTTGCATCATTGTCATTACACTCTTAAAAAGGACATTTCCTTATTTTTGAATTATAAGTTTCTTTGCATCATGGTATTGTCCGGCATCAATTTTATAGAAATACACACCACTCCGTAAATTAGATGTCTTGAATTGCACAGATTGATTCCCAGCGTTCTGGAACCCGTTGACTAGCGTACTTACCTCTCTTCCCTGACCATCAAACACCTTTAAAGTTACAAAAACACTTTCAGGTAATTCATATCTTATTTGAGTAGTTGAATTAGCAGGGTTAGGATAATTTTGGTACAATTTAAATGAACTTTCATTTAATGAATTTACTCCACTCACAATTGATGTAAAATGGTTAGATCCTTTTTCAATGGTAATCATTTGGAGGGATCTTCCCGGCGATGTAAATTTGATTTCTCTGCCATCAGTTGTATACGCAGCCGCCTTTATGGTAAATAAAGAAGCAGCGATGGGTCCAACAGGTCCAAATTGATATTTGGCAGGGGCAATCCCATTTATATAAACAGTTGGAGAAAAACCTGTACTATCGTTATTGCTGGTGAATGAATAGATATAATATTTATCTCCCACTCCTATCGAGTCGGTAAGTACGCTAACAATTTGGGCTGCATCTCCCGCGTTAACGACAACCATCCCTGTTTCTCCTGTTGAATATCTTGAGGCATAGCTGAGTATATTTGGATTGGCAGGAGATAAAACTGTACTGATTGCCACATCACCAAAATATTTTTGCAAATAGCTAAGATAATAAAATTCTGCGCGAGGTTTATTTGCATAATTCGGCAACTCATTCCCTGACATCATTCCGTTTATGAACCATCTTGCGCCCATGAATACTTTATTTTTGATCATCTCACACATAAGAACGGATGCCTGCATACCCATCTCAAAAGATGATCCTACATTTGCCGGAGCACCACCGCCCATGTTATACTCTGTTAAAGTAATTGGCTTTGAATACGCTTTATATTTAGCAATATCATTCCATATATATGTTACGTTAGATTTGAGACTTTGACCCGGCTGGGTCAATAAATCTTTAACAACATTTGAATTGCTAAAATAGTTATGTACCACATAAAAATCACAAGTGTCACCCACTTGTTTAAAAAATCCCTGATTCCATGTTCTATTGCCAAGAGCCCACTGACTGTTGCCATTATCTGCACCTGCCTGTACTTGCCCGCCAATATAGATAGTCACTCCAATTTTCTTTGCAGCCGTTTTCATTGAATCGACAAAAACTTTAAAATGCTTTCCGTACAAATCCCCTGTAATAAATGTAGGTTGCCCATCCTGATTTGTCTTCTGATCAATCATAAAGGTCCATTCCCATGGACCGGCACTTTCATTCCCAATTTCCCAATACTTCGTACGTCCTTTATCATACCGTACCCAGTTAGCAGCCTCGTGTGCAGCCATGGCTACCGGGTCTTTACTTGTCCCTATCCGTGCATAAGCATAATTTACTGTGATTAAACCTTCTGACACACCCGCGGCCTTACGGAATGCATAATATTGGTCGGTTGTGGTTACCCATCCGCCTTGTGTTCCGGTATGTACGCCGATCGCATTTTTGGGAGTTGCTGTAATAGAAACACCATTATACTTCGTACCATCGTAAACTGAATCCGGCAAATCAGTTGGTACTTTATCCATAAACCATCCATCTGACCATGTTCCACCTGGGTAACGAATGAGAGTCGGAGCCATAATTTTTGTGGCATTTATCATCGAGGCATCGGTATAAGATCCACACCAAGCCGCAACCGCATTACCAAATACATATTTAGAGACCTTACAGATGGTATCGTTTTTTAACCTAAGTATAACCGTATTCTTTTGGGTTGGCTTTAACGAGTCCACAGATGGAGGTATTACAGCTACTTTTGGCTGGTAATCATAAAGGAAACAATTGCTAACACCTTGCCCTAAAAGGGTAGAGTTAAGGAGAATAAAAGTTCCCAGAAAAAAAATGAGAAAAGTTCTTTTCATAATAGTAATTTTAAAGTGATTTAATGTAATTTTTTAAGGTTAGTAATTGGGATATTTAATGAAAACAAGATAGCAGCACTGCAAAACTGTATTTCGAAGCATCTAATTTCTTACTATACAAAAGTATTTGATTCCATTGTTTTATTTGACACCATCATGAATCCAATTGGGTATCATTTTTGTTTTTTTTTATTAATTGTAGTCTATTGAAGTCATCTTGACTTTTTATTTCTTTTAATCTTCTTGAATAAAACAACCATAAAAGCTATGTAAGTAGTATGAATAATACATTGTCTTATTTCAAAATTCTGACCTTCCCTAAATCCCTCTCACATAGAGAGGGACCTGGCTGAATACAACAACGATGTTATACGACATTATTTCTTTCCGATTACTTAATTGAAGCTTTTCCAACTTGAAACAGTGAAATCAAATCTATTTAGTAAGGATCTGAAATATCCATCCAAGCATTGGTTCTTTCAATAACGTATCGTTGTCAGTAAAGTAAATCATCTAATAAATACCTATCATTTGTATCTCCATTTCTATTATTAAAAGCAACATTGGCAATAATCCCCATTTCAACAAATGGAACATAAATCTTTTGAATCAAAAGCAAGAAACTGCATTTATAAAAAATCCTTCGGTGTTGATATTTGCTTCTTTTAATGTATAAAAGCATGTGTCAGGTTCTCGTTCATCTTCTTTGTTTAAAAATTCTTTATCGTTTAATTTACAGTTGGTTTTTATAGTTTTGCACTCAACTGTTTGTGTTTCCACAGTGTCATAAAGTATTTTTACGGTGGCTGTTTTCTTTTCTACTGAATTGTTTTCAGAATAAATTTACAGTCCATAGTTTTAGCTTTATCGGCTTCTTTTTCCTTAACCGTAAAGCTAAAACCAATGGACCGTAAACGCTCAGTCTAAAATCAAAAAGCTATAAAAACTACACCAACACATTCCTAATAATAATAAGTAGTTGGAACAATATAATGTCGTGTTTTATTATTTTAAAAATCACACCTCTCCCCCTGCCCTCTCCCAAGGAGAGGGTGATAGAGCTAAGGGGTTAAGAAGTTTTATTTAAAATAATAGGACATTATTTATTTTCCATTACTTAACTCTCAGTTGATATAGCTTTTTTGCTTTTTTGGGCGATTAATCTTTGCAAAACCACTTCCTACTCTTTCATCTATCCTACAAACAGCATTCTTCTCTCTTATCTGTTCATTATCACAAACGAATAGAGAGTCACTTCTTATTTCTTAATAACTTTCCTTTGATAGCTAACTCCATTATTGGATATATTAATCATATACATCCCTAATGGAAAAGTGTTTACAGATACACTCTCATTAGCACTTACTTGTTTGTGAAGCAATAACTTGCCATATAAATCTGTAAGCTTAAAATCAACTATTCCTTCAATGCCTTTGATTTGGAATCCATCTGTTACAGGGTTTGGATATATACTGATACTATCATCATTCAATGTTGGCACAGCTTTTACAAACTCTAAAATTTTGGTAAAATCTTTCCATTGAAGAGCTGCTTCATAGGTACTTTTAGTACCACTAGGAACAGATAATCTACAAGTGGTTTTATTTACGCCACCAAAAACAAGACTTGATGAGCTCAGATTAACCGGAGTTGTTTTATATGCAAGAATTGAGGTCAAACCGTTACAAGAAGCGAATGCAGAATTTCCGATAGTTGTAACTGACGAAGGAATATATAAAGAAGTCAATTTGTTACAACCAGAAAAACTATAATTCCCGATAGAAGTTACTGTAGACGGAATGGTTAGTGACCCGGTCAAACCGCTACAATAAGCGAATGTATAGTCTTTTATTGCAGTAATGTTTGCTGATAATGAAATAGATTCTATTCCTGAACAATTGTAAAAAGCACCATATCCCAGAGAAGTAACAGATGAAGGAATAGTTAATGATCCAGTCAAACCGTAACAAGCCAAAAAACTATAATTTCCGATAATAGTAACTGATAAAGGAATAGTTAATGACCCGGTTAAACCACTACAAGAAGCGAATGCAGAACTTCCAATACTGGTAACAGATGAAGGAATAGTTAATGATCCAGTCAAACTGCTACAATAAGCGAATGCAGAATTTCCGATAGTAGTAACTGTCGAAGGAATATATAAAGAAGTCAATTTGTTACAACCAGAAAAACTAGAATTTCCGATAGAAGTTACTGTAGAAGGAATAGTTAGTGATTCAGTCAAACCGCTACAATTTTCAAATGTATATTCTTTTATTGCAGTAATTTTTGCTGATAATGAAATAGATTTTATTCCTGAACAACCGGAAAAAGCATGATATCCCAGAGAAGTAACTGACAAAGGAATAGTTAGTGACCCATTCAAACTGCTACAATAAGCGAATGCATAATTTCCGATAGTAGTAACTGTCGAAGGAATATATAAAGAAGTCAATTTGTTACAACCAGAAAAACTATAATTCCCGATAGAAGTTACTGTAGAAGGAATGGTTAGTGACCCAGTTAAACTCCTACAATTTTCAAATGTATAGTCTTTTATTGCAGTAATGTTTGCTGATAATGAAATATATTTTATTCCTGAACAACCGGAAAAAGCATGATCTCCCAGAGAAGTAACTGACAAAGGAATGGTTAGTGACCCATTCAAACTTCTACAATAAGCGAATGCAGAATTTCCGATAATAGTAACTGATGATGGAATAGATAATGACTCAGTCAAACCGCTACAGTAAGCGAATGCAGAACTTCCAATACTGGTAACAGAAGAAGGAATAGTTAATGACCCGGTCAAACCGCTACAATTTTCGAATGCAGAACTTCCGATAGTAGTAACTGACGAGGGAAAAGATAAAGAAGTCAATTTGTTACAACTATAAAAACTGGAATCCTCAATAGAAGTTACAGATGCAGGAATAGTTAATGGCCCAGTTAAACCGCTGCAATAAGCGAATGCAGAATTTCCGATAGTAGTAACTGACGACGGAAAAGATAAAGAAGTCAATTTGTTACAACGATAAAAACTAGAATCCCCAATAGAAGTTACAGATGAAGGAATAGTTAACGGGCCAGTTAAACTGCTACAATTTTCGAATGCATAACTTCCAATAGAAGTAATTGTTGAGGGCATTGTAACTGAAATCAAAGTCACTTTCCCATAGCTTATGCTCTTATTATAAAAGGCATTTTGCGGCACAGTGTTGGCTGGGTAAGTAGTATTGGTTGAAGTTGCCGTTCCTTCAGTACCTGTATAAGCAACAATTGTTGCACTGTAAATGTCCAATGTTGATAGCAAGGGGAGACTATCTCTTATAGTTTTAAAGTCACGGGCATCTATTGTACCGATTAAAATAAGGACAGTGCTGGTTTTCTCAGCGGGTGTCAACAAAGTGTTCAAAGTACCGGCAACATCTATCTTAATACGGTTTATTTTAAAAACATGAATTTTAAACACTCTGGTCCAACTATCCTCATCGGAGGTAATTCTAAGCGTAAAAGTTACGTCTTTAGCAGGGCAAATTAAAGAAATATTAAAAGCATAGTTTGTAATTTTTATCGAATCGGGAGCAATACTGTCCCAACCTTGAGTGCTGTTTATTATGGTTATATCAGCATCGTCACATGATAAAGTTGTAATGACATTATTGGAAGCTCCTAATCCGATAGCCATTAGGGTTATAGGAAGTTCTATAGTTTCACCCGGTTCTCCAATACCATTACCATTGCCTATACCTGCATCTGAACCTAAACCTCCGTCTTTTATTTCAGAGATGGAATAGTCGATTACCGGTAGTGAAACAGGAGAAATACCAATAATAGCACCTTGCGAAATGTTATAGAATCTCCCGGCAGGATTTAAATTGTCTATATAAAAGTATCCATTAGAATTTCCTCCCCAGCCCCAATTAAAATGGTAATAATCGGAATTTTGATAGCCGTCACACACAAACGCATGACCACCAGAACCTTGTCCATCATAATACAATGGTCTACTATGATTCAATTCATTGTTGAGTAAGCTTTTCCATTCTTCAGCTGAATAATCACTCTTACTTATATATTTAACAGAAGATGAATAGTTAAAATATTTACAAAAAGCACTTGCAGCATTAGAAGACCAAGTACCTGAAATATCAACTCCATAGTTCATCTGAACAGCAACTCCACAATGGAATAGCAATTCGGCAACTGCATTTACTTTTGTTGCACTTGTAGAATCTGTAAGGATATTTGCCATATTATCCCAGTTGTAAGTAGTTGAATTTATAGTTGGCTGCTGACCATAATTAGATTTATACCCCGGAATATCATTGCATGCATTGGGATATTTCAAATAATTTATTATTTGTCCCATAGCTACGGCAACACAACCAACCGGAACATGCCCACAGGCTCCCTTTAAATCTTGGGGGCAATAGCTGTTATAATAGCATCCTTGATTCCAGGTAGTTGAAAGTAGTGGAGCTACTTCGGACGAAGTTGTTTCGTTAGTTATTGTATTTGCTGTTTTAATTTTAGCCCATTCGGACTTTACATGAATTAAACCGTTTGAATTGGCTATTTTAATAGATTTAAGTTGTTTTTTTAAATTACTCATCCATTCAATAAAAGCAGGAGGCTGATTAATGCTATCGTATTTCCCTTCAAATGCATATCCTAATATTGGCGTTACAGCATCATCCGCCGAAACAATAATAAAACCATTGTCGTCTTTTACATTGTAAACATAATAATAGGGTTCTTTATTGTATTGATTATTTAGTGCAACAGAATCATCAAATTCTTGATGCACTAATTCAATTTCTATCTTTTGTGCGGATAAACTTTTTACACGAGCTTGTTTGCTTTGCGATATTCTTGATACAAAGAAATTTGTTGCTACTGTTTTTGCAGTAGTAGTGTCAACATAGCTGCCATATACTGCATTAATAAACACTGGTTGAATTAGAATTAAGAAGAATATTTTTTTCATACTGATTTGATATAGTTTAAAAAAATTAGTAATTCAGAATATCTAATAATCTTTTTTCTAATGCAGCATTCT
>Ga0302215_10003730_pt1 | contig 10137 bp, 10 predicted proteins | sample II_Fen_N3_1_FD_194580 | JGI IMG/M metagenome (GOLD analysis project Ga0302215, IMG submission 194580) | Peat permafrost microbial communities from Stordalen Mire near Abisko, Sweden - II_Fen_N3_1 | ecosystem: Environmental > Terrestrial > Soil > Wetlands > Permafrost | place: Sweden: Abisko... | reverse complement strand
AGATTGATGGCAACAAGGAATGATATAATTGTGATACAATACTTGAGACTTTTCATTTTTATGTTTTTAATTTACACAAAGGTAATTAAACCCTGCTTAACCGCAATAAGATTTGTATTTTTACAAACCTCAGTCACTTGCAGTATGACGAAACCATGATATTTATGTAATGAGTGTGAAATTCATTTTTAGATTTGAACTTCAGCTAATCCTAGTCATAGCTTTGATTCTTGTACATCAAAAACACAGTCATTTCGACTACTAGTCTGTGGAGTAAAGAGTATTCTCAATTCAAAAAACACAAGCACATGAATCCTGATTGCAAAAATAAAAAAGGCTTACATTTTCATGTAAGCCTTTGATAATTAGCAGTCGGGATGACAAGATTCGAACTTGCGACCACTGGTCCCCCAGACCAGTACTCTAAACCGGGCTGAGCTACATCCCGCTATTTTTTCAGTGGCACAAAAGTACATTAAATTCTCTTTTCAACGAAATTTCAAAGTCACTTTTTTCGGACAGAAAGCACATTTCAAGTGATAATTTTACATTAACGGGCTGAAAAGACGAGCGAAAGATTCTTTTAGTTTTTGTATCCTTTTCCGGTTGTTCCAGGCTTCAAGAGTCAGCTCTTCACATTCCTTTGTGTCTTTCATGAAAAGTTTTTTGAGTTTCGCAGCAGTTTTTTGTTCATAGATAAATGCATTGGCTTCAAAGTTCTGCGAAAAGCTTCGTTCATCTATATTACAGGATCCAACAATTGAAATAAAGTCGTCGATAACAATTGCTTTACTGTGCAGAAAACCAACTTTATATCGGAAAACACGAACACCAGATTCGAGCATTTGACCAAGAAAACTGGAGGTGCTTGCATCGGAAAATGGTGAATCCGATTTAGTTGGAATCATTAAACGAACATCCACACCACTTAATGCCGCCATGTGTAGACAAGAAGCAATAATTTCATTTGGCATAAAATAGGGCGATTGAATGTAAACATATTTAGTTGCAGACATAATAGCAGATGATAATCCTTGCATTATGGCCTCCCAATCGGTATCGGGACCACTACTTACAATCTGAATCAGATTCTGTTCAAATTTTTTTGGTTCCGGAAAGTATTTTGAATCCAAAATAAGCTTTTGTTCTACAAAATACCAATCTATCATAAACATAAGTTGAAGTCCGTGTACAGCAGCCCCTTCAATACTGATAAAAGTATCCCTCCAACGACCAAGAGTGTTGCCATAAATATATCTGTCGGCAAAATTCAAACCTCCAATAAAACCGATTTCTCCATCCACCACTACAATTTTCCGGTGATTACGATAATTTATTTTACTACTGGAAAAATGGAACCGAAATCGAAATGGTAAAAAGGAGCGAACATACACACCGGCATCCCGCAAAGATTTTAAATACTTTTTGGACAGATCAAAACTTCCCCAATAATCGTAAATCATACGAACACGAACTCCTTCTTTTGCCTTTTCGATCAACAACTCACGCAATTGATTAGAAATTTTATCGTCACCTATGATGAAAAATTCTATATGAATATGATCTTTTGCGTTTTTTATCGCTTCAAAAAAAGCATTAAAGGTACTTTCACCATTGGCAAGAATTTCAATTTTATTGTACGCATAACCTGCTGAATCACTATTCTTATAAAGCATTTTAATCAAATTCAATTGATTATTCTCCATAAGACTTGAATCCAATTTACTAATATCGAAGGAAGCTACCGGGCGGTCGGTTACACTGTGAATACTTTTCTTAGAAATGATTTTTTCCTTACGATAATTCTGTCCGATAAGCAAGTAGAAAAAAATTCCTAATACCGGAATAAACAGCAATACCAACACCCACGAAAGCGATTTTGCAGGATTCCGATTTTCGAGCAGCAATAAGGAAATTGTGCTAATCAGTGTATAAACATAAAATACAATAATCAAAATAGATATTATGTGTGTCATGTTACTTTGGAATTAATTTTTCGTTCTTGTAAAATAGCCATTCGTTTCCATCAAAGGATTTCCGTGATATCGGCTGAATAAGCAACTGCGGAGCAACGACTCCTTCGCCAATTCGTTGAAGAGAAACCTCCACATTGGCTTCGTCCCAAAGCCCTGATTGAATGAAACTGCTTAGAATTTGCGCACCACCTTCAATCATAACAGAGTGAATATTTCGTTTGTAAATTTCATGCAGGATTGTTGGCAATTTATTGTCATCAAAATCAATCTTTACAAATTCAACATGAGTACCTGACTGTTTTTCTACTTCCGTAAAAACAATGGTAGGAATACTTCCATCTAGTAAATTATAATTTTCGGGAATACGTCCTAACCTATCAATGGCAATACGTACTGGCGATTTCCCCGACCAATTACGAACAGTGAGAGTAGGGTTATCCAATAAAACCGTATTCGCTCCAACCAGAATAGCTTGATTTTCGGAACGCATTTGATGGGTAAATTGCTTTGTTATGGCATTGGAAATTATCAATGGCGGTTCAATTACATTATCACGTTTTCTATCAATAAATCCATCGTAAGTTTGTGCCCATTTCAATAAAATATATGGACGCTTCTGTTCCTGAAAAATGAAAAAACGCTTATTTAATTCTCGGCATTCATCTTCCAAAACACCTACCACAACTTCAACACCAGCTTTCCGAAGAATTTCTACTCCCCTACCCGCTACTTTAGGATTTGGATCTAATGTACCAATAACAACACGTGGAATTTGACTTTTCACTATTAAATCGGCACAGGGTGGCGTTTGTCCATAATGAGAACAAGGTTCTAAATTCACATACAAAGTCGACTGTTTCAGCAAATCGGGATTCTTTACTGAGCGAATGGCATTGGGTTCAGCGTGAGCTTCACCATAGCGTTGATGATAACCTTCTCCGATTATTTTGTCGTTGCAAACCAACACCGCACCCACCATCGGATTGGGAGCCACATAACTACTTCCGTAATTTGCCAGTTGCAGACAGCGTTGCATGTATTTTAATTCAGTCATCAGTAAATAGTTATCAGTGAACAGTTATTAGAATCTTATCATATTTGCACATTAACTTATTGTCATATTTGCACATTTGAACTATCTTTGCAACATGCAAAACGCCATTAAACACATTCATTCCGAACTTCAAGGACTATATCCCGAAACAGAAATCAGGAGTTTCTGTAATTTAATTGTTGAAAAATTGACAGGCTTTTCACGCACAGAAATTACCCTTAACAAAAATACTGTTTTTTCTGAGAAACAACATCATAGGATTGAAAGTTTTATCGAAAAATTGAAGAATTTTGTTCCAATTCAATATATTTTGGGCGAAACGGAGTTTTACGGGCTACCTTTTACTGTTAATGATTCCGTGCTTATACCGCGTCCTGAGACCGAAGAACTGGTTGCTTGGATTGAAAATGAAAATAAAAAAAGTACCGGATTAAAGATTCTAGACATAGGCACAGGTAGCGGTTGCATTGCCATTTCGTTAAAAAGCATATTTCCTAATGCAACGATAGATGCTTTTGACGTTTCGGATAATGCTCTGAAAACGGCAAGACTTAATGCTTTGCTAAACAAATTGAATGTGTCGTTTGCTGAAGTGGACATTTTAAAAGATGAAGAACTTTTTGATAGATGGAACATTATTGTCAGCAATCCGCCCTATATTACAGAACACGAAAAAAGGGATATTTCACCAAATGTATTAAACTTTGAACCCCATCTAGCCCTATTTGTACCCGACGAAGATCCTTTGCTTTTTTACCGTCACATTGCACTTTTCGCCTATAAACATTTGTTTCCGGGTGGTAAACTCTACTTTGAAATTAACAGGGAATATGGGAAAGAAGTTATTGATTTACTTATAGAAACCGGGTTTCACAATGTAGAACTACGAAAAGACATTTCGGGAAATGACAGAATGGCGAAAGGGGAATTAACGCAAAGCAGCGTTTATTAGACATTTAGCATCGTTTCTTACGCTATTTTTTTTCGAACAAACTGAACACTTTTTTCTTCTAAAATTTAATATACCCATGCACAGTTTATGACAAGTTTACACAAAAACCATCCGTGGATTCATTATTTGCTTTTATTTTTTGGAGTTTTGTGTATCTCCTGGTCGGCTGTATTAGTAAAATTGGCTGACGTTAGTGGATTTGGATCGGCTTTTTACCGCATGTTTTTTGGAACAATTGGTATAATTCCAGTATGGTTGTATTTCCGCAAACCAATAACTTCACCCCAAGGCGTTAAAATAGCTATTCTATGTGGAATTCTTTTTGCCTGCGACATTGCTATATGGAACACTTCCATCATGCTCTCTAAAGCTTCTATTTCAACATTATTAGCAAACCTTGCTCCGGTTTGGGTTGGAGTTGGCGCATTGCTTTTTATGAAAGAAAAACCGACCCGAATTTTCTGGCTCGGCACTATCATAGCCCTTTTCGGGGTGAGTATTATCATTGGAATTAATGAGGTACTGGAAGCAAAACTAAATTTAGGAAATGGATTGGCAATTTTTGCAAGTATGTTTTATGGTGCTTACCTGCTAACCGTGCGGAAAGGTAGAGTCAACCTCGACACCTTCTCTTTCACCACCATTTCGATGCTTACCAGCACAGTCATTTTAGGGCTTCTTTGTCTGTTTACTTCCACACCACTTTGGGGATTTTCTACCACCAGCTGGTTAGCTTTGGGTGCTCTGGGCATTGTTCCCCAATTAATCGGGTGGCTTGCCATTAATCAGGCTTTGGGTCATATACATCCTACAATAGCATCTGTCAGCCTGCTAAGCCAATCTGTTTTCACAGCCATTTTCTCGGTACTGTTATTGGGCGAAATACTTACACTTGCCGAAATGGGCGGAGCATTGGTGGTATTGGTTGGAGTTTATTTAGTGAACAGGAAGTAAAAAATTCGCTAGATCAAAAAAATCATCCCCTCCCTGTTTTACCCCATAAAACAGAAAAGGGATGAATGTGATACAATAGACTTACTTAATTTATTAAGCAACAACTTTTTCAGAATGTACTTTGCTTTGCGCTTTAGCATCCTGAGCACGACCAATGCGTGTATTCAGCTCCTTTACAAATTCCGTATAACTAGCTTCGCCATTTACTTCAATAAGCGCGTTGATACGTTTGGTAATTTTGCGATAGGCAATATCAATTTCCGTGCGAACCTGTTTCATGCGCAGTTCGGTGCGATTGGATTCTTCGGAGTTACGCGAGGCTTCCAGCGTTTTGAAGGTATTGTTTTGACTTTCCAACACATTAATCCAGGGCACCAGACCTACGGTAACTATTTCGACACCGGTTTTTGTTCGTAAATCTTTAATCAAGTTTTCTATATCACCTGTTTCCTCATCGTATGGTAGCGGCACTAAATTACCATACTGGTCAAAAATAACATTTACAATTTTTGCTGCGTTTCGCACATTTACATCAAAATGATTCAATGCCGTACGACTTAAATCTGTAGTACTTCGCAGTGTACTATCCCGTTCATGATCGGCATACACAATCTCATCGGTAGTAGCACTTTTGGTGATTGCTTTGAAAGCTTCAATCTCGTCGTGATAGCAAAGCAAAAAAGCTGCATAAGCATCAACAATACCAAGTGCCTGGGGCGTGTACTTGACAACGAAATCGTTGAAATCGGTTAGAAACGTGTAATGACCACCATTACGTTGATTGTGTAAATTCAAACTGTTAATCTCCATAACTCATTTTTTTAAATTGTTTAATAAAATATATAGTCAATTCAATAAAAAAGCATTAGAATAGTACAAAAAAGTGCGTCCCCTGTTGGGGAATCTCCCACCGAGTGCTCCAAGAAGCTTTCCCCTACCGGGGAACATACTTCTGAGTGCTCTGAGGAACTTTCCCCTGTATGGGAAAGCGTCTCTGAGTGGTCGGAGAGACCTTCCCCGGTAGGGGAAGATATGTCTGAGCACTCGGACGGACTTTCCCCAACAGGGGGCGATATTTTTGGAAAACAAATCATCCATTTGTTCATAGGTGAACCTCAGGACAACGAAGAAAACATAAGGAATTGGGAACAGGAAAATGGTTTTTTTCCGTGAATTGAAAGGGTTTTTAGGCGAATTAAATAAACCTGAATTAGTTTACGTTCAGCTTAATGCGCCAAATATACGGACATTATTTCAACGGACAACATATAATTTAAGAAAATGAAATAATTTGTTTAATCCCGATTTTTCAAATACAAATACACCGGGCTAGAATGCAGGAACGATGGGATTTTTTGATTAATTTTTATTTTTCTTCGGTATTAAAAAATATATCTATAATTTGTCCGTTAATTTAATAAATGTTTACTTATATTTGTCCAACAAAAAAACAGAGATACCATGTCCCGAAAAATTAAGTTCCACGCGTTTCATTTTCTGTTCCGGCTGTTTGCTTATCTGGCTGATAAATCAGGTGGTTGGCGTGTATTTGTTAGTCCAAAACTAGTGCTGGGATCACTCATTGTTGGGCTGGGATTGACTGGGTCACAAAAAATTGAAGCACAGAGTCAGTCTACAATAAAGAAAACAAAATTAAGACAGACAGAAAACAAACTCAATTCAACAATAAAGTCATCTAATAATGTAAAAACAGATTATGATATATCATGTTACTTAATGTGTGATGTGAAAATTGAAATTGAAAAAATTGGAAGTATTGAAGATACAATAAAGGGCGATATTTATGACATTGTAGAGCAAATGCCACTGTTCCACGGAGGCGAAGATTCATTACGCAGCTTTATCGCCAAAAACTTAAAATATCCAATAATTGCTCAAGAAAATGGAATTCAAGGAAGAGTTATCGTTCGTTTCATCGTTACAAAGACAGGTAAAATAGACCGAATTGAAATATTAAGATCGCTAGATCCTGGATGTGATAAGGAAGCTATAAGAGTAATAAAAGTATTACCAGATTTTACTCCCGGCAAACAAAATGGAGTTAATGTAAACGTATGGTACACTATTCCGATAATCTTTAAACTCCCCAAATAACCATGTCCCGAAAAATAAAATTTCACACATTTCATTTTCTGTTCCGGCTGTTTGCTTATTTGGCCGATAAATCGGGTGGTTGGCGGGTGTTTGTTAGTCCAAAACTAGTGCTGGGATCGCTCATTGTGGGGTTGGGATTGACAACGAGTGGAATGGCAGAAGGTCAGAATCAGAATACAAATCAACAACTAAATAAAGAATCACCAGAAAATAAAAATGATAGTATTAAATCACAAGTTGTTGAAGAAAACACTTTATGTTATGTTTCTGAACAAATGCCTCAATATCCGGGTGGTGAAGAAGTATTACTAAATTTCATTGCTAAAAACTTAAAATATCCGGAAACTGCGATTCGAGATAAAATTCAAGGCAAAGTAAGAGTGCGTTTTTTAGTAACCGAAACGGGGAAAATCGACAGCATTAAAGTTTTGAAGTCACTTGATTCGGCTTGTGATAAAGAAGCTATTAGAGTACTAAAAACATTACCTAGTTTTATCCCTGGCAAACAAAATGGAGTTAATGTAAACGTGTGGTACACTCTTCCAGTAACCTTTAAACTCCCACAATAACCATGTCCCGAAAAATAAAATTTCACACATTTCATTTTCTGTTCCGGCTGTTTGCCTATCTGGCCGACAAATCGGGTGGTTGGCGGGTGTTTGTTAGTCCAAAACTAGTGCTGGGGTCGCTCATTGTGGGGCTGGGATTGAATAGTAATGTGCAAATAGAGGCTCAAACTCAATCAAAAAACAAAATTACCAATTCTCGAAATTACAATAAAACTAATGTGGTAACTCGCAATAAAACCATTGTTCCAATTGAAGATGGTCATATTTACGATGAAGTCAAGCAAATGCCTAAATTTCCTGGAGGTGAATCTGCTTTGTTTGAGTTTATCTCAAAAAATAAGACTACGCAGCCCATGGCTCAATGCTATAATGGTATTCAAGGTTTGGTCGTTTGTCGTTTTGTTATTGAGAAAGATGGAAGCGTGAGTAATATCATTGTAAAACGTTCGCTAGACCCTGCTTGCGACAAAGAAGCTGTAAGAATTCTGAAGCTACTCCCAAAATTTACACCCGGCAAACAAAATGCTAAAGCAGTTCGGGTTTATTACACGATACCTGTAGTTTTTAAACTAGATGATTAATTACTGAGATTGAGAAATTCAAACAAATTAAAAAACTGCCCTAAAAAACCTTTATGCTCAACCTCCAACATATTGCTTTCGAAACCACCGACCGTTGCAATCTCGATTGCGTGTATTGCTACAATATTTGGAAAACAGATAATGTAGAACGCATCCCGTTTAATTCATACACCAAAGCCATTGCCACTTTGAAACAAGCTTTCGGTATGGCCGATATTCAATACGTGGCATTCACCGGGGGCGAACCTTTGCTGTCGGAACGTTATGCCGAAGTAATTTTGTTTTGCAAAATGGAAGGCAAGCAGGTTACGCTTATCACTAACGGCACCAAAGGGACGTCGAAAGAATACAAACAACTCATTAAACTCGGGGTTGGATTATTCGAACTTCCTGTTCATGCTGCACAGGCCGAAATTCATGACCGCATGGCACAAGTGAAAGGCAGTTGGCAAAAATCAACGGATTCTATTCGTGAAATACTTAAACTTGGTGGAAGTGTAGTTCCGGTAGTGGTTATCACCAAACACAATGTAAATCAATTGGGCGAAACACTTGAGTTTATTGCTTCGCTGGGTTGCAAGCGTATTATGCTCAACCGCTACAATATAGGCGGCAAAGGTTGCAACAATCCAATGGAAGTATCCGCAACTGCCGAAGAACTACGCGATGCTTTTTCGGTGGCCAATGCCAAAGCGGAAGAACTTGACTTGAGACTCACGGCCAATGTGTGCACTCCAATATGCCTGCTCAATCCTGCCAATTATCCGCTTATAGGCTTCGGTCATTGCTCGTTCAATGTATTACAACGACCAATAACGTTGGACATAAATGGAAATATCCGCTTGTGTAACCACTCCCCCATTATTGCAGGCAACATCTTTGAAAAAGACATGGAAGAAATTCTTTATTCCGATTATGCTGCAGAATGGGAAACATCCGTACCCGAACTTTGCAAACCGTGCCAACATTGGGCAGTATGTAAAGGCGGCTGTAGAGCAGCTTCTGAGCAGTGTTTTCAATCTTTGGCAATTGAAGATCCGATAATTAAGGCTTTGGAAATTAAACCGGCTTACAGCTAAAAAAAAACAGCACGCAATCTTTAGAACTTAAAGATTGCGTTCAAAAAAAATGGTGAATTTTTATTTCAAATTTCCTTTACTAAACACGCTTGCCGGAATGGTTGCTTCCAATTGCATTTCTCCAATCATCATTTTTGTTCCCTTTCCTTCTTTGAGCATATCTTTATACAAAAAAGTTTTTGGATACCAACGGTTCTGAATACGTTGTACATCGCTAAAGATTATACGTTTCAGGAGTTTCCCTCCCTTGGCAAAAAGTTCTACTTTGAGCGGAACGCTTCGCTCCTCGTCCACCCACATTTTTTGCGAAGCATAGTTCACGTCAGTCACAATGGCTGTGAGGTTCACCACCCAACATTTACGACCATCAATAATTTCCTCGCCAGTCACATCGGCTTTGTACTGTTCCAGCAATGGTCGGTCAGTCATCATATCTTCGTACGACATATCGCTACCCATCACCGATTGCCGCAACATGTGACCCGAAATTTGAATCACACGATCGGTAGACGGCGAATAAATCCACAACTGATTATCCAGTTTCAACATCATCGTGCCTTTTTCGCGAGCCGGTGCAAGGTATTCGGTAAACGATTTGTCGCTTCCCATGCTCCACGATTTCGACTCCATGGTTCGTGTTCCACGAGTTGAATTAATTTCCATTTTAGCCGTCAGAATGCGCGATTTCGATGACATATTATTATCCACTTTATCCAAAATAGATTTTCCCGAAGGATAGTTTTGAGCAGAACTTGTAAGTGCAAAACATGACACTAATAATAAAAAGATTTTTCTCATATTCAAATTGTAAATAGTAAATAACTAAATGGTAACTGACATTATCCTTCCAACTCCTT
>Ga0302215_10003728_pt1 | contig 10141 bp, 7 predicted proteins | sample II_Fen_N3_1_FD_194580 | JGI IMG/M metagenome (GOLD analysis project Ga0302215, IMG submission 194580) | Peat permafrost microbial communities from Stordalen Mire near Abisko, Sweden - II_Fen_N3_1 | ecosystem: Environmental > Terrestrial > Soil > Wetlands > Permafrost | place: Sweden: Abisko... | reverse complement strand
AGCATTAAGCATTGAGCATTGAGCATTGAGCATTGAGCATTGAGCATTGAGCATTGAGCATTGAGCATTGAGCATTGAGCATTAAGCATTGAGCATTAAGTATTGAGCATTAAGAATATACAAGAATACATTTCCTATCCGACAATAAAACTTTTCAATTTTTATTCATGCAACTGTTGTATTAAATCAAACAGTTGCATTTTTATTTAATTAATTGATTCATTCTCATTTCTGAATGATTTTATGGACGAATTGAATTCAAGAGTATTTATTTAGATTCTTTGTAAGAAGGGGTTCAATATGACGGAATAGAAACCTTAAGATTACATATCAGAAATAAGAAAAATAAAATTAACCAGTGTGGCATTACTTTTGTATACTTTTTTATAAATTAATACATTGTTTTTACATTTGGAAAATATTAAGTGTTCTGGATATTCAATAAACTATTTATAAATCGATAAATTCTTATTTTTCAATATTTTGACAATTACAAATTAATAAATAGTTATTCTTAGTCTTTATCAATTTTAAATTAAAACACCCTTCTTTATAAATATTTCCTTTACATTTAGAAATAACTTCGTTCATTTTTTCCCTTTTCAAAAAAGTAAAATCGATTTTTATTTATGATTTTAATGATATCCTAAAAATAATAATATGAAAAAAGCAGGTTATGGAATGATTTTATTGGGTTTAGCAGCTATTTCAGGATTAAACTGTATTGCACAGGTTAACACTAAATCAGCAAACAGACAGGTTATGCTGGAAAGCCAACAAGCAGTTGATGCCATCGCAATGTACCCCAGGGAAACAAGAAAAGTTATATTTGAAGCAAGCGAATATCCTGAGATTATAACCAAACTGGATGAAATGCAAAAGAAATCACAGGGAACATTTGCGGCATTAATTTCAACTTTTAGCAAAGAAGAACAGGAGAAAATATGGAATTTAACCCGTTATGATTTTTTGATATCCGATCTGGCAGCAAACCCAAAGAAAACGAAAGAGGAAATCAATACACTATTATTGAATTACCCCCAAGAAATACATAAAACCGCCATTGAAGAACAAAAGAAAAATTATAAATTGCTTGGGCAGATTGATAAAATGAATAAAACATATGAATCTGATTTTGAGCTATTGTTGAATAGTTACCCTCCATCAGCAATAAATGCATTTCAGAAATTAATAAAGATGCCTGAAGTGTTGGGGATATTGAATGACAATATGAAATATACAGTGATTGTTGGAAATTATTATAAAAAGAATCCGGAAAGGATTTTACATAAAACAGATTCATTAAACCTCGTATTAACTCAAAAAAACACTCAGGAAGCGTACGACTGGAAACAAAGTATGAATAAGGATCCTCAGGCAAAGAAAGAATATGTTCAGGCAGCTCAGGAATACGCACAGGAAAATGGTTATCAAGCTGATGTATATAATACTCCGATGACTGAATTTGATACCAATTACAATTCAAATCCTTATAATTGTTGGTTTGGCTATCCAACATGGTACCCTGATAATTCGTGGAATCCGAACCCATACTGGTATGATTGGGGATTTTATCTTGGTTCAGACAGACAACCTGTTTTTATAGGACTACCATCAAGTTATTTTATGGACTGGTATTTTTATTCACCCGAACATATTTCTAAATTTGCCGAATTATCCAACCATTATTACAATTACTATGACCAACATTCTGAATCAATGAATTATAACAGTGTAAGCCTTAGTGTAAACAATTGGCGTAATAACAACAGGGATGTGGTTACAAATGACTGGGACTTTGATAAAACCAACAGGGTGGAAAGATTCAGACAGTATGGTAATATGGAAGCCAGTAGAAGAAAATATAATCTCAGCAATCCGAAACAACCCATTGGACGATCTGAATTTATCAACAAAACTCCGAACAGATATTATTTTTTGAATGATGATGTTTCAAAAGCAGCCATCAATCAAAGGAATTCCGGAACTACTGCTAGAGGAATTATTGCTGAACCTGCTAAAAGGCCTACAGTAATAATACCTGAACGTAACGGGAGAACAGTTCAACAAAATCAGGTTGTGAATCAACAACCTGTTAATATTGGTACCAGACAAAAGCCTGCTACTATCAATCAACCTTCAAGAAGTTCCAGTAGCGATCAAATGCGAAATGCTGTACAATACAATCAAAACACATGGAGACAACCGCAACAACCGCAACAACCGCAACGTTCACAGCCTCAGCCTCAGATTAACCGTAATCCAACACCAACAAGGCAACCGGAGATTCGCCAGGCAGAACAACAACCAACCAGACAACCGGAAATTCATCAGGCAGAACAACAACCTACCAGACAACCGGAAATTCGTCAGGCAGAACAACCTGCAAGGCAAAACAATCCGTCTCCTTCAAATAACAGAAGGTAGTAAATTATGAGTAATTAATGATGAACAAATAAAAATTAATAATTGCCGGGATACTGAAATTTAAGCTATTGTATATAAAAAACAGGCTGTAAAATATATTCGATTACTTAAATCAGTTATATATACAAGTAATTAATAATGAAAAATTAATAATTGCCAAGATGCTGAAATGTAGGATATTGTGGATTAACAAATAGATCATTATATATCTGCAATTACTTATATATGAATTAAGCCTTAAATTAGTCAGGTTTTTGTGATTTAAGTGATTTAGAAAAAGGGAATATAACAGATAAACTGTTGTATTCCCTTTTTGTTTTGACAAAACCGGTTTGTATGATTATTTAGTGGTGAAAAAAATAATTTGCATTAGCAGACTAACAGTAGCTCATTCAACGGTTTATTCACGAACTTTAGATAAAATCTCAACTATTCTCTTTGCAGCTTTTGATGCTGCACCGGGTCCTCCTAAGGATTCTTTAATAATTGTATATTCTTTCAACATATTTTGACGATATATTTTGTCGTGTAAAATATTATCCAACTCTTTTGAAACATTTGCTGTTGTAAAAAACTGAGCTATCAATTCTTTTACAACCTCTTTTTCTGCTACCAGATTCACCAAAGAAATGTATTTCACATGAATAAAATAATCTTTTAACAGCAACATGAATCGTCCGAAATAGACATTATAAACTACCACCTGTGGAGTACCTATCAGAGCAGCTTCGAGTGTGGCAGTACCTGAATTTACAACAGCAGCCTTAGCTTGTTGAAGCAATTCGTAAGTCTGATTGAAAATTATATGAACATTTTTATCTTTCAATATGGAATGATAGTATTCAGGATCAATGCCCGGAGCACCGGCAATCACTGCCTGATATTCCGGAAAACGTAGTGTGGCCCTGATCATACGAGGGATACAGGCAGAAATTTCCTGTTTACGGCTTCCAGCCAGAAGAGCAATAACAGGTTTACCCGGTAACTTATTTTTTGAGCAGAATTCTTTAAATGTTTGAAGTTGATTTGGACGCATTGATACAGAATCAACTGATGGATTTCCAATATATTCTACCGGATAATCATGCCTGGCATAAAACTCAGTTTCGAATGGAAAAATTGTAAAGAGGGTGTCAACATATTTTTTGATAACATGTATCCGTTGTTCTTTCCATGCCCATATCTTTGGCGAGATATAATAGTAAACGGGGATATTCAATTTTTCTTTCGTGAAACGTGCCATGGGCAGGTTAAAGCCGGGATAATCAACTAAGATAAGGGCATCAGGCTGATAACTTACAATTGCCTTCTTGCATTCATTGATATTATTGAGCACTTTTCCGGCATTTTTCAACACTCCCCAGAATCCCATGAAAGCCATTTGACGATAGTGCTTAATCATTTTGCCACCTTGTGCCTGCATTAAATCACCTCCTAAGAAGCAAAATTCAGCAGAGGGATCTTCTTTTTTAAGTTCTTGCATTAAATTTGATGCATGCAAATCGCCAGAAGCTTCTCCTGCAATGATAAAATATTTCATGATTTATTGATATGATAATGTGTTGATGCGTTAATGTATTGATGCGATAATGTGTTGATATGATAATGTGTTGATGCGATGATTAAATGTTTTAGTAATTCAATTATCATTTTCTATAATCTTTGTTCTTTTGTCCTTGTTCTATTGTCTTTGTTCTTTTGTCTTTGTTCTTTTGTCTTTGTTCTTTTGTCTATTATCTCTTTTAAAGCATAAAAATACTGCCAATAAAATAGGGCATTCCTCCTAATAGAACACCGGATGCAATTTTAAATCCCTCCGTTTTATAAAATACAAATACAATTACCAGATTTGGCATAATTGAAAGGAGTAATAATTTTCCTAAAATAATACCCGGGTAAAGCTGTTTCAACGTTTCAAAAAAAGAAATGTCTGCCGGATAAAACCTGTTCAGATAGACCCACATAAAAAGTACCGGAAGCAATAAGCCGGGTACAAATCCATACAGAAAATGATTGAAACGTTCCATGTGAGAATTTAATTAGTAACTCCAGGTTCTTATTTTATCCATAGCATCATACGCCGTCAAATCAATTTTTGTAGGAACAATCGATATAAAACCATGATCCAATGCCCATTCATCAGTATCTTCTGATTCAGGTTCATGATTTTCAAAGTTTCCTGTCAGCCAGAAATACGAACCGCCACGAGGATCTGTACGTTTTGCATATTCTTTTGTCCAACGTCCATCACATTGGCGGGAAACACGGACACCGGAAATTACACCAACAGGTGCATTCACATTTAAACAGGTTGCATGTGGTAAACCGTTCAGTAAGGCAGCACGTGTTATTTTTAGAATATACGGTTCAAAAATGCTAAAGTCAGCATCTAAAGAATGATCACAAATAGAAAAGCCAATAGATAATATACCATTTTCGCAACCTTCGAGAACAGCACCCATGGTACCGGAATAAATTACATTTATAGCTGAATTGGAGCCATGGTTTATACCTGCAACTACCAGATCAGGCCTGCGATCCACGATTTCATTTAACGCTAATTTGACACAATCGGTTGGAGTACCCGTACAGGAATATCGGAGGAGACCTTCTTTATCTTCTAATTTTTTGAACCGGATAGGATGTGTTACGGTCAACGCATTCGATTGCGCTGAACGGGCTCCATCAGGTGCAACTACCACTACATCTCCAATTTGGGTCATGAGTCGGGTTAAGACTTCAATACCCGGGGCATCATGACCATCATCGTTGGTAATTAAAATTAATGGTTTATTCATATATTTATTTATCTAATAATCAATAGTCTAAAAGATTCTCTTAATTTTCACAACAGAATCAAATCTTTTTTATTTTCCAATTGGTGGCATACAGAAAAGTGGTACAAACTATGACAAAATAAAGTAAATCGCGGGAATCAATAACTCCACGACTCATTGATTTATAGTGTGCATGAATTCCCAAAACATCAAGTAGCTGAATAGATTGTCCTGAAGTAAAAATACCTGTTAGCACTTCAAATCCATAGTAGAAAAAAAATGATAAAACCACTGCTACTACAAATGAGATAATCTGATTACCTGACAAGGAAGAAGAGAAAGTACCGATAGCCACATATATAGCGGCTAAGAAAAAAAGTCCGATAAACGAGCCCCAAAAGGCACCTGAATCTATATTTCCTTGAGGTTCGGATAGAAATGAAACTGAAAAATAATACAGCAGTACCGGAAGTAAAGACATTGTAACCAAAACAAGTCCTGCAAAATATTTACCTAACACGATATTCATTTTGCTAACAGGCTTTGTAACTAACAATTCCCATGTGCCCGTTTGGATTTCTTCGGCAAAAAGACGCATAGTGACTGCAGGGCAAAGAAACAGAAACAACCAGGGTGCTAAATAAAAAAGACCATCTACATTGGCGTAACCTGCATCCAGAATATTATACTCTCCCGGAATAACCCATAGAAATAATGATGTAAGAATCAAAAAAATTCCTATAACAATGTAACCGGTTGCATTACTAAAAAAGGTACGCAATTCTTTTTTGAAAATTGTAAACATATATATTATAGTTGAAAACCGAATTCTATTTTTGATTTATCACATTAAACTGCATTATTTTGCAATTGATTTATATTATATTTGTGGTGTCAAAGGTAACCAAAAAAAACGAATGGAAAAACAAAAACCAAAGTTGAAACAATGAAATATACCCTTTTACCATTTCTGTTCATATTATGGAATAATCCTTTACAAGCTCAAATCAATGAACCATATAGTTTCAAAATTCAAGGTGTTTACGGTACAATCGTTCCACATGAACAACATGTAAAACCCTTAATAATGAACCCCGTTTATGGAACTGAATTCTCGGTTGAATTTCAGACAACAGGTAAAAAATCATGGCAACAATTTAATGCATTTCCTGTTATAGGTCTTGGGACAATATGGCTTAATCTTGGTAATCCTAAAAAACTGGGAAATGCTTTTGCTCTGTATCCCTATCTTAGCTATCCGTTGATTCGATCCAATCATTTCAAATTAAACTTTAAAATTGGAGTAGGCGCGAGTTATTTGACGAAAACTTATAAAAATACGGATACGAATTCTTTAGGAGAAACAATTCTTCTTGACAGCACAAATGCAGCTATCGGATCAGCACTGAATGTATATATTTCGGGAGGTGGAAGTCTTGAAATACCTGTAACTAAAGGATTCAGTTTAACAGCCGAATATACCTGGAATCATGTTTCAAACGGAAGTACTGTAGCACCTAATTCAGGTTTAAACATGTTAAATGGTTTTGTAGGCATTAAATTTTCACCGGATTATAAGAAATTTAAAACACCTCAAAAACAAATTCTACAGGATATACCGCAAAAAGTATCATTTGAAATAATTGCATCAGGAGGTTTTCGACAACTGTTCTATCTTGACAATAAAACGTATCCAATTGCATCTGTTGCTTTTGGAATGTACCGGCCTTTGAACAACTATTACAGGATGGGATTAGGAATTGATGCTTTTTATGATGGTGTCTATGATGGAAGATCTGTTTTCAAAAGAACTTATTTAACATCAGATGAATTAAAGAATAAATTGAGAATTGGAATTTCATGGCAACATGAAATTTTACTTGGGAGACTAACAGCAGGTGTTGATATGGGCTTATATCTTTATGATCCGATAAAGAATTTATCACCTTATGCCGATGCTATTAATGGAAGTATAAATAAACCTCTCATTTACCCCTACGACATTAACACTGAAGATGGTTGGTTCTATACAAGAGCAACTTTAAAATATGTTTTAACGAACCATCTTTTTATATCATTGGGATTAAAAACACATTTGCAAAAAGCTGAATTTATTGAATGGGGAATGGGGTACAGATTTAGAGGTAAGAGGTAAGTAGTGGGTAGTAAGTAGTGGGTAGTTGGTAGTTTGTAGTTGGTAGTTTGTTGTAGTAATACAATAAGTAAGAGATAAGAATTAGAAAGTAAAAATGTAAGAGATAAGAGCCTCTTATTCTGCCCACAGAAACAAAAACGAGAAGAAACAAACGGCTATTCTGGATAAATAGTAAATAGTCCCGAAAAAACGGAAAGTCGCAAGTTCCATAAAAGAATAAATAGTAATTTTTTTCGGTTTGTTTTATAAAAGGTAAATGACAATTAAAGAATAAATAAATAAGTAAAGAATAAAATAAATTGTATTGTATTGTAAAATCCTGATAATATCATACAAACCAATACTATAAACTACCGACTACCAACTACCAACTACCAACTACCAACTACCAACTACCAACTACCAACTAAAACTCTAAGGGATTTAGTTCATCAATAAACAAAGGTATTTCATCCGCATCAATTCCATTAGCAATTAAGAATTTTTTATCTTCATTGAATGCTTCCATGAATATATCCCAATTATTATTTTGGAGATTTAAACTTTTTCGATAGAAGTCGATTGCTTGTTCTAATTTATGTTCGCACCATGATACATGGCCTGCATTCAGATAATCGTGAGAAGTTGGTTCATTTTCAATTAATTTATTTACATAATAATCTGCCTGTTTAATATTTCCGGATATAAACGAGCACCATGAAATAGCACGCCATACTCTTACATTATCATCTCCAAGGGCATCTAATTTGAAGTAAACATTCAAAGCATCTTTAAATTTGCCTAATTCAACATAGCAATGCCCAATTTGCATCAAAACACTCAATTGATCCGGTTTGAGATAATCAGCATTTAGATAAAATTCCAGGGCTTTCTCATAATCACCCATTAAACGGTAACAAAGAGCAATCTTTCGAATAGTCCACACATCATCCGTTTGAATTAAATCAGATTTTATATACGCATCCAATGCTTTAGACAACTGTGAAGTCAGCTGATAAAGATAACCGATCTTTTGATAAAGTGCAGCTGTAGGAGTTGTTTCGAGTTGTATTTTCTCAAATAATTCCAATGCCTGATTATAATGATTTTTAGAGAAATAATATTCTGCAATGCTCATTTTAAAATTACTTTCAGATGATAGAATTTCAAATAAGTAAGATCGATGCATTAATAATGTGAATGCAAACATATCTGAGAAATCATTATGCTGTGGATTTAGTTTAAAGAAGCGAAATAAATCCTGGATATATAACCTGGAAATGTTTTTAGAAAGGATATTTGGAGTCAGAATAGCTTCATCCTTTGACATTTCATCCAACTGTTCAGCTTCCATTTTGAATGATTGTTTCAGCATTCCCCGTTGTGATTCGGGCATTTGGAGTATACTCAAACAAAATGAATATTTATCAGAATTACACATCACATTATTGTTTACAAAAGCTGTAATCAATGTCGAATCATCTGTTTTAAATAAATCATTTACTGCAGAATTCTGAGAATCAAATGGCAAAAACCAATTCGTAAATTGTGAAAAGAAAGGAAAATTTTTAAGCAAAGAGAAAGTACTCATATATACATCGGCACCTTCCAGTTGAAGTTCACTCAGTTCCTTCAATTTGTCAGACACACCACTTTGTTCAAGCATTTCCTGCCATTCAGGATTTCCCTCTTCCCATTCATCAGTATTCAACAAACTGTCAGCATCCATCTTATCTTTCAACAAAGGGCTAATTTTCATTACTTCAGGTAATATTTCTTCCTGCATTTTTTTAGTAATTTGCTCAGTTTCTGCTGTTGAAATAAGTTGTATGATAATGTTTTGAAAATTATCCACGATATGATGATCATCGGCTAACAGAACCAGCCTGTTTCGAATGGAAGGAAAAAAAGGTAAAAAACGATTATATTTAGCCATTACAAAACAAAGACCTACCAACGCCCTTTGCTTGACTTGTTGTTCATCAATAAGACATGCATCAAAAAGCAACATAAGTTTATTTTCATCAAACATTCGCCACAAATTCAGCGTAAGAGCAGAAACCAACATTGTTTTTTCAATCCAACCGGGATAATCTTTATTCATAACCTGATTGAAAAGCACTTTCTCCTGCGAACCGATTACAGTGGAAAGCCAGAACAACCCAAAGAATTCAGGAATTATAAGTTCGAAATTAGAGCGTAATCTTTTCAGTTCTACATCATGTATTTCATTGTTATTCTTTAATAATGCAGTTTGATTGTGATAGTATTTCAATGCATTAAATAAATCAATTGTAGTATGGTACCTTTTAGTAAATGGGTAATAGCGCTTTTGTGTATATTCATAATTGGAAGAATTTCGTACAATAAGTTCTTCCCGTAACTCAGAATTCAACACAAAAATCTTTGCAATTAATTTATTATACACTGATTTTCGTTGAGGATCCTCAATACCTGTAATATAATAATGAAGTAAGAAACGATAGTTTTGTTCCAAATCGTTCAACCTGTCTGAAAATTCACCATTTTGCAATTCATTTACCAACAATCTTGTTTTGTCAAATGCATTTTTCACCTGTCCTGAAACCAGGAAGTGAGATACTGACTTATAAGTTGCATGAATCTGTCCTGCATTCATAATTATAAAATGTATTGGAATAACAATAAGATAACTGTATATGATTATAAAACCAACTTAGAGAGAGCTTGTTTAATAGTCAGGTATAATTTACGAACAATTAGCAGAATAAAAAAACTTTAGTATCAGCAAACGATTACCCCATTTTACTGATTTTGCGAAGTC
>Ga0302215_10003727_pt1 | contig 10142 bp, 7 predicted proteins | sample II_Fen_N3_1_FD_194580 | JGI IMG/M metagenome (GOLD analysis project Ga0302215, IMG submission 194580) | Peat permafrost microbial communities from Stordalen Mire near Abisko, Sweden - II_Fen_N3_1 | ecosystem: Environmental > Terrestrial > Soil > Wetlands > Permafrost | place: Sweden: Abisko... | reverse complement strand
TGGGGCGATGGTAAGGGAATGAAAGGTATTCATGGACCGCTTGGCTTCTCCGATCTTGATCCCGAAGGTATGCTGATTGAAGGATACGAAAACCAACCTGCCATTACCAGCGCCTATAATTATCCGTATTTCCCGGAACACATGGTGAAACACGGCTTTCAAAAATCGGTTGATTGGTTGCAATATAAGATGAATGCTTCTCAGCCAATACCCGAAAAAGTGGCTCGAATCAACAATCTTATTAGCCAGAAATATCATTTGAAGACCTTTGTCACAACAAAGAAGAAAGAATTGATTCCGTTAGTTCCAAAGTTCTTCCGTACATTAAATTATGCATTTAAAGATTTGTACGGATTTACTGAGCTTACGGAAAAGCAAATAAAATACTATACCGATGCTTATTTTGGATTTGCAGTTCCAGAACTCATTTGTTTTATTATGGATGAAAATGAAGATGTTGTGGGATTCGGAGTTATATTTCCGTCGCTTTCTACGGCTTTTCAGAAAGCTAAAGGCAAATTATTTCCCTTTGGATTTATTCATATTCTGAAAGCTCTTAGAAATTACGATACGATTGATTTGTATTTTAATGGCGTTCACCCTGACTGGCAAAAACGCGGTATTCATGCACTTTATTATTCCGCGATGAATGAAATTGCTATCAAGAAAAATATAAGATATGCTATATCTACAGGGCAATTAGAAACCAATATTAATGCTGTTGGTATTTGGGATAATTACGAAAAAGAGCCCTATTTGCGCACTCGTTGTTATATCAAAGATTAATACATTTGCAAATTTGAATTGATACAAACAAAAAAAAGAGCATTCCACCTAAATGAAATGCTCTTTTTTGTTGCAAAATAAATTATTTTATTGCTGCCAATGCTTGTTCAATATCGGCTTTAATGTCAATAATATTTTCAATTCCTACCGAAACACGAAGCAACCCGGGGAATACACCAGCGGAGATTTTATCTTCGGGCGAGAGTTGTTCGTGAGTAGTAGCTGCCGGGTGAATAATCAACGATTTTGCATCGCCCACGTTGGCTAAGTGACTAATTAATTTCAAATTATTAATAAGACCATCAGCCTTTTCTGCGTCACCTTTCAGTTTGAATGAAAGTACGCCACCAAATCCTCTAGTGAGGTATTTTGTTGCCAATGCATGATATGGACTACTTTCTAATCCAGGATAGTTCACATATTCTACTGCTGGATGTTTTTCCAGCCAAGTTGCCAATTCCAATGCATTTTGAACATGACGCTCAACGCGTAATGAAAGTGTTTCCAAACCTTGTAACAATAAGAACGAATTGAATGGACTAATTGCATTTCCCCAATCACGAAGTCCTTCTACACGTGCACGAATGTTGAATGTTATATTTCCAAAAGGACCATTGAAGCCAAATACATCCCAAAATACTAATCCGTGATAGCTGTCGGATGGTTCTGTGAATGCCGCGAATTTTCCGTTGCCCCAATTGAATTTTCCACTATCAACAATCACACCGCCAAGTGAAGTTCCGTGTCCGCCAATCCATTTGGTGGCCGATTCCACTACAATGCTTGCACCATGTTCCAAAGGACGAAAAATAGCACCGCCAGCACCGAAAGTATTATCTACTATCAACGGAATGTCATTTTTGTTGGCAACTGCTGCTATAGCTTCAAAATCAGGAATATTCAAATCGGGATTACCAATCGTTTCCAGATAAATGGCTTTAGTTTTGTCGTCAATCAGTTTCTCGAACTCCTTTGGGTCATCATTTGGTGTAAACCGAACTTCTATGCCAAGGCGTTTAAACTGATTTTTGAATTGATTATAGGTTCCACCATATAAATGTGATGTTGATACAAAGTTATCACCGGCTTCTACAATATTGTTTAATGCAATGAATTGAGCTGATTGTCCAGAAGAGGTAGCTAATGCACTTACACCACCTTCGAGCGCTGCAATGCGTTTTTCGAAAACATCAGTAGTAGGGTTTTGTAATCGTGTATAGATATTCCCAAATTTGCGAAGGGCAAATAGATCTGCGCCATCGGCGGCATCATCGAATACATACGAACTTGTTTGATAAATAGGAACTGCACGCGCTTTGGTTGTTCCGTCTACTACCTGACCTGCATGAACTTGCAGCGTTTCAAATTTGAAATTATTTTCTGACATATTTTTTAGAGGTAAGAGGTAAGAAAGCAAGAGGTAAGCAACTGGATTTGCAGCATTATCTTGGTTTCAAACCGTGTAAGTTTAATATTTTTTTATATTGGGAGAAAAGGGGAAGAGCAAATTACTTACTTTCCTTACCTCTTTCTCCTTGCTTTTGATTTAAAGTGGATATTCTTCAAATGCATAAAGCACTGTAGATAAATAACGCTCACCAGTATCAGGAAGCAATGTTACAATAACTTTTCCTTTGTTCTCGGGACGTTGAGCTAAAATGGTGGCAGCATAAGCTGCTGCTCCTGACGAAATGCCTACCAATAATCCTTCTTGTTGTGCCAATTGGCGAGAAGTCAGAATCGCATTGTCGTTACTTACTTGCAGAATTTCATCTACAACGCTTGCATCGTAGTTTTTTGGAATAAAACCGGCACCAATTCCCTGAATTTTGTGAGGTCCGGGATTTCCTCCCGAAAGAACCGGAGAGTCAGCAGGTTCAACCGCTACAATTTTTATGTTTGGATTGTGTGCTTTTAATGCTGCTCCAACACCTGCTACTGTTCCTCCTGTGCCAACGCCAGCAACAAAAATATCAACCTTACCATCTGTGTCGCGCCATATTTCTTCGCCTGTAGTGCGTTTGTGAACTTCAGGGTTCGACGCATTCTCAAATTGTTGTGGAATATATGAATTTGGATTTTCTTCGTGTAGTTCCAATGCTCTGGCGATAGCCCCTTTCATACCTGTTGCACCGGGAGTCAATACAAGATTTGCTCCAAATGCTTTAAGCAAGTTACGTCGCTCAACGCTCATGGTTTCTGGCATAGTGAGAGTGAGTTTGTAGCCTTTGATAGCAGATACCATAGCAAGTCCAATACCGGTATTACCACTGGTTGGTTCAATAATTTCAGTGCCTGGTTTCAAAATTCCTTTGGCTTCGGCATCTTCAATCATGGCTAAAGCGATACGTTCTTTTACGCAACCTGCGGGATTGAATGATTCAAGTTTTGCAATTACAGTTGCTTCAAGACCCTTGTTTGAACTGTAGTTCGAGAGTTGTAAGAGTGGAGTGTTTCCAATCAAATCGGTGAGTTGTTTTGCAATTTTTGCCATGATAATAATGTTTTTGGGTTTGTTTGATTTTTATGATACAAAGATATTGCTGTTTTCAAATCCATACAATCGCAAATATGGGGTATTTTATATACCCTATTTATGGTATAACAAACAACAAAGGTCTAAAGTTATCTGTCTTTAGACCTTTGTTTCTCTACTATAAATAGTACTTTATCAGAATTTTATTGTTTAATTATTTTAGAGATAAATCCACCAGCTTTTATTAAATAGATTCCCGGTGCGCAACCACTCATTTCTAGTACAGCATTGTTTCCATTGGAAATAGTTTGTATAAGTACTTTGCCTTGAAGCGAAATAATTTGAATTTTTTCTCCGTAACTTATATTCGAAACCGTCAAGATATTGACAACAGGGTTTGGTCCAAACTTGATATTGTTCAACGCTAAATCGGTAATACCAACGTATGCTCCACCCAGATATTGTTTGTCGAGATAACTCAGTCGGGCTGTAATCCATGTTGATAAGAAAGTCATTTCGGTGTTGATGTCGGTAATTGACCAACGGGTTTTTTCGCGCGCACCTGCTCCACTTTTATTAAACAGATTGCAATAATTCTGAAAACGAGCCATCAGATTAGTGTATGAAAAATAATTACCCCGAAGTTGTTTGTATCGTTCTTTTAGTTTGGTAGTATAACTGTCGTAGTTTAAACTTTTCAACCGCAGATACAGATTGCTTTGTCCGTGTTCGTAAGTATTAACAAAAGTATCAAAGTTTTGATTAGCACCCGTTACGTTTGAACTTCCGTCCCAACGCCGACCCCAGGTAGCATCCAGATCCCATGGTGAAACGCTTAACATGGGTGAAACTGATTGGTCGTAAACTGATAAGTAGGTATTCTTTCCCTGATTGTCGGCTGCCAGTAATAGCTCTATAAATAGATAATAATCCAGAAAAACAGGTAAATCAAATTTACTTGACACGTTAGCAATGAAATTTGCGTCGTTAGAAAGATAGGACGCAACGTAAATTCCATCATACAAAGGTTTCCATTCTATTGGCTCTCCGTCATCTACGTCGGGATACTTTGCTTCATGAGCGCTCCAAGTTACTGATGAGTTATTGTAAGCAGGTAAGGGTTGATTGACTTTGCCACCATAATCCCAATTGCCACTTCCCATTAATGTCGCCATACTCCAATCGTCAGCTTTGTATAATCCTCCCCGTTGGGTTACTGTTGTAGAATCAACTGAATATTTGAGTTTTTTTAGATTTAATTGTTTGCGGTCAACTTTTTCAGTCATACAGTAAAGGCCATTATATGAGTTATTCAAGAAAACTTCAACGAAATGACCCCGCGTACCATTTATCATTTTTGGTTCACTCGCAGCATAATACGGACGAGTCGAAAAATCGTTCCACAGATCCGTCGAAACACGGTTTCTCATTCGCCCTGGATCGATATACATCGCGTCCAGAATCCAGTTATTATCGCTTCTCAAACCAAAAAATGTTCGGTTCATTGAGGTTGCCCCATCTATATCTTTTAGTTTCAAGGCATACGCCTTCTTTAATATACTTGCCATTGCTGAATAAGCACCTCTGGTCTTAATATCGCTCAGAATAACTTCAGTCGTATCAGTTTTATCGGGTTCTGTAACTGCTATTCGAGCCAAATTGTAAACTGCGCCTATAGTGGTCGATGAATATATTTGTAGTAACGGAAGACAACTAAACAATAGGGAGCCGGTTGAAATTACTGTAGCACCATTTCTGATTTGAATCGTTAGTTTGTCAGTATTTGGGGTAAAACTATAATAATCTCCATTGATCAATTCATTGTTAAATACATATAGTTTGTAGGCTGAATTTTTTAGTGAAAAATTGATTTTCATTGATAGGTTGGTTCCCATCTTTGATTCAGGAATAGAAAGATAGAACTCTTTTTTTAATGAGTCAACAACGGGCGTTTTTCCGTCGAAAGTAAGTGTGTTTAGATAACTGCTGAAACTCCCTAATGTTCGGTTGGCAGTGGGTAATGCAACTGTAGCTTTTCCATCATCAATAACCGAATTGCCTTGCGAATCGTAAAAAATAAAATTTTGGATGTTTGAGCCAGCGGTTCCTGTATTACTATAAACCCCAATTGGATATAATGATTCATAAGCAGTTAATCTTCTATCCCATATTTTGGTAGTGTTAACTACTGAACGAATCATGTAATAACATAAATTATTCGTGATGTTCAATTCCAGAGTAAATGATGTTGAGTTATCAGTTTGAATTGAATCTACAAGAACCAAAGCGGTTCGGTCTATAGCTAAAGAGTTGTATTTTATGTATTTGAGTGTGGATGCATTTTGAAATGTATATTGATCATTTCCTAGATTTTTTATAATCCAGTAATCTGATTCAATAGCCGTTTCAGCATCTTTATCGGGAAAATAAGCCAATTGATATGTGCTGTTTCCCGGGCTAATAGTGCCAGTAGCCCCATCATAGAGGGTTGCAATGAGGTACTTCCCTTTTGTGAGTGACGGTTTTGCAAAAATAATGTTGCTGTAAACTGTTAGCAATGCGACAATAAGTAAGAATTTATTCATTTGATATTCAAGGTTATTTTTAATGAACAACAAAGTTAATGAATTAATTTTAAATGTCCCCCTCTTTGTTTTAAATTATGGGGACATAAAATTCATTTAGGTGAATTTAAATCTCACTGAGCTCCAACCACCTCATCGTTTTATCATCAATCAAATTATTCACTTCGGCATGGCGTAGTGAAGCAATAACGATTTCGTCACTATTCAAAGCACCCAACGATAGTTTTATTTCAATGTCTGCTTTTTCAGCTTCAAGTTTGGCAATTTCTTTTTCCAATGTTTCAAACTCCTTTTGCTCCTTGAAGCTTAATTTTTTACGCTCATGAATTTGTTGTTTTGGTTCTAGGTTCTTGGCTTTTAATTCTTGGGTTTTGGCTCTTGATTCTTTGTTCTTTTCTTCACGCTCCAGTTCTTCCAACAGTTCATTCCATTCTCTATAATCAGTATAGTTTCCGGGAAAATCTTTCAATTCGGCATCGCCTTTAAATACCATTAAATGATCTACCACTTTATCCATAAAATAACGGTCGTGACTCACCACAATCACACATCCTTTGAACGATTGAAGGTATTCTTCCAATATGTTTAAGGTCACAATATCCAAATCATTAGTTGGCTCATCGAGAACCAGAAAGTTTGGATTGCGCATCAAAACTGTACATAAGTGCAAACGCCTTCTTTCGCCGCCACTCAGTTTATACACGTAATTGTATTGTGTTTCAGGAGTAAACAGGAAGTGTTGCAGAAATTGCGATGCCGACATTTTCTTGCCATTACCTAAATCTACCACTTCAGCTATGTCCTGCACCACGTCAATCACCTTCATCTGTTCGTCGAAGGCAAGCCCATCCTGACTGTAATAACCAAATACTACCGTTTCACCCACATCAAACGAACCGCTGTCGGGTTTTACTTCTCCCAGCAACATTTTCAGGAAAGTTGATTTCCCTGTTCCGTTTTTACCCACAATTCCCATCTTTTCGTAACGGGCAAAATTGTAATAGAAATTATCCAGTATTTTTAGATCACCGTAAGCTTTACAAATATATTTTGCTTCGAATATTTTAGATCCAAGGTAACTGGCTTTTACATCCAATTGTACTTTGTCATTGTTTCGGCGTTGTTTGGCTCGTTCTTCTATTTCGTAAAAACTCTCCTGACGCGATTTTGCTTTGTGTGCCCTGGCCTGCGGTTGGCGACGCATCCATTCAAGTTCTTTTTTGTATAAATTAACGGTGCGTTCACTTTCGGAATTCCAGTTCTCAATGCGTTCCTGACGTTTTTCAAGGTAATAACTGTAATTTCCGTTGTATTGAAACATGGCTTGATGATCAATTTCCAGAATGTTGGTGCAAACACGATCCAAGAAGTAACGGTCGTGAGTAACCATTAGCAGAGCCATGTTCGATCGTTTCAAAAAATCTTCCAGCCATTCTATCATTTCCAAATCGAGGTGATTGGTAGGTTCATCGAGGATCAATAAATCAGGTTCGGCAATAAGTACATTCGCCAGAGCCACACGTTTTAACTGACCGCCCGAAAGTTCACCAATTAATTGCTCAAAGTTTGTGATTTTTAATTTGCCAAGAATTTGTTTGATGCGTGTTTCGTAATCCCAAGCCTTGTGTAAGTCCATTTGCGACAGAATTTCATCCAATCCCTCGTGGTTTTCCGACATCATGCAGTGCTCGTAGGCCGCAATGGTTCTTACAGCGTCATTATCAGATCGTAGACATGCATCAATCACCGAAAGTTCTTTCGGAAAATCAGGGTTCTGGTCTAAATATCCAACCCGCAAATCCCGTCGGAACGAGATTGAACCGCCTTGGTAATCTTCATTTCCGGCAATTATATTTAGTAAAGTGGTTTTTCCGGTTCCATTTTTCGCTATCAAAGCGATACGTTGGTTGTCGGATATACCAAAAGAGATATTTTCGAAAAGTAGATTATCACCAAACGATTTGGTGAGATTTTCTACTTGCATGTAACTAATCATAAATAGTAGGAAGTTTGTAGTTGGTAATTTGAGAGCGCAAAGATACTGATTTTAGAAGAGGATACAATTTATAGAAATAAATAGTTCAATAACAATGTCTTTTCTTTTTTATTGCTAACTTTGTAATCAAATGAACTCAACTAAATGAAATAGAAACCATTTAAAACTACAAAAATGAAAACTTTAAAAGGAACAGAAACAGAAAAGAATTTGCTTAAGTCTTTCGCCGGCGAAAGCCAAGCTCGTAACCGCTACACTATGTTTGCTAAAGTTGCAAAAACAGAGGGTTTCGAACAAGTTGCCGCTATTTTTCTTGAAACCGCCGAACAAGAAAAACAACATGCCAAGAAATTCTTCAGCTATCTTGAAGGTGGAATGGTTGAAATTACGGCATCATATCCTGCTGGAATGATAGGAACTACTGCCGAAAACTTAAAGGAATCGGCTAATGGCGAAAATGAAGAATGGACAGATTTATATCCTCATTTTGCAGACATTGCAGAAGGCGAAGGTTTTGCCAATATTGCTGCTTCATGGCGTAAAATTGCTGCTGTAGAAGCACAACACGAAAAACGTTATCGTAAATTGCAAGCACGCGTTGAAGCAGGAACCGTTTTCTCCCGCGACGAAGAAACAAGTTGGCAGTGTCGCGAATGTGGTCATGTACATGTAGGAAAAGAAGCTCCAAAAGCTTGCCCAACCTGTGCACATCCGCAAGCATATTTTGAAGTGGAAAAAACGAATTACTAATTTGCTAATGTGGCAAAAAATAAATGCAACCGTTGTTCAGTTTGAACAGCGGTTGTTTTGTTTCAAGCTTTTCAGTACTTTTGTGTGGCTTTAATTATGAATTATGCATTATGAATTGAAAATTACTCTCGATGGTTCCCATACGCTTTTTGTCCCTGCAATTGACGAATGTTACCATTCCACGCACGGAGCAATTCAGGAATCGCAGCATATTTTTATTCAGTGTGCGTTAAAACAATGTCTCAAATCATACGTTCGAGTCTTGGAAATCGGTTTTGGTACAGGTTTGAATGCATTTTTAACTGTGATAGAGGCGGAGAGGAGTGGGAAAACAATTCATTATACTTCGCTCGAAAAATATCCGGTAGAAATTGTGAAAGCTTTGCAGCTGAATTACCCCGAAGAGCTTTCGCCTGAAAGTCGGAAGTTTTTTGAACTTATGCATACTTCGGCTTGGAATGAGGAAATACAAATAACTCCCTTTTTTACGTTGAAGAAAATAGAGACAGATTTTACTTGCTATAAATTTGAAGATAAATTTGATGTCGTGTTTTTCGATGCCTTTTCACCAGAGAAACAGCCTGAAATGTGGACGCAAGAACGTTTTGAGATGATTTATAAGCATTGTAATAGTGGAGCAGTTCTGACAACATATTGTGCTAAAGGTATTGTACGTCGTGCCATGCAAGCTGCCGGTTTTAAAGTGGAAAGATTACCCGGACCTCCCGGAAAACGTGAAATTCTGAGAGGTTCTGTTAATGTGCTGATTTGCTAATGAATTTAAATTAATCAAATATCCAATACTTACTCCTTACTTTCTTACCCCTTACTTCTTTTTTATATGACTCATTTTAAAAAATATTTTGCATTTTATATTCCCTACATTTTATTTGTAGTCGCATTTATTGTGCTCATTTTGTGTAACGAAAAAGCTGATTTACACTTGTGGTTAACTTCATTCAACTCGCCTGCTGGAGATGTGTTTTTTCGATATTATACCGAAGTAGGAGGGTCTATCCCTTATTTTATTATTGCAGGTCTTCTTTTTTTTCGATATCGGGTAGCGTTGTTTTTACTTGTCACCCAACTAATTTCTGGTTTATTCTCAATAATTGTAAAACAAACATGGAATGAACCTCGTCCTGTCAAATATTTCGCTGATAATTTTCCAAACCTAAAATTTCATCAGGTAGCAGGCGAACATTTGCATTCTCTTCACAGTTTTCCTTCGGGACATACCATTACAGCATTTGCATTTTTTCTTGCTTTGGCATACTTTACCAAACGACCAATACTGCATTTTGTGTATTTTGTTTTGGCTTTGTTGGTGGGTTTTTCGCGCATTTATTTGTCTCAACATTTTGCATTAGATGTTCTGGTAGGGTCATTAATAGGTGGTATAGTCACTGTATCTTTCCATTTATATCTCGGAGAACTGCCATTAAAATGGGCAGATGGCTCATTACGAGATGTTTTTTTGAGAAAAAAGAGTTTTTGACTTTGTTGTTTAAAATAAAACATCTATCTTTGCAGACTCAAATTTAAATAA
>Ga0302215_10003726_pt1 | contig 10142 bp, 11 predicted proteins | sample II_Fen_N3_1_FD_194580 | JGI IMG/M metagenome (GOLD analysis project Ga0302215, IMG submission 194580) | Peat permafrost microbial communities from Stordalen Mire near Abisko, Sweden - II_Fen_N3_1 | ecosystem: Environmental > Terrestrial > Soil > Wetlands > Permafrost | place: Sweden: Abisko... | reverse complement strand
TGTGAAGAGTTTAAAGGATGGAATTAAAAGGGTATCTTTATAACCGTGTTACACTGTGAAACTAAGTTTCGAAAGCCCTAGTGTAGCCATCGAAAGCCCTAGTGTAGTCATCGAAAGGCATAGCAGAGTATTCGAAATACTAAGTAGAGAGTTCGAAAGGTATAGCAGTACTTCAGGTCTTATATAAAACGGGTCTATTGGGTCTATTCAATAAACTGTGTCAGAAAAGAGAAAATCATAAAACTTAATATTACGATTTCATTTTTTATGAACTATTTTAATTGCCAAATGATATACTAATCGAAATTAACCCTGAAAATTAAATATTTATATGAGTTTAAATGAAGTGAAAATTATAAATCTTCCAAAAATTGAGGACCCACGGGGAAATCTGTCTATTATTGAGGAAGAGAAAAATATACCTTTTAAAATTGAACGAACCTATTGGATTTATGATGTGCCGGGTGGTCAAACACGAGGAGGACATGCATTTAAAAAGCAACGGGAGTTTATTGTAGCTCTATCGGGGAGTTTTGATGTTGTAGTGGATGATGGGAAACAAAAGAAAACTTTTTCATTGAATCGCTCGTACTATGGTTTATATGTTCCTGCCGGATTGTGGAGACAAATGGAAAATTTCTCAACCAACTCGTTGGCTATAGTACTTAGCTCTACCATTTTTTCGGAGGATGATTATATACGAGAGTATGCAGATTTTCTAAAACAACGGGATAATGAAAAAAAATAATGTATTTGATTGTTCTGTTATTGAACTCCCTAAAATTAGTAACAGAGCCGGTAATATTACTCCGGTAACGAATAGTGAAGGTATTCCCTTTGATATCAAAAGAATTTTCTATATTTATGATATTCCAGGTGGAGAAGACCGTGGTGCACATGCTCATAAGGAATGTCATCAGTTTTTGATAGCTGCTAGTGGAAGTTTTGAAATAGAACTAGATGATGGGCATAGTAAAAGGACTATAAGTTTGAACAGACCATATTATGGGTTACATATACCACCTGGTGTCTGGGCTGCTGAAAAAGGTTTTTCATCAGGTGCTGTATGCTTGGTATTAACTTCTCATAAATTCAATGAGGCAGATTATATTAGAGATTATAGTGAATATTTATACATGAAAAATAAATGAAACAACTAATAAGAAATGTTAAGATAATAGGTACTGGCTCATATGTTCCAGAGACAATTTATACGAATGAATATTTAGAAACGTTAATTCCTACAAATTCTACATGGGTATTTGAAAACGTAGGAATTAAAGAACGACATATTGCTGATGCTAATCAAGCTACAAGTGACTTAGCAGTAATTGCTGGACAAAGAGCTATTGATGATGCCGGATTAAAAAATGAGGATATAGAATTGATTATTGTAGCTACTTCTACTCCTGATAGAAAAGCACCTTCAACAGCAGCATTTGTACAACACAAATTGAAAGCCAATAATGCTGCTGCATTTGATTTAACCGCGGTTTGTAGTGGTTTCTTATTTGGGATGTCAGTTGCAACTCAATATATTGCATCAGGTGTTTATAATAATGTTTTGGTTATTGGGGCAGATACATTTTCAAAAATTACTGATTGGACAAGACGTGATGCCGTTTTCTTTGGAGATGGAGCGGGAGCTGCAGTTGTAACTGCATCGAATGTAACTGAAGGCTTTTTAGCTTATAGGTTGTACACAGATACAAATGAAGAAATGTTAGGTTTTACGATACCCGGTGGTGGATCTGAAATTCCATTAAGCGCTGATAATATGGAGCAGCAATACTTTCAAATGAATGGTAAGGCTGTTTTTGCATCAGCCACTAGAGCATTGCCTAAGGCAATAAATCAGGTACTTGAAGATACAGGACTAACAATAGCCGAAATAGATATAATGATACCACACCAACCCAGTATAAAAATTCTACAAAAAACAGCTGAAATAATTGGATTGCCATTTGAGAAAGTGATGACAAATATGGATAAATACGCCAATACTTCAGGAGCAACTATTCCAATTCTTTTAGATGAAGTTAATAAATCAGGAAAATTGAAACGTGGAGATATTGTCTTATTTGCTGCTGTAGGTAGTGGATGGACTTATGGTGCATCTATAATTAAGTGGGCATAAATTATGATAATAATAACAGGTGCATCAAAAGGTGTTGGACGTTATTTGTTTACAAGGTTTAAACAAGAAGGTTTGTCTGTGATTGGCACATATAATTCAACGGTTGATGGCTTAGCAGAAGATTTAGATTCATATTATAAAGTTGACGTGTCTAAATTTTATGAAGTAGAAAAATGGATAAATAGCTTAAAAGAAACATTGTCAGAAATTGTGCTAATTAATTGTGCAGGTGTTTCATATAACTCATTTGCTCATAAAGCTGATGTCGATAAATGGAATCGGGTAATAGAAGTCAATCTTATGGGTAGTTTTAATGTTATACATGAAATTTTGCCTATAATGAGAGAACAAAATTATGGTCGAATTATAAATTTTTCATCGGTTCTTGCAATATTACCAACTTTGGGTGTAAGTGCATACGCGGCGTCAAAAAGTGGATTAATAGGACTTTCAAAAGCACTTGCTGTTGAGAATGGATCTAAAGGTATTACCGTAAATGCAATTAATTTAGGATATGTTAGTTTAGGTATGGGAGTCAATGATGTTCCTGATTTACTACAAGAAAAGCTTAAAAAAGATATACCTTCCGGTCGCTTTTGCAAACCAGAAGAAATTTATAATACAGTTAAATATATTGTAGATACAGAATATGTTAATGGGTCTGCCATTAATATTAATGGAGGAATTATATGATAAATAAAAATGATGAGAATCGAAATTCAATTTTAGTTCACTACTCGCCGTATAGTTTTTTGAACACATTAGATAGTGGTGTATTACTTGAAAAAACAGTTTTCGAGCCAATATGTAAAGATTTAATCAATGAGGAAACTCAATGCTATAAAATTGAAATTAACAATATATCTTATGAATTCTTAGTCAAGTTCTTAAAATGGGATACAGATTATTTTAAAATACCTACTTATAAATTGCAATTGGTACTTTTTGATGATGAAAAGTATTCCAATTTAAAACAGGCGTGCAAAGAATTTATTCGTGTATTTTTTGATGAAAAAAAATATTGTTTTTGCGAAATACCGAGTGAAGATATTAAAGTCATTCAAGCTCTTAATGAAGCGGGGTTTAAGTTAGTTGAGAATCGGTTGACATATTATTTGGATCTAGGTAATTTCAATTTCGAACGTTTTGAAACGAGAAGTGCGAGTATCGATGATAGCACAAATTTGATGCGGGTAGCACGTGAAATGAGAAATCCCTATGATAGATTTCATTCCGATAATGTATATGACCCGCAACTAGCAGATGAGTTTTTAGCTACTTATATACAGGAATCATTAAAGGGATTTGCTGATTATACAATTGTACCTGCGGGAGATGGTGTAGAACCAGATGCGTTTGTTACTGCTAAATACCTTATTGATCAATGGTCTCTTATTGAAGAAAAAATTTCATTAATGGTATTATCAGCTGTTTCTTCAAAAACTTGCAAAGGTTGGTATGTCAAGTTGATTAGTGAAATGGCTTATCATTTAAGGGAGCAAGGAGCAAATTATGCTTTTATGCATCCAGCAACTACAAATAGAGCCGTTATACATTCCTACGAAAAGTTAGGCTGTAAATATGGTAAATGTGTTCACGTATTAACTTATTTGTCATGATAAAATTTTTAGATTTACAAAAAATAACTCAAAAGAATTCGGATGAACTTCGAGCAGTTGTTTCAAGAGTTGTTGATTCCGGTTGGTATTTACAAGGGAATGAAAATAAAACCTTTGAAATAAATTATGCCAACTATATCGGTACAAAACATTGCATTGGTGTAGCCAATGGTTTGGATGCATTGCGTTTAATTTTAAGAGCGTATATCGAATTGGGCATAATGAGTGAAGGCGACGAGATAATTGTTCCTGCGAATACTTATATAGCTTCTATTCTTGCTATCACTGATTGTAAATTAGTGCCAATTTTAGTTGAACCGTCCATTGAAACATTACAAATCGATGATTCGTTAATAGAATCGGTTATTACTCCTAAAACAAGAGGAATAATGATAGTTCATCTATACGGACAATGTGCATTTACTGATAAAATTGCTAATATTTGCACAAAACATAATCTAAAGCTTATTGAGGACAATGCACAAGCTCATGGTTGTAAATATAATGGCTTAAAAACAGGATCGTTAGGAGCTGCCGCTGGACATAGCTTTTATCCAGGTAAAAATCTTGGTTGCTTTGGTGATGGAGGTGCTGTTACTACAGATGATAAAACTTTAGCTGTTATGGTTCGGACTCTTGCCAATTACGGTTCTAGTGTGAAGTATGTTTTCGAGCATCAGGGTTTGAATAGTAGGTTAGATGAGATGCAAGCTGCAGTTTTAAATGTTAAACTAAAGTATTTGGACGAAGATACCGAAAGGAGAAAAAAAATTGCTAAATATTATATAGATAATATTAAACATCCGTCTTTTACACTTCCTATTGTTAAGGATAAAGATGCACATGTCTTTCATATTTTCCCTATAATGACTGAACGAAGAGAGGAATTACAAAAATACCTCTCAGAAAATGGTGTCCAAACGCTAATTCATTACCCTATTCCACCTCATAAACAAAAATGTTATGCCGATTGGAATGATTTGCATTTGCCAATAACTGAAAAAATTCATAATGAAGAGTTGAGTTTGCCGATAAGTCCAGTAATGACTAAAGAAGAAATTATGATTGTTGTGAAAATTGTTAATAATTTTAGAATTTAATGTCCGAGCAACAATCGTCTTATCGTCAGATTATGAAAGCAACTTCGCTTTTTGGCGGAGTGCAAGTTTTTCAGATTATAATACAAGTTATTCGCTCAAAGTTTGTAGCAGTGTTGCTTGGACCTACAGGAATGGGTATTGTTGGCTTGTTAATGTCAACTCTTGGTCTAATAAGTGGTTTAACTAACTTTGGATTAGGTACTAGTGCAGTGAAGAGTATAGCCGAGGCAAATGGAACAGAAAATCTTTATAGAATTTCAGTTGTAAATAAAGTTGTAATGAGGTTGGTATGGATTACCGGTATTTTAGGTGCTATTATAACCATTATACTCTCCCCTTGGCTTAGTGAACTGACTTTTGGCAATAAAGATTATACTGTTGCTTTTATATGGATATCCATTACATTATTATTCAATCAGTTGACTAGTGGGCAAATGGTATTGTTACAAGGCTTACGAAAATTGCAATACTTAGCAAAAGCCAATCTCTTCGGGAGTTTGCTGGGATTATTTTTTACTGTGCCTTTTTATTATTTTTTTGGAATAAGCGGTATAATCCCCGTCATTATTAGTACGGCAGTAATTAGTTTCGGACTGTCAACCTATTTTGCTCATAAAATCAAACTTGAAGTCTTAAAGGTGACCAAGGTAAGAACCATAGCTGAAAGTAAAACAATGTTAAGTTTGGGTTTTATGATTAGTATGAGTGGCTTATTTTCCTTGGGAGCATCTTATATTATCAGAATATTTATAAATCGTCAAGGGGGAGTTGCTGAAGTTGGATTGTATAATGCCGGTTTTACAATAATTGCCACTTATGTTGGTTTGATTTTTACAGCTATGAGCACCGATTATTATCCTCGATTATCAGCTGTGGCACATAGCAATTTTCTGAGCAAAGAAACTATAAATCAACAGGCTGATATTGCCATTTTGATATTAGCACCTATAATAATGATATTTTTAGTATTTATTAAGTGGATGGTTATATTGCTATATTCAAATGAGTTTAGCGCAATAGATGGTATGATTTATTGGGCGGCATTAGGTGTGTTTTTTAAAGCTGCAAGTTGGGTTGTTGCTTTTGTGTTTTTAGCTAAGGGATCTAGTAAGTTGTTTTTTTCGAACGAGCTGTTGGCAAATATTTATGTACTTGGTTTTAATCTGCTTGGTTATTATTATTGGGGACTTACAGGATTAGGAATTTCTTTTTTTGCTGCATATTTAGTATATGCAATACAAGTTTATGTAATAGCTCATAGGCAATATGAATTCAACTTTAGTGTAGAGTTTATAAAAATACTAGCGATGCAATTGCTTTTAGCAATTCTCTGTTTTTTGTCTGTTCAATATCTGCCTCAACCTTGGCCATATATCGTGGGTTCAGTTATTATATGTATTTCTGTCTGGTATTCGTATAAAGAGTTGGATAAGAGGTTAGGAATAAAATCAATAATTAGTAACTTTACGAAAAATAAGCATTAATTGGATATGACTGAGTCAAATCAACCACTTGTTTCAATAATTGTAATTACATACAATAGTTCAAAATATGTACTTGAAACATTAGAAAGTGCAAAGTCACAAACTTATCAAAATATAGAGTTGATTATTTCCGATGATTGCTCGACCGATAACACTATTGAGATTTGTCGGAATTGGATTAAAAATAATGCTGATCGATTTGTGAAAACTGAAATAATTACTGTCGAGAGTAATACAGGAATCCCTACAAATTGTAACCGTGGTATTGATATATCTAAAGGAGTTTGGATTAAACTTATTGCAGGTGATGATGTGTTAACGGATGATTGTATTTATAATAATTTAGTTTATATTAATGAGAATGAAAATATGAAAATAAAAATATTACAGTCTTCTATGAATTATTATTCTAACTATTTTACAGATTGCAATTTTATAAAAACAAGATCCTTAAATGATAATATAATATCAGATAATAATATAACAGCAGAGTTACAATACAGGTTACTCCTTCGTGGTTGTTTAGTCAATACACCATCTGTGTTTGCTCAAAAAAATATATATATAAATTTAGGAGGATTTGATGAAAGTCTTTCTATTGAAGATTGGCCTATGTGGTTGAAAGTATTATCAAGTGGAATAAAAATCCATTATTTAGATAAAATAACTATCAAATATAGAGTTCGGAATGATTCCATGTGTAATGAAAATATAGATAATAAAATATATAACAATCACTTTATTAGAGAAAGACCTCTTTATGAAAAGTATATTTACCCTAATATTTCTTTTTGTGAAAAACATTTTCTTCAGATTCACTTTTTAAGATTAAAATTTTTGAGTAGATATTTTAATGAAAACAAACTTCTAAACAAATTAATATCAAAAATTACAACAGTTCCTTTTTGGCTTTACTCTAATTGTTACATAAAGATAATACATCTAATAATAAAACAAAGACTTAAAAATGATGAACTATATTAGGAATTTTTTTTTCAAAATGACAGATAAAATCTTAAAATGGCGGGCGAATCAAACTAATTTGAATTTAATCAACGAAGGATTTTTGAGTGTTGGAAAATTTACTTACGGTATTGAAAATTTAGTTATAAAAACTTACTTAGGAAGTGAATCCAAAGTTACCATTGGCAGTTTTTGTTCAATAGCTGAAAATATAACTATTATCACAGGTGGAATCCATCCGGTGAATTGGATTAGTACGTACCCTTTATCTGAAAGATTTGCTTCAAAAAAATCTATGCAAAAAGGGATGCCATCAACAAAAGGAGATATTTGGATTGGAAATGATGTTTGGATTGCTCAAAATTGTACAATACTTAGTGGTGTGAGAATTGGAAATGGGGCAATAGTATGTACTGGTGCTATAGTGACACGAGATGTTCCAGATTTTTCAATCGTTGGAGGAGTACCTGCCAGAATATTAAAGTATCGATTCAGTGAAGAAGAAATTCTGCAACTTAATTTAATTGAATGGTGGAATTGGCCAGAAGATAAGGTTGAGAAAAATATACAATTGTTATCTTCTCCTAACTTATACTCATTTTTATCAAAACATAAAACTAATTCTGATGAAGAAATATGATTTTTTGATTATCGGTGCGGGTCTTTATAGTTCAGTCTTTGCACAAGAAGCACAAAAGCGTGGTAAAAAATGTTTGGTTATTGATAAACGCAATCACGTAGGTGGTAATGTTTTTACAGAAAATATTGAAGGAATAAATGTTCATAAATATGGTGCTCACATCTTTCATACAAGCAATAAAACTATATGGGATTATGTTAATTCATTTGTTGAATTTAATCGCTATACAAATTCACCAATTGCAAATTATAAAGGAAAACTCTATAATCTACCCTTTAATATGAATACGTTTTATCAGTTGTGGGGAGTTAAAACACCTGATGAAGCGCGATTAAAAATTGAGGAACAAAGAGAATCCTATAAGCATATTATAGAACCAAGAAACTTAGAAGAACAAGCATTAGTTTTGGGTGGTAAAGATATTTATGAAAAGTTAATAAAAGGTTATACGGAAAAACAATGGGGAAGGTCAGCAACTGATATACCTTCATTTATTATTCGTAGGCTTCCATTTCGTTTTACTTTTGATAATAACTATTTTAATGATATTTATCAAGGAATACCTATTGGAGGATATACTAAGCTTATCAATGAATTACTTAAAGGAGTTGAAGTTAGACTGAACACTGATTTTTTCCAGAATAGAAGTCAACTTAGTCAATTAGCTGATAGCATTATATTTACAGGAAAAATTGATGAGTTCTATGATTATCAATTCGGAGAGTTAGAATATCGTAGCCTTAAATTTGAGCATGATATTTTGTCATTAGATAATTTTCAAGGTAATGCAGTCGTAAATTATACTGAAAGGGAAATCCCTTATACTCGAATTATCGAGCATAAACATTTTGAGTTTGGAACACAGTTAAAAACTGTAATAACAAAAGAATATCCAATAGATTGTAAGGCAGGAGATGACCCCTATTATCCTATTAACGATGAAAGGAATAATAATATTTATCTTAAATATAAAGAGTTGTCTCAAAAGGATGAAAATGTGATTTTTGGAGGAAGACTTGGCGAATATAAATACTATGATATGGATAAAATTATTGGACAAGTTTTAAACTTAAACATATTTAAAAATGATTAGTGCAGTAATAGTTACATATAATAGATTATCACTTCTAAAAGAATGCCTTTTAGCAGTTCATAATCAAACCCGAAAATTAGACCAAGTAATTGTTGTAAACAATGGAAGTACTGATGGTACTACTGAGTGGTTAAAAAGTAAAACAGATATATATATAATTAATCAGGAAAATTGCGGGGGAGCAGGAGGCTTTAATACCGGAGTAAAATTTGCGTATGAAAATGGTGCAGACTGGGTCTGGGTAATGGATGATGACGTAAAAGCAGAAAAAAATTGTTTGGAAGAGTTACTTAAGTATTCTCATGTTTCATTATGTCTGCATCCTGCACGAATTTGTAGCGATGGTGTTGATTATATCTGGGGAGAATTTCTTGATCTCAAAAACTACAAAAAATATGTATTATCTGATTTTGAAGTTAAAAATAAAGATATATACTTTGTAAATGTTGGTTGCTTTGAGGGTATGCTTATTAATTCTAAAATTATTGCTAAGATCGGATTTCCCGATACGCGATTTTTTATTGCTGGTGATGATACTATTTATGGATATTTAGCGAATCAATTTACAAATGTTTGTTGTATAAAGACTGCAAAAATGATTAGGGCAAAAAAATCTACTGACCAATTTGTAAGTCCAATGTATTTTTACTATCTGTATCGTAATTTTCATCTTTATGAAGAATATAACAATAAATTAACAGGCGAGGGCTTTTCAAGAATTACTAAGTTTAAGTACGTGTTAACTGGCATTGTTGTTATTGCGAAATTAATTATTAAGCCATACACTTTTATAAATAAGATAAATGTCGTAAAAGCAATACTGAAAGCATTTTTTCATTCAAAGTTAAAAATGACAAATAGTACATACAATTAATTATTATCATAAATGACCAATAACAACAATATTAAGGAAATTGAATTAAAATATTTATTCCTTATATCGGGTGTATTTTTCTTTATATCTACCCTTTTTGTAAGCGAAAGCGTATTAGCTGATAAGTTAATAATATTTAGTCTGCTGATCATTGGTATTGCTTCAAGAAAATTAACAATTCTATTGAGTTTTCCTATTTTAGCCTTTTACAGCATTTGGATTTATGATAAAA
>Ga0302215_10003725_pt1 | contig 10142 bp, 10 predicted proteins | sample II_Fen_N3_1_FD_194580 | JGI IMG/M metagenome (GOLD analysis project Ga0302215, IMG submission 194580) | Peat permafrost microbial communities from Stordalen Mire near Abisko, Sweden - II_Fen_N3_1 | ecosystem: Environmental > Terrestrial > Soil > Wetlands > Permafrost | place: Sweden: Abisko... | reverse complement strand
ATATCATCACATTATCTCATCATCTCATCATCACATCATCTCATCATCACATCATCACATCAACAATTGATTTCTTTCTATTTTCTTCGCTTCGTCCCATATCACATCCATTTCCTCCAGGCTCATTTCCTTCAGGTCTTTGCCAATGGTAATGGTTTTCGATTCCAGGTAATTGAACCGGCTGATAAACTTGCGGTTTGTACGTTCCAGGGCGTTTTCCGGGTTGATATCGTACAGTCTGGCAGCATTGATCAAACTGAACAAAAGGTCGCCAAATTCGCCTTCCATTTTCTCCTTGTCCATCGCTCCTATTTCAACTTTCAGTTCGTTGAATTCTTCCTGTACCTTGTCCCACACCTGTTCGCGGTGTTCCCAGTCGAAACCTACACTGCGGGCCTTGTCCTGAATGCGGTGTGCCTTTATAAGTGCCGGCAGCGAATTTGGAACACCAGCCAGTACAGACTTATTACCACCTTTTTCTTTGAGTTTCAACGTTTCCCAGTTTTGCATTACGATTTCACTCGTGGCTGCTTCCACTTCGGCAAAAATATGGGGGTGACGGTAAATAAGCTTTTCACACAGTCCCTTACAGACATCATAGATGTCAAAATCCTGCGTTTCATTCCCCATTTCTGCATAAAAAACAATGTGTAATAAAATATCACCCAGCTCTTTACGAATTTCCTTTTTATCATCCCGGATAATCGCATCGGCCAGTTCGTACGTTTCTTCTATGGTGAGCGTGCGCAGGCTTTCGAAGGTTTGTTCTTTGTCCCACGGGCATTTAGCGCGCAGTTCAGTCATGATATCGAGTAACCGCTCAAATTGATTGAGCTTATCGGTTGTTGTATGCATTTCGTTATTTCTCCAGACTTCATAGATGACACTATATAGTGCAACCGCCAGTCTTTTTAAAGTTATTACTAATTATCAGAATTTAAATTCTCTCGCAAAGGTAAGCATTTTTACGAATGAAATCAATCAGATCCGATATGCAAATTAGAACCTGGAAGTGGTAATCAATTTAATTTTATGCCTTAACAATCATTTATCCGGTTTCATCATTCGAACTTCTGACACGCCCTATCGGGATTATGCTTTAAAGGTGATGTACCCAACGAATAAAATGATTGAATAATTGACATACACCGGGAAGGATTAAATAGTTAACAGTTATGCTTGTCCTGCTTTTTCCTGAGAGTAACAATTTTCGGTTTGTTTTAAAAGAGCCTCAAATTCTGCCATGCGGAATCAAAAATAACATGATACAAATTGCACTTTAGAAAAAAGGTATTCTGCCACAAAGCCACTAAGACTCTAAGATTCACTAAGATCAAAATACTGAGTTTCTCACCTTTTCCGATAACAGGAATGTGCTATGTGCATCTTTGTGTCTTAGTGACTTCGTGGCAAGGGCAATTTGTTTCATGAGAGCGTCGTATTCCGCCTGCGGAACCAAAAATGATATGAAACAAATTGCAATTTTAAAGAAAGTTATTTCGCCACAAAGCCACAAAGTCAATAAGCTTATTTCATTGATTTTATTTTCTTTGTGCATCTTTGTGTCTTTGTGACTTCGTGGCAAGGGTGAATTAGTTTCTTGAGAGTTGATGATCCAGTATATGGTATTTATTTACACCCCGCCATTTATCCCGATTTATCGGGAGGGGTTTGGAGTTCTTTTTGTTTCTTAAGAGCAATCGGTCAGTCCATATCAACCTGATTTTAAAGTTGTGGCCGCGGATTCATTGCCGTGAAGTGTTCGAAATTTAAGCGAATCATACTGAAAATTATCAAAATGAATCATCAAAACCCTATTATCCATCGTTATTCACTGGTTTTTGGCTTTCACTCATTTTGACCTGATTGTGGAATTATTAAGGAATTACTTGGTATTTAGAAAGAGTTCAGAGAAATAAACCTTTCCTACCCCTAAATATACCCTATACCAGACCTATACCAGATCTATACCAACCCAAAACGTTAAGTGGATAATTTGCGGAGTAATTAAAGGAATAATTATCCTGATCATTGAGAGTAAAAAAATAATTTCATTCAATTATATTTATTTAACATTAAAAATATTGCTATAATAAAAACTTGCAATACTTTTGCGGTGTACTAATTCACTAGCACACTAAACTCTTAAATAATATAATCCTTTATAACAATGGACAACCAAATGATTGACATCAAAAGCGTAGATTTTAGTTACAGCAGAAACACAAAACTATTATCCGGTTTAAGCCTTCAACTGGAAACAGGAAGAATACACGGGCTATTGGGGAAAAACGGGGAAGGCAAAAGTACATTGCTTAAACTGATCTCCGGATTGGTATTCCCTCAAAAAGGGGAAATTGAAGTCATGGGCTTTTTACCTCAGAAAAGACTGCCTGAAATGTTACAGGACATTTTCTTTTTACCGGAAGAACTGCCCCAACTAAGCATGAATATTGAAAATTATGAAAAAGTATATGCACCATTTTATCCCAATTTCAATTCTGAACAGTTTAACAAGTTTTTGAAAGAATTTGAAATCGAGAATAAAAAATCGTTGTTGAACAAACTGTCGCATGGTCAGAAGAAAAAAGTAATGATCGCATTCGGACTGGCAACCAACACCAGACTACTTCTGCTGGATGAACCTACCAACGGGCTGGACATTCCATCGAAAGGACAATTCCGCCGAATGGTTGCCTCTGGAATCAATGAAGAACGTTGTCTGGTGATTTCCACCCACCAGGTGCATGACCTGGACAGTTTAATTGATAATATTATTATCATGGATGGTCATGAAATTGTGTTCAATCAATCCATTGAAAATATTGCCCACAAATTACTATTCAGAGTATCGGACAGAAAAGAGACTGACGATACGGTTATATATTCGGAAGATACATTACGTGGGCTGTATCAGGTTTGTGAGAATAAAACAGCTACCGAAAGCAAAGTAGATATTGAATTATTGTTTAATGCCATCTTTGCTGACAAAAAACGTATCAAACAATTATTCCAGTAGCCCATTTTAGAAATTTAAATTCTATTTATCTTTTTTCGATTTTACAAAATAAACTATTCAATTTAATCATATGAATACAACATTTAGTTTCAACCGCCTGGTTTTAATGTTAAAACGCTTTTTCATTGAAAACAGAAACAAGGAAATCATGTCATGGGGAATTCTTATCTTAGTATTTACCTTAGTCCATAATTCGGCAAATGCAAAAATCCTGCTCTACATTATGGGGTTTATTTTTGCAGCAAAACAATTTAAATCATTTGCGTATACTCCCGGTGGGATGCATTATTTGCTTATACCTTCTACACATCTCGAGAAACTGGTTACCAGCATATTATTGAGTACTGTCTATTTTTTCACCATGTTTATACTCACTTATTCTATTGGAAATGTCATTGGGACAAACCTGTATAATCTGGTATTCACTCAATCCACACAGGTTACATGGGACTTTTTCAATGCTACTGACATTCAAAAGTTTGGTGGTAGTTTTGATTTCTTACCTGGGGGAAATGCCTTTCTGGAAATGATCGTGAATTTCCTGATAATTCAATCAACATTTATGCTTGGTTCAATTTATTTTAAGCGAGGTGCGTTGGGTAAAACCATGTTGAGTATTTTGGCCTTCTATTTTGTGATTGGACTCATTGAATTATTCTTACTGAAAGTGATTTTCGTAGACTTAACAACGTTGAGAGGTATGAATTCATTCAGTTTTATGACAGAAAGTTCATCAATATTAAAGATCATCGGTAATGGGTTTAAAATATTTTGTTACTTACTAATTCCATATTTTTGGACAGTAACCTATTTCCGGTTAACCGAAAAACAAGTTTAACATCATGGAATTCAAAGATATACAAGCCATCTACTTACAGATAGGCGATTATTTATGCGAGCAAATATTGCTTGACAGATGGAAGGAGGGCGACCGGATCCTGTCCGTAAGGGAATTGGGAGTTGCGTTAGAGGTGAACCCCAATACGGTCATGCGAGCTTATGACTTTTTGCAAAGTATCGATATTATATTCAATAAGCGGGGTGTCGGTTATTTCGTGGCCGAACAGGCTAAAAGTAAAATTATTGATTACCGTAGAAAACAATTTCTGGAACAGGAACTTCCTCTTATATTTAAAAATATGAATATACTGGGAATGACATTTGACGAATTAAGATTAAAATACGAAGAATTCTCTAATAAACCATTATAAAAAAAAATCGTATCTATATGAAAAAAAGCAAAAAAACAATTCAGGCTATCGTTGTCATTGTAGTTGTAGGCATCGGTTGGATTCATAATGTAGACAAAAATTCATATCTTTATAGGCAATTCCGCACCGTAGCAGTTAATTCTATAAGCAATAATGACCAGACGGATACGTTACAGGTTAAAGAGAATAAGATTTTCCTCTTTACAAAGAATATAATTGATTCAAGTATTCAACATTTAATTTCAAATTTATGAAAACCAGTAACAAGTTACTATTAGGATTGTTTGCATTTGTAATCATCTGTATTTTAATTTTGAATTTTGCATTTAAAAAGAATATGGATTCTGCGATAAAATCAAATATCAAAACGGAAATCAATGCCACGGACAGTGCTGCTACATTCGACAGTGACAGTGTGGCGATGGACAAAGCAATCGGGAATGAATAATTCAACTATCGGAAACAGCATTTATGAATAAACTTTCGATTCACGCCCTGACACATGTTCCATTTGAAGGATTGGGATGCATTGAGCAATGGATTAATAACAACAATCATACGCTCACGCACACTCGTCTGTTTGACAACAAGCATCTCTCTGAAGTGAATGAATTTGATTGGCTCATTATTATGGGTGGACCTATGGGCGTATACGACGAAGTGGAATACCCCTGGCTTGTGGAAGAAAAAATATTTATCCGCAAGGCAATTGATGCCGGAAAAACAGTGATTGGTATTTGCCTTGGATCGCAATTAATAGCCGGAGTACTTGGTGCCAGGGTGTATCCGAATAACAAAAAAGAAATTGGATGGTTTGATGTAAAACTGTCCGAAACAGCCTTGCAACATTCATTATTTGAAAATTTTGAAGAGCAGTTTCAGGTTTTTCACTGGCATGGCGATACATTCGACATTCCATTCGGAGGAGAATCGTTGTTAAGTTCCGACATTTGTATCAATCAGGCATTCCTGCTTGATGAAAAAGTATTGGGATTGCAATTTCATTTGGAAGTTACTGAAGAATCGTTGAAAGAAATGGTTGAAAACGGGATAGGCGAACTGACTGAAAGTCCTACCATCCAACCCGCAGAAAGCATACTGAAAAATTCAGGCTTAATAACAGATAACAACTTAAAGATGTTCCGGATACTGGATTATTTCGAAGAGAGAACTTCGTTTAAGGTTTGAAAGTTTGGGGTTTGAAGTTTGTGGTTAAACGTTAATGCCTTATAAAAAGCAACTTAATCGCAGTATAAAAAGTAACTTCAACAAGATTTAACCTGAATTTTTATTATAAGCAGCTACAGTCCACTAAAATATATAAATATATTTTCCTTTCTTATCATACTGAAACTTTCAACCCGGGAAATTCTTTACAACATAGGATTACTAAAAAAACGGATAACAAATTTCTTTGTTATCCGTTTTTTAATAAACTATTTCACATTAATGCTGGCGGTTAATAACTTCAAGACCGGCTTTTAACCACAAATCAACATCTTTTGTATATTCCTGTTCCACATTAAACTCTTTATCCCTTTTTTTGCCTAACCGTACAATAACGGCATCCAGTTCGGGAATCACAAAAATATATTGTCCCAGCATCCCTTTCATATAAGGTATTTTTAACCCCTGGTAATTCAGCAACCAAAACTGGTAACCGTAAAAGGTACAGGGTACAGGTTCTCTGGCAACAGTTTCACCAGGACGAAGCCTGCGTGTAAACTTAAGCCAGGTAGCCGGAGTAGTAGCTTCGCGTATATAGTTCGAATCGACCACCTGAGTTTCGTCCCAGACACCCTTATTCAGTATAAGTTGACCCAGCCGGGCAAAGTCGCGGGCATTGGTATTAAAGCAGCAATATGCTTTTTCATTTCCATCTTTGTGATCGAGCGACCATAAGGCATCTTCTTCGGCCTGTATAGGTGTCCATAATTTTTCAGATGCATAATCAGATATGGTTTTGTCTGTGGCTTTTTGAAGTAAGAAAGCAAGAATCTGAGAAACTCCACTTTGATAATTAAAACGTACTCCCGGTTTTTCAATCAGCTTTTCGGTTAAAGCCAGCTTCCATAAATCTTTACCGTAATAAGCCTCTGTTGTTTTGGAGAAAAGCGAATTGTATGATTCATCCCATTCAACACCCGCGCTCATAGTCAGAAGGTCTTTAATTGTCAGCACCTTTCCATCAAAGGAAGTCCATTCGGGTAAGAAATCACTCACTGGTTGATCCACATTCTTAATGTACCCATCAGTGATGGCACAACCGATCAGAAGTGAGATAATGCTTTTCGACATAGAAAAAGAATTGCTCAGATTCAGTGGTGTATAATTATACCAGTATTGTTCGAGTATAATTTTTTTATGCTGGATAACGATAAATGCTACGGTTTTGTACGTTTTAAAATCCGCATCAAATTCGGGTGCAATGACTTTGTTATCCACATCAGCTGCAAATTCCCATGGATGAGGATTATCTGCTGTGACCACCCTGTTTTTAAATATGTTGTACTGGTCAATTTTAGGCATATAATGAACCAATGCCCTGCGAACATAATAATTAGAAGGTAAGAGAAGAAATATGGAAGCACCTGCTACCAGAAATAACAACAGGTAAAGAATGATTTTTTTGTATGGACTTTTATTGTCGGACTTCATAACAAAATGATTCATGATTTATAATTCAAAATTCGCAATTCACAGGTTTGAATTGATTAGCATTTGATATTTAATTCATTCAGGACGATACGGATTTTCTCATACGTAGTAATGGTATTGGGTACCAGAGGTAATCGCAATTTATTTTCAATAAAACCCATTACTGCAAGCATACTCTTTACGCCGGCAGGATTACCTTCGACAAAAAGCAGCTGGATTAATTCATTAAAATGCTGGTGGATTTGACGGGCATTATCATAATCGCCCTGTAAAGCCAGTCGAACCATACGGCTAAATTCACGGGGAAATGCATTCCCTATTACCGAAATAACTCCAACAGCACCCAAAGTAATCAATGGGAAAGTTATCCCATCGTCTCCTGAAATAACCATAAAGTCTTTCGGTTTGTTTTTAATAATATCATCAATTTGTGGAAAGTTACCGGATGCTTCTTTAATAGCAACAATGGTTGAAAATTCCTTGGCCAGGCGCAGGGTAGTTTCGGCGGACATATTAACTCCCGTACGTCCCGGAACATTGTAAAGAATTATTGGTAATGGCGAAACCCGTGCAATGGCAGCAAAGTGCTGATATAAACCTTCCTGTGACGGTTTGTTGTAATAGGGAGTGACAGAAAGAATGGCGTCTATGCCCTTAAAACCGGATGATTGCAGTTTTTCAACAATAGCTTTCGTATTGTTGCCTCCTACACCCAATACAATGGGTAAACGTCCGGCAGCAGTTTGAATAACAAAATCTGTTATATCTTCTTTTTCCTTTTCGGTAAGTGTCGGTGTTTCAGCAGTAGTTCCACAAACCACCAGGTAATCAGTTCCGTTTTTAATGAGATGCTCAACCAAACGGGCTAATGCGTCGAAATCAATGGATTCATCACTTTTAAAGGGTGTTATTAAAGCTACACCCATTCCAGTCAGTTTATTATTAATCATCGGTAGTAGGAAAACAATTTGTTTGCAAAAGTACTGTTTTAATCGGTAGTTTGTATGCGTTTCAGGTAAAAAATTATCTGTTGATAGAGGTAAGCTTCATCAATTGTACTTTCTGTCATTTCAGTAGAATCGGCTGAATTGGAAACAGACTCCACATCAAGAACGAAATCATATACGGGTAATTCTGTTTTCCGTATGCCTGTCTTAAACGCAGCAAAAGCGTACAAAGCAAAGTACTGCAAAGGGATATTTGGTTTTAATGACAAATCGATTAACAAATCGAACTGCGAATACTGTAATTCAGTAATAAACGATTCCAGTGGTCTATGGAAGAAATCTGTTTGTTTATGATGTAAAATGCGAAAATCGGGAAATATCGCAGTTTCAATTTCTTTTTTATCTATAAACCCCCAGGCAGAGACCTTTTTACCATCCTGACGCAATTGGGCTATTATCTTATGGATATATACATTTTTTTCATTATAATCACTTTCAAACAACAATAGGATTGTTTTTGCTTTATTATAACTAACAAAACGATGTTCACGGGGTTCTAGACTCAGGTATTTTTGAGCACGCTTTTTAAACAGATAATTATTTAGTATTTTGAACATATTATTCTTTATTTATTCGCTTCCTCTTCCGAAGTTGCGTCAGCTTTAATCATTTCAAGAAATGTAGTTTCATCCATCAGTTTCACACCAAGGCTTTCAGCTTTTTTCAATTTTTCAGGACCCATATTTTCACCGGCCAGAATATAGGAAGTTTTTGAAGAAACACTGCCCACATTCTTACCACCGTTTCGTTCAATCATTGTTTTATATTCATCTCGCGAATGTTTTGAAAAAGTTCCGCTGATCACGATTGAAAGTCCTGAAAGTGAGGTGCCGTGCGATTGTAATTTTTCATCTGAAAGTGTCATTTGCAATCCCGCCGATTTCAGACGGTCAATTGTTTCAACATTCATCGGATCATTAAAATAAAGTACCACACTTTGTGCAATTCGTTCACCAATTTCATCCACTGAAATTAATTCTTCTAACGTAGCTTTTTCCAATGCTTCAATAGTTTTGAAAGCATAAGCCAGTTTTTTCGCAATTGTTTCACCAACAAATCGTATTCCAAGAGCAAAAACAACCCGTTCGAAAGGAACTTCTTTCGATTTTTCGGAGCCAGCTTGTATGTTATAAGCCGATTTGGTACCAAGCCTTTCCATACGGATCAGATCCGGTATTTTCAGGCTGTAAATATCGGCAATATTATGTAATAAACCGTTTTGATACAATAAATTGATTGTTTCACTTCCCAGTCCATCGATATTCATGGCTTTCCGGCTGACAAAATGTTCCATTTTACCTTTAATCTGCGGTGGGCATGCATTTTCATTCGGACAATAATGAGCTGATTCACCTTCAAATCGTACTAATTCGGCACCACATTCGGGACATTTTTTAATAAATGTCACTTTGTCGCCTATCAGAATCCGGGCATCTTTATCAACGGCGGTAATCTTAGGAATGATTTCACCCCCTTTTTCAACAAAGACCATATCGCCGATATGCAAATCAAGCCCTTCAATTATATCGGCATTGTGCAACGAAGCACGCTTTACCGTAGTACCCGAAAGTTGTACCGGGTCAAGATTGGCTACCGGAGTAATGGCACCTGTACGACCCACCTGATACGACACCGAATTAAGGCGCGTGACTGCCTTTTCTGCCTGAAACTTATAGGCTATTGCCCATCGGGGAGATTTAGCTGTAAATCCTAATGCACGTTGCTGGGAAATAGAATTCACTTTAAGTACAATGCCGTCCGTTGCTACCGGTTGATTTTTTCGTTCGACATCCCAATATTCGATAAAAGTATAGACTTCTTCCAGTGTTTTACAGACTTTTGTAGCATCTGATATTTTAAATCCCCATGAACGGGCAGCTGTTAAGTTGCCCGAATGCAGGTCTGAAGGAAGACTTTCACCTAACAGGTAATAAAAATAAGCATCCAGTTTGCGTGCTGCTACCATTTTTGAATTCTGTAACTTCAACGTCCCGGAAGCAGCATTTCGTGGATTGGCAAAAAGTTGTTCTTCCTGCTCCTCCCGTTCGCGGTTCAGATCATCAAAAACCGACCAGGGCATTAATATTTCACCCCTAATTTCGAATAAGGACGGATATTCACCATGCAACCGCAACGGAATGCTTCGGATAGTTTTCACATTGGCAGTCACATCATCACCCTTGTCGCCATCACCACGGGTCACAGCACGAATCAACTGACCATCTTCATAAGTCAGGGAAATAGAAG
>Ga0302215_10003723_pt1 | contig 10145 bp, 12 predicted proteins | sample II_Fen_N3_1_FD_194580 | JGI IMG/M metagenome (GOLD analysis project Ga0302215, IMG submission 194580) | Peat permafrost microbial communities from Stordalen Mire near Abisko, Sweden - II_Fen_N3_1 | ecosystem: Environmental > Terrestrial > Soil > Wetlands > Permafrost | place: Sweden: Abisko... | reverse complement strand
GGGTCGGCTATTGCCTGAAATGCATCTCGTCTTGTTTCCATGATATTGTGACTGTGCAATTATCTGGTTGCAAATATAAATGCAACTATTTGATTGCGCAAATTTATTTTCAATTATTTTTTTGGGAACGGTAAAAATGTCAAGGGAAATGTCGTTGGAATAGGGGTCGTCATACAATGCCCGCTAACGGCCCGGCGGTTTAATGAGTTGCCGTGAGCCTGCCCCGAGCGGCAGCGAGGGATGTCAGGGTTGGCATGTGTTTTTGAAAAGTCCCGATAGGTGGACGAGAGTTTGGTGTCATTATGAAGTTGTCCAGATGGCGTGGTTCCGATAAGTGCGCAGGATTTGTCATGTCACGATAAAGTTGTCTAAGTGGAGTGCAAAAACCATGACAACTGAGCGTCGGCTTGCAACCCTATTGACTTTGTCTCAGCAGCAGGAACAGTCCGGGTGCAACAAGATTTAATAAGTAGGTTATATTTTTCTCTCATAGACTTTTGGATGCTGAGATAAAATAGTCCGCGTTGCAAAAGGCAACCGAGGAGCACTTTAGTGCGACGAGCTCATCGAATCCCGCGCATGCGGGATGAGATAATTAATTAAACCGTCCGTGTTAGCAGCTTTAATTATTTTTTTTCGCTTCAATTTCAGGAAGCTTTTTTATATATTCTTCAGCATTCCATGTAATTCCTAAGTGAGAAACATAATCTTGAAGTTTTCCTAGTCCTACTTCAGTGCGCCTCATGTCAACATTGTCAGGATCTTCAAGTGGTGAAATATAATACTCTCCCGTTACTAGGTCACGAGCTAATTGACTACCATAAAGTTGCTTTTTACCCTGCCTTAAAGCTACTCTGTCTGCCAAATAGGCAAAGTTACTCGGACTTGCATTCCCATTTTGAACGGCTACTTTCATCATAGGCAAATATTTCTCTTGGGTTGCAAGGTCAGAATGTTGTATGGCTAAAAACAAGGTTTTATTGCCAAGAACACCTATAATGTCCGACCCTAACCATCCTCGTGTATCGAGTACCTTCTTTACAAAAGTTAAAATCTTGGAATCATTTTCTTCAATTTTCTTCCAGCATGCTTTTACTGTGTCCGATTGCACACCATATTTATTTCGTATTTCAGTAACTTGCCGTCTGTATTCTACATTTTGAAAATACATATCTTTAAGAGTATCCCCGAGTTGTTTATCCGAGGTAATATCATCATTATCTTTGCTATTAATTATCTCAACTACCTTACTCCACCGTTTGTCAGAATGTAGAATATTCAAATCTGAGTTATTAATCACATAATCCTCGAAGATGAAATTGCTACCATTAACTACCTTCAATAATTGGCTAAAAGCAGAGTCTGTCTCATTCGCTAATGCCCAAGAACATGATGCAATATACCTGTCAGTGATTATAACATTTTTACCAAATATCTTAAAAGCTTCAGAATATTTTAGTCCTGATTTTAGATATTCTTTGCTCTCATAAAGTTTCAATGCATCCTTTACAAAGTCGGAATACTTCTCTGTGTTTTGCCCAAATGAATGAGTAAAAAGTAGGATTGCTGATATTACTAATGTTGTTTTTTTTGTCATTGTAGTCTTTACGTAAATTTAGTTTTTTTTTGTTAGCAGCAGTAAAATAGTATAAAAGATACAAATCTGTCATGGTATACAAATGCTAAGGCTTGCGAAGAGGAGAGACTTGCAGATGGTGCTCATGAGCCGGTTTTGTAAATTTAAGAATACAAAACCGTGAATTGCCATATGCAAGTAGCGTCGGGGCAAGCCGGTAGGTGGAGTTCTTTATCACGTTGATGTCCAGATTATTGCTGCTAACGGCCCGGCGGTTTAATTAGGTGCCGTCGGAGCGCGTCGGCCGGCAGCCCACATAGACTTTGTCTCGGTGGCAGGATTAGTCATGGTGCAGAAAACTTAATAGACTGTGGTGAATTTTGTCTCATAGACTTTAAGGGCTAACAACGAAGTTGTCTGGGCTGCCGAAGGCACTTAATTAAACCGTCCGAGTTAGTGGTTTTTATTATTGTCACAGGTAAATCTTTTTATAATTTTGAAATATTGTTTGCCATCTTTCCCCTTAAAATCTTTCGGTGTTTTGTTAGTCATTCTTTGTAATTTAGAATAGCTAGGGATTTTTATATTTTCATCGCTTTCTATTGCAGATTTTTCCGCATACAACTTAAGCTTATCATATTCAGTTATATTCAAAACTAGACTTATTAGATATAATCTATTACGTTTAATTCTAAAATTTAATGGCGCCCTGTATCTCTGTGAAGGATAGGCCAATGTGTCAAAATTTATTATAAGTATTTTTCGTTTTAAAGTCTATACTCCATGAGAAGTATCGTTCATAAGATCACCCCTGAAATTTAAAGTAGTTGAACTGTCACAATTAAGAGTGATAATTCTCCCAAACATCCCATATGTAGGAAAGTTGGTTGAATAGATCCCAGCAAGGTTCTTTTGTCCAAAAAGTGGAACATATAATACTAAAAGAATTGCGCAAAAGCAGGTTCTTGTCATTATGAACGGTATGTTCCTTTCAGTCATTGAATTGTCCTTTTAAATAGGCGATGGCTTATTCGTATCGAAGTGCTTCAATCGGATTTCTCCTTGCTGTATTCCAGCTCTGCAGTATAACAATAGTTACGACAAACGCAAAAGTTCCTACTCCTGCCAAGATAAATACCCACCAATCCAAGGTCGTTTTATAGGCAAAATTTTCTAACCACTTTTGCATGAGTTTATACGCAATTGGGGATGCTATGATAAATGCCGCCAATACCCAAACCACAAAGCGGTAATTAATGATTTTGAAAATATCCAGCAGTTTTGCCCCGTTCACTTTTCTTATACCTATTTCTTTAGATTTGTTGATGCAGATTTGGAATACCTGACCGAGTATGCCGAGCATCACTAAAATAAATGCAATAATTGAAAAAGCGGATATGGCTTTTCCAAGTTGTTCGTCCTTTGCATACATCACATTAAGCCTATCATCAATAAATTCAAATTCCATTGGGTATTCATCAGGCATAACTGATTTCCATACTTTTTCCATTTCTGATAGTTGAGATGATATATTTCCTTCAGATAATCGGACGGAATAATTTGAAAAATTGTTAATGTACTCGTGGTCTATGGCAACAACTACAGGAGTTATGGATTCTCTGAACGACATAAATTTAAAATCTTTCATTACGCCTACGATAGTATAATAGTCCCCGAATTTTGGATTTTCACTTTCTTTCCATCGACTCTTTCTCATTCCCGTTTCATTTACAATACAGATTTTGTCGGTTTTCCCTTCTCCAATTGTCCAATTTTCAAGCATCTCTATACCATAAGTTTTTATAAAGTCATTGTCGGCATATATCAAATATCCATCTTCGGTTTGAGCATTTATTATTCCCGGAATCCCCTGACTAATAGATGAACTTTGCACAAAGGGTAACTTTTGAATTTCGCTTTTTAGGGGATTTGCCAATTTCAAATTCCCATTTAGTTTCAGGTAGATGATGTTTTCTTTCTGAAAACCGAGGTCGGCGTGTTTTGCATAATGAAGCTGCTTGTTGATAAAGAATAAGCAGATAAGTAAGCCTACGGCAACTGTAAATTGTGAAACGGAAAGTACATTGGTTGCAAAACTTCCTCCACGTTTAACATATCCGCCTTTCAGGTATTTTAGTAAGTTGAACTTTATCAGTGACCATTGTGGTATAAGAGTATTTATGATTATTATAGAGCTAATTGTCAGAATGAAAAACAGGAATGGTGTTGGCTGAAATATTAATCCTATGCTAATTGTTTTTCCCAATAATTGGTTAGCATATGGTAAGAAATATGATAATAATATTAATGCTATTGCTATTGCTAAAAATACCCCGATTAATGATTCGGACAGAAAATATTTAAATATATTCGAAAGAGCAGCACCGTAAGTTTTTCTTATTCCAATACATTTTATTTGTGATTGATGCTGAGCTATAGAATAGTTTATATAGTTAAATATAGATAGTACCAATATCAGTATTGCTATGGAAGCTAATATCAATATCAGTTTTGTATTTCCTTTTTTTGTGTATTCTGCGTCTTGAATATCATCTGAATGCAAATAAATATTGGATATGGGTTGTAGCTCAACTTGATCATGTATTTTTTGATAAATTTTCAGGCTACTGTTCAATTTATTTGTCAAATCAAGCGGATTTATATTATCTGTTAGTTTCACATAATAATTTACGGGTTTTACGCTGTATCCATTTCTTTCCATTTGACTCCACTGAAAATTTCTCTCGATATTCAGAAAAAAAGATATGTTGGGAAAACTTGTATTTTGGGGCAAATCTTCAACTATGGCAGATACAAAAAATTCAGTCCTTTGCATATCATCTAATACAATTCTTTTACCAATAGCATTTCCCCCCTCAAACATTTTATAAGCCATTGATTGTGTGAGGACAACAGAGTTATTATCAAGCAAATTGTTATTTTTCGATCTTTCAACTACTTTGAGCGATAGCAAATCGAACATTTCGTCTGTCGTATTCATACTGTAATCATACTTAAAACTTTTGTTTTCAGTCAGCAATAAAGAGTTATCGCTACTGTAAATTTTGTATGGTGCCACACGTTCAATTTCGCTGTAATTGTTCTTTAATATATTTCCAAGATTGTAATCAAAATAAGTAGTTTTTCCATCAAAAAATTTAGAATCAACATCTACCAACCTGTAAATACGCTCGTGATCTTTAATAGCCGTATCAACAGAAAATTCACTATAGGCATAAAGTCCAATTATAATACACACGGCAAAACCTACTGCAAACCCTCCAATTGTCAGCACAGAGTAAAGCTTGTTTCTTTGTAAGCTCCTAAATCCTGTTTTTAAATAATGTAAAATCATGATTCTAAATTCTTATATGATTTATCATCAGGAAACAAGCAATATTTGTGCTAATTTTTTTATGGTGTTGAATATCTGTGCTTTAACTAATTTTACTTGTAGCTCACTTTTCATAAAGTGTTAACGTTTTTGACGCCACTGTTTAGTTTTTTAACACCTTTGTTTCAATATCATCACTAGTGTGGTGGTAAAATTATCGATTTAACAACCCTTTGTGGGTGTTGGCGTTACCTCTATTTTTGCGGGGCAGAATTACCGCTAACGGCCGGCGGTTTAATTGAGTTGCCGTTAGCCTGCCCAGAGCGGCAGCGAGGGGTGTCAGGGTTGGCATGCGTTTTTGCTAAGTCCCGATAGATGGACGAACGTTTGGTGTCATGATGAAGTTGTCCAGATGGCATGGTCCCGATAAGTGAGCAGGATTTGTCATGTCACGATAAAGTTGTCAAGATGGCTTGCAAAAACCATGACAACTCGCGCGTCGGCTTGCAACCCTATTGACTTTGTCTTGGCAGCAGGATTAGTCCGGGTGCAACAAAATTTGATAAGTTGAATTTGATTTGATCGCAAAGACTTTTGGGGCTGATCGAAAAGTAGTCCGGGCTGCCGAAGCCAATTAATTAAACCGTCCGAGTTATGCTTAGGCATTTATTTTTTGTCCCAAGGTATTTCACCTCTGGTTCGAAAACCGTCAAATACAACATAATTGTCAAGTGAATTCTGTCGTGATTGGATGCACATATATATCATTGGATTGTCCGAATTATTTCTACAGCTTCTTTTTCCGTCTGGTGCGACTCTAATTATTGATCCTTCTTTAATGTTAAAAATATTACCGTCCACTTGAAATTGACCTGTTCCTTTGAGGATAATATAAACCTCTTCATGGATTTTATGTTGATGTAAAAATGGGATTTCAGTGTTGGGGGACAGAATTTGGAACGAAATTTCTGTCCCAGTTGATTTCAAGATTTCCCCAATGAAGACTTTACCTTTTACTTCAGATTTTAACCTTGGATGTAAGAAGGAATAATCCATCAAATTATCAAAATCTCCAAGATCAATTGCTGAATAATTTATACCTTCCGATGTCACAATCAAATTTTTCATATATAAGATTTTTTGAATGAATAAATCTATTTTAGATTTAATAAGTTATTCTCAGGCCCAATTTTTAGGTCCGGAGAAGAAATATCTTTGCTATTTATCTAATTCATGATTTCTTAATAAATTCAGTGATCATCGGTTTCGCCTTCTCCAGATCAGCTTCTTGAATATATAGATCAACTGAAAGAGTCGCAACTCCTAGAGATGCTGAAGAGGAGTCATTTTTAATTAATGAGATATTCCACTCTCTTCTAATCTTGACTTAAGAAGAATTGAGGAAGCCTCGTCCCCAATAAAAACTTTAATAAAATTATCTGTTTTTTTCATAGTACATTTAATTATGTGTTTAATAACGAAAGTTTGTCTCTGATATGGTTTTTGCCAGTCATGATTGACCAAAAGAAATTTTCTTGTCAAAGTAGGACTACCTTAGGTATGAGTCCAGGTTGCCATGCAGAAAATAATTTGAAAAATGTTGTCAAGTCAGTCAAAAATATGCTCCGAGTTAGTTGTTCGGGTTTTTATTTAAAGGTCAGGGTGTCAGGGTCTTGTCGTGTATCGTAAATCCTTAATATTTGAATATTGGATTTGGTGTCACGATAAAACAAGGTATTGTGTTTAGTGAGTACGCACTTTCTCACATTTTTCCTTTTATAACATATCGGAAATTGTCGCGGATTTATGGAAATTTGGTTTATTAAATTCTCAGTGAGTTCGATGAAGTGAGCAGCAACTTTCATCTCCCAATTTTTAGCAAGGTAGTCTAGTATTTTTTCAAAATCACCTTCAGCAAGAGGTGACCAAATAATCTGCTTAGGCATTAAGGTACTTCTTGCGGAATTTATCAATTACAACCTCATGTGCCACTCCTTTCTGAGAGTCCATTTCGGCTATTGCATCTAATATTCCTTCCTTTTGAGCTGCTGTAAGTTTGTCCCAATCAGAAACATCCTTCTTCCCGTTGACATAATTCAATAATAATCCGTAAAACTCTTCAAGCCGACTCTTTTCAAGAGAGTCAATTTGTCTGAATATTTTAAGTTTTAAATCAGAAACTGTCATAGTACATATTTTTTACAAAGATAGTACAAATTTGTCTTTGGTATTTATCGGAGTTGCGCGATAACCTGACAACTAACGGCCCGGCGGTTTAATTGAGTTGGCGTCTGTGTCGAGGTGCCGCGTTTTTTGCCAGTCCTGGTAGATGGACGAGTACACACTGGTCATGATGAAATTGTCTTGACGGTACCAAGTCCGGGTGACGGATGTGAAATTTTGGGTCAAGATGAAATAGTCCAGATGGCGAGCAAAAAACAAGGCACCAGCGCATCGGCCGGCAGCCCTATTGACTTTGTCTCGGCAGCAGGATCAGTTCGGGTGCCACAAGATTTAATAAGTTGGTTAAATTTTTCTCTCATTGACTTAGGGGCGATTATGAAGCTGTCCGGGCTGCGTAAGCCAATTAATTAAACCGTCCGAGTTAGGCGCCGTAGTATTTTTCAATCGTCGTGAAGAGAATTTGTCTAGTTTGATAAAATTCTGATGCTAGGCAGCATGTTCCTTTAATCTTTTAATATGTTTGAATTCCCGATCTTTAGATTTCTTTTCTTCTTCAAGATCAAAGTCATTCTGAAGTCCAAGCCAGAATTTTGCAGAATTACCAAAATAGTAGCTTAGTCTTATCGCTGTGTCTGCAGTAATGCTTCTATGTCCTTTAATTATCTCGGAAGTCCTGGTCTGTGGTATTCCAAGATCCTTTGACAGTCTGTAAGCAGATATATTTAAAGGTTTTAGAAATTCTTCAAGAAGAATTTCCCCCGGGTGTATATTTGAAAGCTTATCCATCTCTTTTATTTATGATAATCCATTATTGTAACATCACTTGAGTTTCCATCGTCCCATTTAAAAACTATCCTCCATTGGTCATTAATCCTGATGCTGTAGAAGTCACTCATTTTGCCTGAAAGTTTCTCAAGTTTATTTGATGGAGGAACTTTTAAGTCTATTAAATTCTGTGAGTTATTAAGCATCCTTAATTTTCTCCTTCCAATTTGTTGTATTTCTTGAGGTAGATTTTTTACTCTATCCCCATTCCATATTTTTTCAGTTTCCTTAGTCCCAAATGAAGTAATCATTTTCCGCGTAGCGTTACTAACGCCAAAGGTAAGTATTTATTATTAAACAAACAATTTATTTAAATTTCAATAACGAAATTGGCTCTTAGCTGTTAGGCGGCGTAGAGTTTTAGTCCTGTTAGATGGACAGGGATTGTCATGTTGCGAAAAGCTGTCGAGATGGAAAAGTCCCGTTAAGTGGCTGAATATTTTCATGTCAAGAAGAAATTCTCTAAGCAAGAACCTGTCGAGTTTGCAGAACTATGACGCCTAACGGCCCGGCGGTTTAATTAGGTGCCGTCTGCGTCGCGGTGCCGTGTTTTTTGCCTCCCGATAGCTATCGGGACGGGTGCAACAAGATTTGATAAGTTGAAATAAATTTGTTCGCATAGACTTTTGGGGCTGATCGAGAAGTAGTCCGGGTTGCAAAAGGCAACCGATCCCGCCTAAGCGGGAGAGCTCATCGAATCCCGCGCAAGCGGGATGAGATAATTAATTAAACCGTCCGAGTTATGGTTAGTTGTTATTTCTTTATTCTCTGGTCAAGGATCTTGTCTTCAGGGTCCCTACGACAATCCCAAATCATTACAATTAGTATAGTTTTATCAAGAATTTCGTAGATTACCTGATAGTCGCCAGTAATAAGTGCTCTAACTGTCTCAAAATCTGATTGAAGCCCAATTAATGGATTCTTAGAAATAAGCTTTATTGAACTATTGATTTTGGAATTTAGTTTCTTACTAAATGAAATAGATTTATTCCTATCTATATAATAATCAAGAATATTCAGAAGATCCAATCTAGCTTCGATGGACCATTCTACTTTGAATTTAGCCATTGAGTAATCTCCTTGTTCAATGACTCATGAGAAATTGTTTGTCCTTTTCTGATTTGTTCTCGACCAGCCTCAATACGTTTCTTTTGCAAATCTGAAAGTTGGTAAATTTTTTCATCAGCTTTTGATTCGACTATTGTCTTGATTGCCTTTAAGAATGAGGCATCATCAATTAGCAAAAGTTTCTCAGTAATAATATGTCTTAACTCAACTGTACTCATGACAATATTTTTTACAAATTTAGCTGTTTTTTGTGCAATTGTTCTTAAGAACCTCGGGAGTAATTAAAATTTTTAAGCTTTCAATCATCCAATTTCCCTATTGTGCAGTTGACCAATCAATTAACCATAACGGCCCGGCGGTTTGATTAGGTGCCGTCTGTGTCGGGGTTGGCATGCGTTTTTGCAAAGTCCTGATAGATGGAAGAAGGTTTCGGGTCAAGATAAAACTGTCCAGATGGCGTGGTCCCGATAAATGGGCAGGATTTTTCATGTCAAGATAAATCTGTCTAGATGGCATGCAAAAACCATGACAACTCGAGCGTCGGCTTGCAACCCCATTGACTTTGTCTCGGCAGCAGGAACAGTCCGGGTGCAACAAAACTTGATAAGTTGAATTAAATTTGCTCCATAGATTTTATGGGCTGTTCGAGAAATAGTCTGGGTTGCAAAAGGCAACCGATCCCGCCTAAGCGGGAGAGCTCATCGAATCCCGCGCAAGCGGGATGAGATAATTAATTAAACCGTCCGAGTTAGGGTTAGTTTTTTATTTCTTTTTATAGCTATTTATTAATTCATCAATTTCATTCTTTTCTTCTTTAGTTTCTATCATAGAAGTTATTTCATTTAATTTGTCAACTGCTAAATCATTAAAATTGTTAAGATACAATAGCTCAGCAAGCATTTTCTTGTTATCCTTTGAAGCATTCAAATCCTCAAGTATTTTTCCATATTCTAACGCTTTCTTGAGACTTACCTTATAATACAAAGCATAATCTATATAAAATACATATGGCCATTGGCTTTTATCTTTAGTGCTTGGTGGACTATATTTATTCATCCATTTATCAAAAACTTCAACACCTTTCATGATACTGTCTCGTTTAGCATAGGAATGGGCTAATAAAAAAGGAGTCCAGTGGTCGACCTCAAAACCGGGAAA
>Ga0302215_10003722_pt1 | contig 10148 bp, 8 predicted proteins | sample II_Fen_N3_1_FD_194580 | JGI IMG/M metagenome (GOLD analysis project Ga0302215, IMG submission 194580) | Peat permafrost microbial communities from Stordalen Mire near Abisko, Sweden - II_Fen_N3_1 | ecosystem: Environmental > Terrestrial > Soil > Wetlands > Permafrost | place: Sweden: Abisko... | reverse complement strand
TCTCCGTTACTTCTCTTGAACAATGAAATATCTGCTAAAACTAAATCGGCAATGTCATGTCCCCAAATGCCATATTTACCATTGGTTTGATTTCGGTTATACATTGTTGTTCGTTTTTCAATAGGTATTGTCTTAATTGTTGCAGTTTTTTCCTCTTCTTCATAGATTTTATAATAGTGCTTACTTATTTCTGTCAGTAATTGGCTTCTAGTAAATCCACTTTGGGAAGTCAATGAAAATTCATATTGATTTGTCAATGGATAATCGATAATGACTTCAATTGAAGTTTGTTTAATTACAATTTCGTCTTTATCAATTAAATTTGGTAGGTCTTGATGAGTTTTTTCAATACTAGCCCAGGGTATAATCCCATCTTTAAAATCTTTATTATCAGTCTTTACATTAAATGATATAGTTGAAATTAATTCGCCATAATTATCATAGATTTTTTCAGTGGCTTTTTTCTCATTATCTTTAACAACCTCACTTGGATCTTTAGTGGCTTTAATGTCTTGAGTTAATTTCGTCTGATGTGATTTTTCGCTACAACCTATTAATAGAAATGCTAAAATGACAATCATGTACTTTTTCATATTTTTCTGTTATTCAGTTTCGTGTTTTTTGAATATGGTTATTTCTTTATAATAGCACGTTAGACATCTAATGAAAATAGATGTTTATTTGGAGTTCATATTTTTTGTTGATATCGTAACACTTAAATTTCTATTGGTTTAAAGTCTATTCTGAAATACTTTATTTTTCAATCCCCAAAAATACACAATATTTTAAAATTTTACATATATTTGTTATAGTATTTGTCAATAGATTGCAATAAAAATATAGGAGCTAATCTCTTAGCTACTTTATACTCGTAATTCAATTTCGCACTGGAAGTATTTCCACATTTATTGTCTCAAACATATTTCCTCAAAAGAATCACAAACACTTTTTCGTTCGAGGTGATGCTTGTTCCTCATCTCAGTCCAAGGTACTGTCTTAATAATACTTTGTGGATAGTTCAAGGCTCTGAGCCAAGCGGAGACTTCCCGATAAATATCGGGACAAGTGGACTCATAACTAGTGCGATTTTCTACTGACTTAATTTACATCTCCGAATTGAAATTGTTTTTAGTATACATATCCCGATGTTTGTAAATGTGCTTTCCTAATATCACTATATCCATCATTATCTCATTTTTATTTCAATTTTCTTCATCATATATCAGGACTATTTTCAAATGCTTCCTAATTTCTTTTCAATTACCTCCTGCTTTAGCTGGAGGGCAATGATTAAAATATCTTATTGGCTTTAGCCTAAATACCAGTTTGTTAAAACCAATATCATTTTCTTTCGTCAAAAATGGGCTAAAACCCTATCCTGTTAATTTTAAAAATAAAGCAGATTACCTGCAGCTTTTGTCAGGAATACTGAAGTTTTAAACAGGTTAGATTATCAGAATTCAGATTCAGTTGATTGAATTTCCAACCCACTCATTTCCACCTTTAAACATCCTATTCTCCGGTTATTCTTTTATTATTCTTTTACTCCCATTTTACATAGGTCCATATATACTCCATTACATGTCCATATATAGTCCGTTATATGTCCATATCTATATAGATATGGACATATAACGGACTATATACGGGGTAAATACGGACAGGTTACGGTTACGGATAAAACCGGAGCAAAAGAATAATAAAAGAATAATAGAACGATTTGTGCAAACAGGAATAAAGAGTGAGATAGCTGAAACCAGGCAAGGTGGAAATATTGTCCGTCGGGTTATGAAAAAAATCAAGATGTTACAAACCTAAAATGACCGGGTTTTTATCAAATCATGATTTCAATATTGATGAGAATAATTACGAACCGGTTTTTATAAATAAACTCTTTTGCTGCACAAAATATTCTATTACTATACACACCCGGTGATGTGACAAACCATACATAAACCATACATAAACCATACTTAACGCATACTTAGCCATATCTATATAGGTATGGTTTATGATTGCTTTAAGAATGCATTCAGGGAGCTTTCAGGGAGCTATTCCCCATGACGCGAAGAGAATATTATTAGGAGGGAAAGTGGAGAAGAGAATAAAGTTTGAAGAGTTTGAAGAGTTTGAAGAGTTTGAAGAGTTTGAAGAGTTTGAAGAGTTTGAAGAGTTTGAAGAGTTTGAAGAGTTTGAAGAGTTTGAAGAGTTTGAAGTTTGAAGAGTTGGTAGTCGGTAGAGATTAGGAATGAGGAAAGAGGAATGAGGAAAGAGGAAAGAGTTGTCTGCCCGGAGTAACCTAAAAATAAGAAGAAACATACGGCAGTACAGGACAAATAGTAAATAGTAAATAGTAAATAGTAAATGAATAAATAGTAAATGAATAAATAGTAAATGAATAAATAGTAAATGAATAAATAGTAAATGAATAAATAGTAAATGTTTTATTTTTACATCATCACATTATTCCTCCATTTTTAGTACTTTTCTTCTTTCTAATTCAATCGATTGCGCTCTTTCTTTTCAGGGTCTTATGATTCAACTTTTTTATTGGGTAGATTTTTCGTAATTTTGTAACCAAATATAGTTCGGGAATCAATGAAAATCCAATTTAAGATACACTATAAGACCCAATGGGGTCAGTCATTAAACCTGTTATTGAATACGGGGGAACATTCTGTTGAAAAATACGGAATGCATTATAACGAAAAGTCGGAGTGGAGTGTCGAAATACAGATCGATTCCGTCGAAACGATTTCGTACAGGTATGCCCTTCAGAATCCGGATAAACCGTTAAGTTTTGAATACGGCGGTATGCGCACGATTCATTTTCCGGATACCACGGTGAACATTGCCATCATAGACAACTGGCGGGCTTCGTACGGTGAAAGTCCCTTTCTGTCAACGGCTTTTTCGGATTGTTTCTTTAAGAGAAAACCATTAGCTGTTGTATCTCCCGAAAAACCCAACAACCTTATCCTGCGGATTAATTGTCCGCAAATGGAACCCGACCGGCACTTTGCTGTGATCGGGAATCAGGATGCATTGGGAAACTGGGATGTGAAAAAGAAAGTACGGCTTGACGAGTCCTTATTCCCTGTGTGGAGTACCAGTATGGATGCTACTAAAATCAAATTTCCACTCGAATATAAATACCTGATCGTAGATACAAAAACGGATGAAGTACTGGCGTGGGGCGGTGGTCCGAATCGAATGATTGATAAAGCGGATAAAAAAGGACTGACCATCGTTACGGAAGAACATTTTATACGTACTATTCCGTCGTGGAAATCCTCTGGGGTAGCTATTCCTGTCTTTTCACTCCGCAGTGAGGAAGGATTCGGTATCGGTGAATTTACTGATTTAAAGAAAATGGTGGACTGGGCCAAAACAACCGGCCAACGGATCATTCAGATTCTTCCGATCAATGATACCATCCTGTATCATACCAATTATGATTCCTATCCATACAATGCGGTTTCAGTGTATGCGTTGCACCCCATCTACCTGCATTTGGACAGCATTGGAAAACTTAAAACCAAAAAACAAAAAGATTATTTTGAGGCGAAAAAGGCTGAATTCAATGAAAAAACCTTTTCGGATTATCAGAAAGTGCTGGACACAAAATGGGAATACTTCAATATTATCTATCCCCAGGAAAGTGCTAAAGTATTCGCCTCTGCAGAATATAACCAGTTTTTCGAATCGAACAGGGAATGGCTCGTACCCTATGCTGCCTTTTCGTATCTTAGGGATCTGAACGGAACCCCCGAATTTAGTAAATGGAAAGAATTCAACATCTACGACAAACAGGCGATCGAGACCTTTACGGCCATTGATACCCCTTATTATAAAGAAATAGCGCTATTCTATTTTCTCCAGTTTCATCTGCATAAACAGCTGATTGAAGTTCATGACTATGCGCACGAAAACGGCATTGCCATAAAAGGAGATATCCCCATTGGCGTCAGTCCACGGAGCGTGGATGCGTGGGTGGAACCTGAATTGTTTAATACCAGTGTACAGGCAGGAGCACCGCCCGATGATTTTTCGGCTACAGGACAAAACTGGGGATTCCCGACCTATAACTGGGAGTTAATGGAAAAAGACGGGTATCAGTGGTGGAGAAACCGGTTTCAGAAACTGGCAGAGTACTTTGATGCTTACCGGATTGACCATATCCTGGGATTCTTCCGCATTTGGGAAATACCTGTCGATGCCGTTTGGGGATTGACGGGAAGCTTTCATCCGGCATTGCCCTTTACCCGTAATGAGCTGGAATCAAAAGGACTGTGGTGGGATGAGAACCGTTACCTAAAGCCCTTTATGAAAGAGAATGTGGTGTATGCTACTTTTGGTAAATTTACCGAAGAAGTGATCCGTGAATACCTGCTCACCGATGGATGGCAAAATTATAAATTCAAACCCGAATACAATACACAAAAGAAAATAGAAGCCCACTTTGCTTCGCTGGGATATAATTTCGGAACAAAGGAAGTGCTGATACGGGACGGATTGTATGCCTTGCATTGTGAGGTCCTTTTTATCCGTGACTCGCGTGAGCATGATAAATTCCATCCACGTATCTCGATGCACAGCTCTGCCTCGTTCAGGGACCTGAACGATGAGAATCGTCGTATACTGGACCGAATCTATGTGGATTATTTCTACCACCGTCATACGGAATTCTGGAAACAACAGGCCATGAAAAAGTTACCGGCACTTATTTCGGCAACCAACATGCTGGTATGTGGGGAAGACCTGGGTATGGTGCCCGATTCGGTACCGGATGTGATGAATGCACTGGAAATACTGAGTCTGGAAATTCAACGGATGCCTAAGAAACCCAATACTGAATTTGCAATGCCTGCCGATGCCCCTTACCGGTCGGTATGTACTACGTCCACGCACGATATGAATCCGGTGCGTGCATGGTGGGAGGAAGATACCGTGTTAACCCAACGCTTTTATAACCGGGCGTTAGGAATGCAGGGGCCTGCACCGGCGGTATGCGAAACCTGGATCATCGAACGGATCATCAATCAGCATTTGCTCTCAAATGCGATGTGGATCATTCTGCCCTGGCAGGACTGGATGGGGCTGGATGTCAAATTACAAAATGAACACCCCAATGCCGAACGAATCAATGTACCCAGCAATCCCCGTAATTTCTGGTGCTACCGGATGCATATAACCCTTGAACAATTGTTGACGGAAGATAAATTTAATTCGAAGATACGGGGGATGATTCAGGAAGCGGGGAGATGAAGGTTTGAAGTTTGAAATGTTTGAAGTTTGAAAGTTGTGCATGAGGAGTAGCAATTCATAGATTATTTTATTGTAGAACCAAGAACTAAGAACCAAGAACCAAGAGCCAAGAACCAAGAGCAAAGATCAAACAACCAAGAACGCAAAATACTTGACATTGAATATTGAACACGGAGTTTCAAACATTTCAAACGTCAACATTTCAAACATTTAAACGTCAAACATTTCAAACGTCAAACATTTCAAACATTTCAAACATAGAATAATGAGTGATCAAAGGTATAATTTAAGAGGTGTTTCGGCATCGAAAGAGGATGTGCATAATGCAATACGAAATATTGATAAAGGTTTATATCCAAGGGCTTTTTGTAAAATCATCCCTGACTTTTTAGGCAACGACCCCGATTATTGTAATATCATGCATGCGGATGGTGCCGGTACCAAGTCGTCACTGGCGTATGTCTACTGGAAAGAAACCGGTGATATCTCCGTATGGAAAGGCATTGCCCAGGATGCACTGATTATGAATATCGACGATCTGCTTTGTGTGGGAGCTACGGATAATATTTTATTATCTTCTACTATTGGAAGAAATAAAAACAGGATACCGGGCGAAGTGATTTCAGTCATTATAAACGGCACCAACGAACTGGTTGAAGAACTGGGAGCCATGGGTGTCAGTATCTATCCCACGGGTGGCGAAACGGCCGATGTGGGTGATATCGTACGGACCATTATTGTGGATAGTACGGTAACCTGCCGGATGAAGCGTTCGGAAGTCATTGATAATGCCAATATCACTGCCGGTGATGTGATTGTCGGACTTTCCTCTTCGGGGCAGGCTACTTATGAAAAAGAATATAACGGAGGCATGGGCAGCAACGGATTGACTTCCGCCCGTCATGATGTCTTTGCCAACTACCTGGCTGTAAAATATCCGGAGAGCTATAACGGCGATATTCCACAGGACCTGGCTTATTCAGGTTCAAAAAAACTGACCGATGAGATAGAAGGCCTTGGAATGAATGCAGGTAAACTGGTACTTTCACCGACAAGAACCTATGCTCCGGTGGTAAAACGACTACTCGAAGAACTTCGCCCTGAAATTCACGGTATGGTTCATTGCTCGGGAGGTGCACAGACCAAGATACTACACTTTATCGAACAACTGAAAGTTGTAAAAAACAATATGTTTCCTGTTCCGCCGCTGTTTCAGCTGATTCAGAAAGAGTCGGGCACCGACTGGAAAGAAATGTATAAAGTTTTCAATATGGGTCACCGCCTGGAAGTCTACCTGCCGGCAGAACATGCACAAAAGGTGATTGATATTTCCAATTCCTTCAACATTGATGCACAGATAATCGGATACTGCGAAGCTTCCGATAAGACGGAGCTGCTGATTGAAAGCGAGTTTGGGAGGTTTGAATATTAAGAAGAGGTGAGAGGTAAGGAGCGAGGAAAGAGTAGGTAGTAGGTAGTTGGTAGTAAGAAACGAGAGGTAAGAAAGTAAGAAAGTAAGTAAGAAAAAACAGAGAACTAAGGAAAGATAAAAATTATTTAAAATGAAGCAATTATAATTATTACGATTATAATTATTCTATTTGCAATAATTATAAAAACAATAATCATATGTCTTTAAAAATCCATTTGTTATAAGTATTATTTGTCACCGTATTATTTTGTGAAAGTGATGAAGACGAGATAATAAAGAAGTAAAGAGACACAAGAAATAAAAGACTTTTTCTACAGAAAAAATAAAGAGGCTGATAAATGAAGGTGACTATTATTACCTTTATTTACCAGCCTATTTATTTTTATTTTTCATTCCTCTTTTCTCTTTTCTCTTTTTTCTATTCCCTTCTCAATTTTTTTACTCACAACTCATTCCTTACTCCTCGCTCCTTACCTCTTACTCCTTACAAAAGCGATCCTATATTTGTCGTAAATAATTTTACCGCAATGGCAAGCAGGATGATCCCGAAGAATTTACGAAAGATATAAATACCTCCTTCGCCGATGATCTTTTCGATTTTGGAGGTGGATTTTAGTACAAAGTATACGAAAATCATATTCAGTATCAGGGCTGCCAGGATATTCTCTGTGGCATATTCGGCACGCAGGGTAAGCAGGGTGGTAAAGGATCCGGGTCCAGCAATAAGCGGAAAGGCAATCGGGATAATGGATGAACCTCCCTCTGGACCATGATTCCGGAATATCTCCACATCGAGGATCATTTCCAGCGAAAAGACAAAGATGATCAATGCCCCCGCTACCGCGAACGACTGTATGTCCACATTAAATAACCGGAGTACGGCTTCCCCTGAAAACAGAAATCCGACCAGAATAAAAAAAGCGACAATACTTGCCCTGAAAGAATAAACCACCAACCCCTTGCGTTTGATGTTAAGAATGATAGGGATAGACCCTAAAATATCAATGATAGCAAAGAGTACCATTGTGGCACTCGTAATCTGAATAAGGCTAAAATTCATAGTTACCTCCTGCCCATAGAATGGGCTTAATTTAATGTTGTTTTTACAAATAATACTTTGAATCAACCTTTAAAACTCATTTATTGAGTTTTGAAAATTAATAATTCAAATGAAACAAACTACTCCTGCAACGAAGACCATAAAACCCAAAGATACACATCGTTGATTCCGGTTTATCGAAAAAGAATAAAAAGTATATTGAACCTTATAGTCTTAGTGGTTTTATGACAGAATAGCCCCAAATCTTTTAACTATACTTTTGTTTCTTATAATAATGGTTCCGTCTGTGAAAATAAAATATCTTTTTCTTAAAGTAAATAAGTAAAAGACAAAAAAATAATGTCGTATAATTTTAATTTAAATAAGGGAATTAGGGTTAGTTTATTTTACTTTACTTTACTTAATATTTCTACTAAGGGTTAAAATAAAAAAAAGGTTTAAAACATAAATACCTTATATTTATAATGTTAACCCATATTATAAAACCAAATCCCCTGAAATAAAAACCTTATTCCCTTATTTTAAATATTTGAAAAGTTCAATTTTTAAGGTAATAATACAGGACAATATATTAGTCCAATTACTTAGTAGTAATGAGTTTTGTTAATAAAAATCGATTTAATGAAAAATGGCAAACTTATTTTTCTTTGTCAAGGATAATAAAACCTATTGGATGAATAGTTTTTTTTTATTTGAGTTTTTGTCTGCCAATTCAGTCAGTGCAATATAAATGTTATCAATTTCATTTCGAACATCCTCACTTAAATCATTTATTGAGCCAAGTGTTTCTTCCCCTAAATTATTAATGATTTTCAAAGTCTTTTCTCCCTGCACTTCTAATTCCTTGATACGATTTCGTAAGTCTTCTATTTCCTTTGATTGAACTTTGCTGGATAATACATACTGTCGAATAGCTACAAATGCACGCATTATTGAAATGTTCACCTTTTTTGCAATGTCATTGTGCAATACAGAAGATAACATTGCAACACCTTGCTCCGTAAAAGCAAATGGAGAATATGCACTAAAAATCTATTTGGGTGTGCCAGTTTGGTATACCCTTTTAGATAATAAAGAGTTAGCTTCTTCTTTCGTCAGTTGAAACATAAAGTCATCAGGAAAACGATCAGAATTTCGTCTTACCGCGCGCTTCAATAAACTTGTTTCAGTACAATATAATTCTGCCAGATCGAATTCAAGGATCACCTTACATCCTCTGATTTCGTGAATTTTACTTTGTATTATCTGAAGTTCAATGAACTAAATATTGATTTTTTATTTTTTTATTTACCTTTCTTCTTTCTTTATCAACTATCCACCCCCATTTGTTGAAGTATTTAATCAGATTATATATATGAATAATCAGCATTCTTGTGCTTACATAGGAGCTTTTGGCATGATGATGAACAATGGATACCTCCGGATAAAAAACAGTTTTATAGAGCCTGTGAATGCGTCTGGATAAATCAATGTCCTCCGGATACATAAAAAACTGTTCATCAAAGAGTCCTGTTTCTTTCAGAGCTTTTGTCCTTAAAAACATAAAACAACCTGAAAGATAAGGGACGTTCATGATCTTATTATATCCGGAAGCCCGTAATTCAAATTGTTCAGTGCGTTTTCGTGTCAGGCTTTTCGGCAAGAACCTTCTCACTATCAAATCAAAAGGAGTAGGAATCAGTTTGCAAAGATACTGAATTTCTCCTGTAGGATAGAGTATTTTGGGCATTAATAATCCGATTTCCGGATTATTATTCATAAAGTCATCAATTTTTGAAAGGATAGCCGGGTCTAAAGCAATATCCGGGTTGATGACCAGGTGATAGGGGAGGTTCTGTGCAATGGTTTGACGAATGGCAATGTTATGGCCGGCACCATACCCTGAATTCTTTCCTGTAAACTGATAGGGGACATGCAGTGTTTTAAATTCAGGATTTTCGACGGGAGAGTTGTCAATAAGAAACACCTGCGAAACAACTTTTGAAAGTAGCAGGCATTCGACTAACGGGGAGATTTCTGAGACAGGGTGTTTATAAAGAACAATGGATACGTTTAGCATAATTTTTTAGAATTTCTAATCTAAGAGAGTTCGACTTGCTTATCGTAAATGCTTTGAATAATTCTACTTTACCAAATTAACTACCTGACTAAGACAGAACACAAAAGAAAGTTTATTAACCACAATGGGTCATAACAGACAAAAGAACCAAGATAAAAGACAAAAAGACAAAAAGACAAAAAGAAATTCATTAACCACAATAGTTAATAGGACACAATAGTAAAAGAAAGAATATTAATCCCAATAGGGCACAATATGAAAGTTTTATTGATTTGAATTAAATATTATCGTATATTTTTATTCTATACTACAGTGCTGAACATTTCAAT
>Ga0302215_10003720_pt1 | contig 10156 bp, 16 predicted proteins | sample II_Fen_N3_1_FD_194580 | JGI IMG/M metagenome (GOLD analysis project Ga0302215, IMG submission 194580) | Peat permafrost microbial communities from Stordalen Mire near Abisko, Sweden - II_Fen_N3_1 | ecosystem: Environmental > Terrestrial > Soil > Wetlands > Permafrost | place: Sweden: Abisko... | reverse complement strand
TGGCGAGTGGTAGGTCCAACATCTTCAGTCTGCGCGACTCGACGGGTCAACCTCACGTGACGATTGAGACTGGAAAAGGTAACCCGGTAGACCCTGATGATCCTCTTGCAGCCAAATGGATTAAGGATCGTGCTAAACAGCATGAGAATGAGTATGGAAAAGGGGCCTGGGATGTAGCTATGGAGGACTACATCAATGAAGCTCCCCACTCAGGTAATCGTATCGTTCAGATCAAAGGCAAAGGCAACGCCAAGCCACACGACGACTACCTTCCGTATGTCCAGGACTTTGTTAAGAACGGGCGGTGGAGTGATGTGGGTGACTTACAGAACTCAGGCCTACGTAAAGCAGGCGATAAGTACGTCACTGACGGCGAGTACGAGCAACTCCTAGACATGCAAGGACAGGGGTTTGCCAAAGGTGGCCTAGTAAGCAACGATGTACTGGCTCTTTATGGTTATAATTGAGGTTACATTACCGAAAATCGCCGTATAATAGACACTGCTAAGGAAAATCCCACAAATGGACCCAATCACTGACCAAGATTTGCCTCAAGAAGGCATTATTGAGAACGATGACGGCAGCGTCGACATCCATGACCTTGAGCCCGCTGAAAAAGAGCCAAGCGAGGACTTTCAAGAGAATTTGGCCGAGTTTCTTGGCGAAAAAGAGCTCGACGTTCTTGGTATGGACCTCGTTGAGGCTGTCGAGCGTGACCGCGAAGCCCGCAAGAAGCGTGATAAGCAGTATGAAGATGGCCTGCGGCGCACTGGTATGGGCGATGACGCGCCAGGTGGAGCGGATTTCGAAGGTGCTTCCGACGTAGTTCACCCAGTTTTGGCTGAAGCATGCGTCGACTTCGCTGCCAGAGCTATCAAAGAGCTCTTCCCACCACAAGGTCCGGTAAAAACCTCTACAATTGGCAGTGTAACCGAGGAGCAGCTTGACCGCGCTGAGCGTAAGCGCACGTTCATGAACTGGCAGCTCACTACGCAGATGCCTGAGTACAGGTCTGAGCTTGAGCAGCTCCTGACTCAACTGCCCCTCGGCGGCTCACAATTCCAAAAATTCTGGTATGACGATCGTTTCGCCCGTCCAGTCAGCGAATTCGTCCCGATTGACGACATTCTGCTCCCTTATGCAGCAAAGTCGTTCTACACTACGCAACGTGTCACGCATGTCCAGCATGTAACCAAGTTTGAGTTTGACCAGCGTGTCAAGTCAGGACTGTACCGCCACGTACAAGGCGTCTCTGATACAACTGGCCTTACACCCGATAAGACAGACTCAGCAGAGGCCAATGAGAAGATTGAGGGCAAAGAGGAAGACGCCTACAATGAAGATGGCCTGCGTGACATCTACGAAATCTACGTCTGGGAAGAGCTGCATGATGACGTGGCTGGCGATATTGCACCGTACATCATCACAGTTGACGCCTACACCGAGAAAGTACTAGCCATCTACCGTAACTGGGAGGAGGGCGACGAGTCACTTGAGAAACTTGACTGGATGGTCGAGTGGAAATTCATTCCTTGGCGCGGTGCATATGCTATTGGCTTCCCGCAACTGATTGGCTCGCTGAGCGCTGCGGCCACAGGCTCATTGCGCGCATTACTCGATTCTGCGCATATCAACAACTTGCCTGGGCTTATCAAGCTTAAGGGCAATGATGTAAATAACAAGAACATTGAGGTTGCTGCAACAGGTATATCTGAAATATCAGGTCCAGTAGGCATTGACGACATTCGCAAGTTGCTGATGGCCATGCCGTTCAACCCACCCAGCCCTATTTTATTTCAGCTTCTCGGTTGGTTGACAGACGCCGCCAAGGGCGTGGTGCGTACTGCTGAGTCTGCAATTGCCAATGCTGGCGATCGTACACCGGTTGGCACTACGCAAGCAATGATAGAGCAAGGCAGCACGATCTACTCAGCCATACATGCACGTTTGCATGAAAGCCAAAAGCGTGCACTGCAGATTCTATGCCGCATCAATGGTACATGGCTTGATGATGAGTCTGAGATTGAAGACCTAGGCAAGTTGATTATTCGTCGGGATGACTTCGTTGGTTCACTTGACGTGATCCCAGTATCAGACCCAGCCATCTTCTCTGAAGCTCAACGGTACGCTCAGAATCAGTCATTGATGCAGATGCAGGCACAAGACGCACAAGACCCGTCTGTACCATGGAACAAAATAGCAATACGCCGCCGCGCTTTGAAGCAGATGCGCATTGACAACATCGATGAGATTTTGCCGCTACCGACAAAGCCGTTGACATCAGACCCAATGTCTGAAATGGTAGCAGCCCTATCAGGCAGGCCTATATTAGCTACTCCGCAGCAAGACCATATGGCGCACCTTAAAGGGCATTTGTTGTACCTGTCTAGCCCAACGGTGTTGAATAACCCACTTGTGCAACCACAGGCATTATCCCAGATTTTGAGTCATGTGCAACAGCATATCATGCTCTACGAGCAAGCCACTATTACGCAAGCGGCGCAGGGTATATCACAGCAGTACATAGGCATTTCGCAAGACGTCGCAGTGTCCACAGCCATTGAGCAAACTGCGCAGCGGCTCACTGCCCAATTAGACCCAGTACTACAACGCGTCTCAGAAATTCAGCAAGTGCTTCAGTCCAAGATACCACCGACGCCAATGCCGCCAGAAGTACAGGCTAGCATTCAAATTGCCAAGATGGACATTGATCGCAAGACAGCGTACGACAAAGCGACCCTTGAGGCCAAGTCTGTAGAACAACAAGGCAGGCAGGAACTTGCAGGTGCTCAGTTTACTGTTGACCAGCAACAAACGCAATTTGAGCAGTTTATGGAGTCCCAGCGGCTTAAGCTCGAGGAGTCAGACCAGCGTACACGCGCACAACTGGAGCTACTGTCAAATAAACTGGACAATGAACAAAAGCAAATCACGGAGTTGCTTAAGAACCGCGATGATAATGCTACCGCCATTCAGGTGGAGCAACTGAAGCAGTCGGGACAAACTTCACCAGAATTACAACAGCTGATGGGGCAATTCCAGCAACTATTAGCGCATCTTGGGGTCAATACAGCTAGTGAGGACATAAGTAATGGTTGATGAAAAAGATCAACATCGTAGGTCGGAAGACCGAACTGCTCAGGACATCCAAGATATGTTAAAAGTTGCCGATGACCGTGAACAACGGGAGATGCTGCTATTACTGCAGCGACTCGCCGATGGAGTACAAACTGCCATAACCACTGGGCAGATCAATAATCAGATGACTCTTAATGGTAATGCGGCTCTACAAGCTCACATTGAGGAGTTCAAAGCTTTCAAGGAAGTGGCTATCACTAAATGGAGTGGAGACAAAGGAGCCTGGGGGGTAGTCAATCGCATCGCTCCATGGATTGCCAGTGGACTCTGTACTTTGGTGTTAGCACTGGGAACTTGGGCTGGAACAAAGTTGCTTGAGACTAACGCCATCATCACTACTCACCTGGCCGTATCAGCTAATCAGGACAATCATCGGGATATCGAGATTGATAAACTGAGCGGGCAACTTGACAAACTCACTGAACTTAGTCGTATTCAACATAATATGAAGGAGGTTCCATGATTACTGTAAATCAACGCGCTTTCTTGGACATGATAACCCATAGTGAACTTGGCCCCGCACTCCTGGCCGTTTCCGATAATGGGTACAATGTAATTGTCGGAAGTACGCCATCGCATCCAGACTTGTTTGATGATTACTCGGATCATCCTCGTAAATTTGTTGCAATCAACCCACACTTAACCTCTAGCGCCGCCGGGCGTTATCAGCAATTGGCGCGTAATTATGACTTTTATAAGAAAGCATTGAAGTTACCCGACTTCTCCCCAGATTCACAAGATGCCATTGCCCTCCAGCAAATCAAGGAGTGTAAGGCCATTCCTGACATCGAGGCGGGCAACTTTACTCGGGCCGTGAGCCTATGCGCTCATATCTGGGCTTCGCTTCCTGGAGCTGGTTATGGTCAACATGAGAATAAGCTAGCTGACCTACAGAACGCATATTTGGCGGCTGGTGGTAGTTTAGCATGACCGATCAGAGGACCACCGGAATTCGGAGAGACCTGAATGATGTGGTCCGAGATACCCATGGGAAAGTCATGGAGGAAAAGGTGTTTTCGATCATCTTCAAGTCATTCCTACTATGGGTGTTCTACCAGCACGCCGAAACCATTCTAAAAGACTGGACAGTTCTGACCATCTTCGTTATCGCTTTTACTGCCCCTGAACTATTGAAGAAGTTTCTAGCCATGAAAACAGGTGCCCCTGATGTTGAGCAACGAACCACCACCTACCGAAGAGAAAGTACCTCCACCAGTACTGAGGCAAAAGGAGTTGAGGAGAAATGAGGAATGTAAGTTTCTTCAACCCGACTGGGGCGGATGTCGCCTTGGTGATCGCTGCCGTTCAAGTCCTTGCCTCATTCTACGCGAAATGGGCTTTCGAGACATATAAGGACATTATCAAATGATGAACCCTTGGGTAATACTTGCGCTGGTGCTAGCCTTCTTTGGAGTAGGTGGTAGTAGTTTCATGTATGGTGATCACGTTGGAACACTAGGCCAACAGGTCAAAGATCAAAAGCAGTTCGACCAGATCAATGCCAAGACAGCTGAGAACAAGAAAATCGCGGATGCGATCTACCGGAACGCTCAAGCCATAATCATCCAACAAGCCGCTGACCGTGCTTTATCCGACAACCAACGTGAAAAGGAAAGGCAAACTGATGCTAAAACCAATACTGATCTTCGTGCTAAGTATGACGCTACTGTCCTGCGGTTCCACACCGCCCAAGCCTCAGGACCTAGGAACTGTGGTACAAACACCAACAGCCCCGGCGCCAGTACCTCCGGCGACACAACTACCACTGAAGTACAAATTCCAGACGAGATTGCAAGAAAGCTTCGATCCCTCGTCTTCGACGCTGACTCCTTAAGTACGGACTACGCCTTACTTTACAATTGGGCTCACGACCCCAATCTGTGTCCTAAATAGCAGCCATTTAATACTGGGTTACATCGGCGCCGTTACACGGTATATTTGAGTTTTCGTATGAACAATTATTAGGAGATACACAATGGGTACTCTGGCGAAAATTTTGAGCAAGCAAGTTCAACCTAGGCAAAAAGCTTTCAAAAAGGGCGGAATGATTGCCAAACACGATGATGTAGTGGCCGATAAGAAACTGATCGCCGCTGAACTCAAGAAAAAGGGTTTGAAGAAAGGAGGTAGGTGCTAATGGCCAAGTACAATGTAACTTACGCGGACGGTTCTACTGAGCACGTCCAGCACCACGGCTCCGCCGACCAGTTATTTGAGCAGTTGTTTAGTGCCTGCTCTGATGAGGTACGCGAACGCTGTTCTGTGGTTAAGGTCGCAAAACCAGTTGCAGCCGCGGACACCTCTAAGAAGTCCGAGCCGGTTAAACCTGCTGACGCGGACAAGAAGGTTGATCCAGCTCCAGCCGGTGCAGTGAAGAAGTAATGCTGCTTGACAAGTTTATAGACCAGTATGTTAAGCAGGTCTCGCAAGAGATAAGCACTTGCATGAACATACTGGCCGAGAAAGACTTCGCAAAAAAGTCTGATTTCTCAAAAGTACAAGGTAAGCTACACGGCCTGCAACTGGCGCTTAGCTTGCTAAGGGCTATGCCCGAAGATGAGTGATTTTTCAACGTAGGTAAACTCTGAAGGAGAGTTAGCATGGGTATAGGAGCAAGTGAGCTTGCAACCGCTTTTCCATCGGTTGTAGCTGGAGTAGCGCCGCTAGGTGCACGCGTCATTGTGCAATTGCGCACAGTACGCGAGAAGACCCAAGGTGGTCTCATTATCGTTGAGGATACTCGCGATTTCAACAAAGCCAATACGCAGTTGGGTAAAATATACCAGCTCGGTCCTTTGGCGTTCCGCAATCGAGATACAGGCATGCTTTGGCGCGAAGGCGTTTGGGCTGTACCTGGTGACTACGTTCGCATTCCAAAGTGGGGCGGCGATAGGTTTGAGCGCAAAATTCCAGGGTCTGACGACTCGGCTGTTTTTTGCATCTTCTCCGACCACGAGCTGATTGCTAAGGTTGATCCCGAAGCGTTTGAAGACCTGGATGAGGTGAAATGATGGCAAAAGACGACTTTATCGAGGTAGAACTCGAAGATGACGACGAAGATACGTCTGGAAAAAAACACATTGACGACACTGACGAGGCTGACGAGCTAGCTGACAACGACTCAACGAGCTCTGACGGCGACGGTGAACACGACGAAGACGCGCATGACGACGACGAAAACGACGCGGTAGCAAAAGCGGACGAAGACGGTGATACAGACGACGAGCGTCAGTCCATCCGTGAGCGTCGCCGCAAGGAGCGCCAGGATCGCAAGGAGCGAGCCCGTGAACGCGAAGAGACACTGCGCCGTGAGTTGAGTTCCAGTAAAGCGCAGCTGGATGAAATGCGTCAGCGGCTAGACATCATTGACCGTCGCAACACAGGCTCTGAGCTGGCACAACTACAAGCCGCCAAGGAGGAGGCTATTCGCGTCCACAAGCACTTCAAGGACCAAATTCGCATTGGTGCGGAGTCAAACAACGGAACGCTGATTGCCGACGCCACTGAGAAGATGATGCTAGCCAGCAAGCGCATCACCGATATTGACACCATCGAAAAGAACTACAAGCAAAACAAACAGCGGCCGCAGCCACTGGACCAGCGCGTGCTTACCAGCGCAAAAGCATGGGCCGAAAGTCACACCTGGTACAACCCAAGTGGCGGTGACAGTGACTCCCGTGTAGTTCTCACCATCGACCAGACGCTTGCCGATGAGGGCTTCAACCCTACCACCAGTGAGTACTGGACGGAGCTCGAAAAAAGAGTTAAAAAGTATTTACCTCACCGCGTAAATCGTGCTACAATAACTGCTAAGCAAAAAACAATTGTAGCCGGTTCTGGCCGCGAGGCATCATCCTCAAAGTCCACCAGTTCTGTTTTTCGACTGTCAGCAGAGCGCGTTAAAGCGCTCAAAGAAGCTGGTAAGTGGGAAGACCCTGCTGAACGGAACAAGATGATCAAGCAGTATAGGGACTATGATCGTAACATTGCGAATGAAGAAGGAGCTAGATAATGGCTGAAGTGAAGACGGCAAGTGGGCAAGTAGGCGACGATAGTCGTCTGGCTAAAACTACCACTCATGATGACAGAAGCTCCGCCGACTCAGAACGAGTCAACAAAGACGGCACTGCCCTTACCATCGAAGAGCGTCGCAAGTTGATGCGCTCTGAATGGACTCAGGACATTCTGCCGACACCGCCCAAAGTGCCTGGTTGGCATTTTTGTTGGCTATCGACCACGAACTCGTCTGATCCGATCTACAAGCGGATGCAGAAGGGCTACCGGCCGGTGAAGGTCAACGATCTCGCTGGTTTCACCATGGCAGCTGTTACCGAGGGCGAGTTTGAAGGTGTTGTGTCATGCAATGAGATGCTTCTGTTTAAGATTGAGGAAGAGCTCTACCAAGACATCATGTTGTACTTACATCATGAACTTCCAATGTCCGAAGAAGAATTGCTCAAAGCAAACGCAAAACCTGAAGGCGAAGACAGCGACGGTGCTGATCTGGGGGCTATGGAAGGTTTCGAGTCCCTGGCGCGGCGCGTTAGAACACCACACTTCTCTTGAGGAATAGGCCATGAGTCTTACTGCATCTCCCATGGGTTTCACGTGCCGCTATCACCCGACCGGGCAGACGCGTGCAAACCGCTACTCCATTGATCCAACGTACGCCACCGCAATCGGTTTCGGCGACGCTGTGATCTTGAACACCAACGGCACCATTACCGTCGGCGCTGCCGCTGCTGACATTCTCGGCACGTTTGATGGCTGCGAGTACATCGACGCAACGGGCAAGCCTACCACCAGCAAAAACTGGCCCGGCACGTTGGGTTGCACCAACATCTACTGCTACGTCTACGATGATGCTTTGAATGTCTTTGAAGCTCAGTTCGCGGCCACGGCAACGGGTGATGCGCAAGCGGCTCTCGGTGATCAGGTTGACCTGGTCGCTGGCACTCCGAACGCCATCACGGGTCAATCGACTCAGGCACTGAATGCGACGCTCAAGGGCGCTGGCGTTCAAGGCCAATTCCGTATCATCGGCTTCGGTCCGGACGGCGTCTACGATGCCACTCTGAACCCCTTCCCAACCGCACTTCTGCAGATCGCACGGCATCAGTACATCGCCGTGAAGACCGCAATCTAACAAGGAGCTTGACATGGCTGGTGCAATTATGCGTAACACCCAGTTCCGCTCCATTGTGGAACCGATCCTCAACTCGTCTTTTGACGGGGTTTACGATCAACGTGCGGATGAGTACAAGGCGGTGTTCTCGGAAGAGACTGGCACCGCGCGCTCGTATCATGAAGAAGTCGTGCTGTACGGCCTCGGCGCCGCACCCATCCTGCCGGATGGCCAAGCGGTTACCTACGACGAAGGCGGCCAACTGTACGTCAAGCGCTACACGTATGACGTGTATGGCCTGGCGTTCGCGCTGACTCAAGTGCTGGTTGAAGATGGTGAGCATATCTCCGTCGGCACCAAGTTCTCCAAGCACTTGGCGCAGTCTATGACTGAATCCATCGAAACAGTCACCTGCAACCACCTGAATCGTGCTTTCAACAGCTCGTACAAGGGTGGTGATGGTGTTGAGCTCTTCTCGGCGAGTCACCCGGTTATCGGTGGCGTGCAGTCGAATCTGCTCTCCTCGGCTGCTCTGTCGCAGACGTCGTTGGAACAGGCACTCATTCAGATTCGCCAGGCAAAAGACTCGCGTGGTAAAGCGATTCGTGTCATGCCGAAGCAGCTAATCGTTCACCCGTCCAATATGCTGGTTGCCGAAGTGCTGCTGAACTCTGTTCTGCGAGCTGGCACCAACAACAACGACATGAACCCCATCAAGTCCACTGGCTTGGTTTCGAAGGTGACTGACCTGTCACGTCTCACTTCGGCGCCGGCTTGGTTTGTGCAAACCAACGCACAAGACGGCCTCAAGGTTCTCTGGCGTCGCAAGCTGAAAAAGGCTATGGAAGGCGACTTCGAAACCGACAGCATTCGCTACAAGTCCACCATGCGCTTCGGCTCAGGCTGGACTGATTGGCGCGGTGCCTACGGTAACGCCGGCGTCTAAACCATACGGGCGGTCTTCACGACACCCTAACCTTTAAGGAGAAAAGTATGGGAACATACATGCAAGGCGCTCACACAGGTGGCTCAACACCAACACCGTCGCGAGACGTTGGTCTTGTTACCTTTTCACAAACCATCAACATTCAGGCTGGTGGCCTTGCTACTGCCGACACCACCGCGTATTTGCCGGACGGTGCCCAGATTCTTGACTGGAATCTTGACACAACGGCACTGCACACTTCAGCTACTGCGACGCTTTCTGGCGGTACTACGGTAGGCGGTACAGACTTGTTTTCAGCTACTAACGTGCTGGCAGCAGGTCGAGTAACGCCGGTGTTGACTGGGCCCCAGGTGCTAGCGCAGCAGGCGTTGCCGCATATTTCTGGGCAGTCCGATACCCCCATCAACCTGCGGCTAACTTTGACTACACCGACCTCAGTCGGAACAACCAAGGTTAACGTCCGCTACGCAATTCGGTTGAACTAAAAGAACGGGGCTTCGGCCCCTTCTTCAAGGAGAGAATCATGGAAGGTTTACCGGTATCATACAAGCCAATGGTCGCAAGTGGTGTAGTAAAACCGATCGGTGGTGAAGTTTACGGCTGGATTTGCCTTACGTCAGCAGCAGGAACCATCACTATTTATGATGACAATGCTGGTGCAGTTGGCAACGTTATCATGGGACCGGTGGCTTTGGTTGCAGGCACCTCGTTCAACTTCAGCTCCATTGCCGTACGTACCGCCAAAGGCATCTACATTGTAATTGGCGGTGCAGCTACACTGAACTTTTTGTATAACTAGGCCAGCTAAAACTGGTTTACAGCGCATGCCGCTTCGGGCTATAATTGCTTAACTTGAGGAGCATAGATGGCTACGTCGGGCACTATTGGGCAAACGATCATAAGCACGGCCAAAGTGCTCGAGCATGCTTTGCGTCGCGCTGGCGTGG
>Ga0302215_10003719_pt1 | contig 10156 bp, 15 predicted proteins | sample II_Fen_N3_1_FD_194580 | JGI IMG/M metagenome (GOLD analysis project Ga0302215, IMG submission 194580) | Peat permafrost microbial communities from Stordalen Mire near Abisko, Sweden - II_Fen_N3_1 | ecosystem: Environmental > Terrestrial > Soil > Wetlands > Permafrost | place: Sweden: Abisko... | reverse complement strand
CTTACTGCAATGCCGACATCTTTACACCACTTAAAGATTGCACGACCGTATCTTGTCGGAGTAACGTTATGAGGGCATGTCGTTTCAACTAACATCACCAGCTACCGAGATCGGTTATGTCTTTCTTCTCTCTGCAACTGCTACATTCTACGAAGATTGCAGTGCCAATTCCGCCACCGTTGTCAAACTCGATTGTAACATTTCCTAAGCAATTCGCAAAGTGTAAGGCAACGAATTTGTCGTATTCGTCGAGCTCTGTATCAGTAAGAGCGGACCTAACTGATCTCATCGCTTAACGCAGGATGCGCCGTGGCTTTGTGCCCATCTGACGAAGTGAAAGTGCATCGAACGATGGATTTCGTCACATGCAGTTTTCCACATTTGTTTATCGTAGTTGAGACGCTCTGCCGTATTACTGTGTTCGCTGAGTTTGTGGGCTTCGAGTTCCATCAACTCGCAGACCTCAGCAAATCGTTCTTCTTCAATCAGTATTGCTCGCATTCTTTGCCCCTCTGTGTAGTAAAGCACCATATTTCAAGCTGAACATAAACGTGTAATCTGATTCGACTGTGAAGACTGCCCAGCGACGACGATCGCTCCAGTGCTGACCTGGCTCACGGTAGTATCGGTAGAACGCGATGTCCATCCCGGTTTCCATCCCCCAGAGCAAGATCTCGTCTACATCGAAGTCTGGCTCGTTTTGAACCATCCCGGTAGAGTGAGGTGATGCATCAGGTAAACGAACTCGTATCTTCATAGCGACTCAAAATTATAATTCAGTACAGTATAGCATCATTCGTGTTGGAAGGTCAACCAGAATGGTGAAATCAGGTGGCGTCAGGTTGGAGTGGCGACTTTAGCGATGGTTGCGGCTTGAGCGACGAGGGACTTCTGCGTCTTGCGGCCGCGAGCAGCGAATTCTTCTGGTGTTAGCCAGTAGATTTTTCCGGTCTCGTAGTGCGGCTTGCCGAAGGATGACTGATCCTTCACCTCGACCGCGTAGACGGCCATCGTGTAGGTTGCGTCGAATCCTGTCAGAGTAACAACAGGTAGAGCGTAGATTGCGACGACGTTGCTCTGCTGTAGCCCGAGCTCTTCTTCGCCTTCACGTATTGCCGCCTCTTTGGCGTTCTCGCCGGCATCAAGTCCACCCTTAGCGATCTGCGGTTCTGGGCCGCCATAGCTTGGATCGCTTGGCGACATAAACATCATCTGGATCGATCCATCGTCATGTCGGATGAATGGAATCACTCCGGCTTTGTTGCGCGGCTTTGCTGTGGCTTCGTTGAGTTCGTCTAGTTTCATATCAGTATTTATGCTACGGTGCGCAAATAATATTTCTTAGATAGAATCCCGGGTAGCATCTTTCGTTCTCCGAACATCTCCGTCGATAGATTGCCGATAGTGCCAATAAACTTTTGGTAGTTGATCCAGGATTGATGCTGCTCTTGCGCGTAACCTTGAATATGCCGGTAGTTGGTATAGGTATGATCTGATTTATCCAATAAGGCAATCGCATTTTGCTCTGGTGACGATTGCCTGCCTAATAACAAGCACCATTGATTGTAGTAATTCTTGTCAGACTGAAGCGCGTCAATGAACCCTGCTACGTTAGTTGGATGATGGATCAGGGCAAAGTTTAGAACTGACCATAGTTGGGCTTTGATTAATTCCGGTGTTGCGTCATTCAAATAAAACCATTCAACTGCGTAATCTTCAGTGTAACCAGAAAGAACCACCAAGTCTACGTTAGCGAAAAATACATGCCCGTTCTCAAATATAAACCTGGGCTTTTCTAATCCGAAGATAGTGCCAACATTTGGCACGTTAGGCAACGGGAAGAATTTAGCAAGCTCAGACATTTGATTAAAATTGTAAGCCCGGGATCCACAATATCCCGGATGGTTGTAGTAATATCGGTCAGTGTAATAGTTCGATAGGTCAGATGGTGAAACCTTGTAGTTTGTTACCTTTGGCATCTCGACGTTGTATTTCTTATACAACGCAACCAACCATTCATACCGTACTCGTATCTTATCAGAACTGACTGGGTTATCCGAATAGACTGTGTCTAACGTGTAGGTCAGAATCTCGTCTATTTTTTGCCCGGCCCGCAAAAATGCTTCGACTACCGAATAGCTGTCTGACCCGCCCGAATACATAACTCGAACGTAATCATATTTCTGTCGTAAATACCGAGCGTGAGATTCTTCGAGACTAGAGATTGATTCAACAGGCGGAAGTGTCCAATTTACCTTATCGTACACATCCTCATTCAACCACAACTTATATCCTGCTAATTGGCCGGCATTCTTCTTAGCGGTGATCGCCTCCCAAGCAGTAATTGCGTTCAATGTTGAGACGTTAAAATCTCTCCCTAGTACCTCGTAGAATAACTTCATTTACTTCACAGTCTTATTGAACTTCTTCACAAATGCGTCGATCTCTTTAAACTGATCTGGTACTGATTCGCCAATGAACACTCCTTTGACATCCATCGGGGACATCATCTTATAAAATTTACCAGCAGTGTCGCGACTGGCTATAACCATCAGCTTACGAATTTCAGCAGCATCAACATTGTTACCAATGATCGAGACATAAGACCCAGATTCTGGGAATGTTAAATTCTTATTGACGGCCATCATGCTCACTCGCGGAATCTTAGCAGGCGTTTTAGCTGCAAACTCTGCATTAGCTGAAGTCAAGAAGCATTGAGCATTAACCTGATTTACTAATGATTCTTGTGTCAATGTGACGTAGTCGATGTCAGTAGCCACAAACGCTGTCAACATGTCCTTACCTGTCGCGAACGGGATAACCTTCACGTTTTTGGCTTGCAAGTCAACTAAATGCTGCTTGAGTGAGGTGACGCCAAGCTTCGAATTCCAAATGCCGATCTTAGCAGGCTTCGAACGAAATGCTTCTAGAGAAGCATTTGCTGGGTCCTTAGCACAAATCATATGGTACGCTTTGCCGACCAACGTCACTAAAGTTTTCTCGGTGAGTGGGATATTGCACGACGCTGGATTTTTTGGATCGGCCAGATTAAGAATCATCGGATCAGTGTTTGCTGTAACCAGATATGGAGTTGTAGGATGGTCCTTGACCCAACCAGCAGCGTCCTGGCAGCTAGTGAACCCGACTGTAGTAACCTTATAGCCCGCGGCAGATAACACCTCAGTCTCAGCAGCAATCCACAACGTGTCGGATCCGCCTGGCGGATTCAATCGAAGAAGGTTAACTTCTTTCTCCGCAAAAGCAGACATCGAGCATACTGCAATCGCAGTGATAAATAATTTCTTAAACATAGTTTCTCCTAAAAGTAAAGTTGGTACAGCGTGAAGCAGGTTGAATACATCACATCAAATATCAAGATGCTAAAAATAAATGGCAACGGATCAAATTTAGAGATACGAAATATAACAAATGATCCGGCGAATGCACTGATAGCTAAAATATTATGCGCTAACGATAGGTTAAAATCAACAATAATGGCAACGCACATCACCAAAAGCAACAGTAAAAAGATTCTTTTTGGGATCGCAAATAACTTCAACAGAATCTTACTGCCGCGTAAAGCGATAAGTAACGAGACAAAATTCACAGCTAACGTGATTAGAATAACTTCAACCGCGTGCTGACTTAACTCGGTTAAAATTGACGCGCTCCCACTACCAACTGACATTATGTTAAACAGCACGGCTTCTGATGCAGTAATCGGAATGCCTAATACTAAGAAAGGCAACAACATTCCCATCACCCCCGAGCAATGGGCGGCATCACTACTCATTACACTATTCAGCACACGATCATCTTCTGTCTTAGCTGGCAATCTCCTGTCGACCTGATAGGCTAGGTTGGCGCTTAACATATAACTCAATCCAGGTACTAAGCCAATGAAGAATCCCAAAATAGTCCCGCGGGTCAGAGGCAAAAGTCTGTTGCGCAATGTTTTCACACCAGCAAGGAATGGCAGTGGTTTAGCAGCTCGAATAACCGAGAAGTTTGCAGACTTCAATTGGAAGAATGAATATCCCACTGACGAGCCTAAAATCAATGGCATCCACGGAATGCCCTGCTGTAAAAAACCTATGCCAAATGTTAGATGATATTCAAATGAATGCTTATCGAACCCGATATACATCAACAGAAATCCAAATGCCACGCTAGCTAGAGCCGGTATTTTGCGAGTAGACGACAGAATCACTACGATAATGGCGCCGACGATCACCGAGATCTGAATTGCTACTCCGAAAAATCTATAAGCATACGCAAGCAATGGAATACTTGCTACTAGAAAAATCATACCGACGATACTACCAACAAACGATGCCAGGGCATTTTGCGCGATAGCAGTTTGACTTAGCCCGTGAGTTAGGATATATCCACTTTCTTTCGAGCTAGGGAATGACGACTCAGCGCCCGGAACACCTGTATAGATTGCGGAGATGCTGCTCACATATTGGCTGCTCACCATCATCGTCGTGAAGAACATTACTAAATGCAATGGTGGCAACCCTACTAGATATCCGAACAGTAGAATTAACGAGCTTGCTGGACCTAGACCCGGCAATATTCCTTCAATGAGACCGACTAGAAGTCCGAACCCCGAAGTAACAATTAGATCAATCAATCGAACCTCTGTTAAACTCAATGTTGGTACGCCATTCATCTACGAACGGGGTAGATTGTGAATCTGGGTAAATACCGCAAGACACTTTGCACTGGAAATACGATTCTCGCATTTCGACGATAGCTTTAGAAATTTTCAATAAGATTTCTTCAAACTCATTGACTCCTAACCTCAACTCATTAAAATCAACAATCTCTTTTAGTCGACTGCTTTGCTTAAACATTTCGCCGCCAACAAAACAACACGGAATGCAAAGCCCGTTCGCCGTGACATAGATACTTTTCTCATTAAGCGCGTGGCAAGAGGTGCCAACTGTAACTGAGTGTGGTTTTGGCGGAGAATATCCTTTCGGTAATGCCAACCAGGCGATAGGCAACCTTTCGAGTCGTCGAGTCACCTTCGATCGAAACCATTTTGCTCCCATACTTTTAGCGAGAGCTTCGATTTCTTGGGCTTGATGCTCGTTATGTTCGAACACTAACAGATCCCAATGGACTATACCACCACCAGCAATAAATGCTTTCATATTGGCCATCACTGCGCTCCATCGGACATTAACACGATAGATATGATTTGTATCTTCTAACCCGTCAACCGCAAAGACTACATAATCCCTAGAATGATCTAAGATCGTCGCTAACTCTGACCACCAACTAGGTCCCCTGGCTCCACCGTTAGTATGCATACCGATTGTCATAGTAGGGTTGATTGATTTCAACCATCGAATGATCGGGAATATATCCCTCGCAGTAGAGGGTTCGCCGTAATTGCCAGACAGCGTAACCTTGTTGAGATTTTTGATGAAGTATTCTGGTAGTGATTGTTTCAGGAAATCTAAGGTTAGTTCTGCTCGATCAACCTCGTCGTTGTATTTTGATAAGTCCATCCGATCGCATTGAGGACAGGCTGCATTGCACAGCGTTGTCAACTCTAAGAGAATCATTTTTACATCATCGGATGGATTTGTCATATTGGTGGCTCAGGTTATTGTCGTAAGTATTTATTCGCATTGCTAGACGCAATAAAGAAACGGGACCGAAGTCCCGTCCTGCCATTATGAGTTACAGAGTATGACTACTCCGGGTTTGTGGGTTATTAAGCCACTGCTGCGGCAGCAACACGAACTGCCTTACCACCGAAGCGGAAAGACTTGCCCATTGTTACCTTAAAGGTCAAACTTGTTGCTTTTACTTAAATTATCAGATATTGTCAGATATTGCAAATTTTCAACAACGTGTAATCCGCTTACCAACTTTCCTCTGAGAGGAATAATATGATCCACGTGATGTCCGACAGGGCAGTTCAGATAGAATTCCTTAATAGCAGCTACATCTGCCCAGCCAGGAATTCTATGCAGTTTAACCGCTCGCTCATTAGCGCTCTTTAAACGAGTCTTATCTTTGTTTGCTTGGCGCCAGGCTCGATGTTTTTCCCTTGCTCCCTCGGGATTAGCTTTTCTACGAGCCGTATCCGACGCACGTTTCTTTATCCTGTTCTCAGGATTTGCTACCCATTTGTTATACGCAGATTGGAGTCTTATCCTCTTCTCGTCGGCAGTCTCGATTAGTCTTTTTCGTCCCATACAACTATTTATTTGCGTTTGCTAAAATCGTATAGAAACGGGACCGAAATCCCGTTTCTTCTATTTTCGGTTACAAGGTATAGATACCTCGTCGGTGCAGTTTCTTAGGCTGCGATAGCGAAGATGCCACTGTTAGCAGCGACCCCGCCGAAGCGGAAGTTTTTGCTAGCCTTGACAGCTACGGTGCCGAATGTTGTAGATGCGTTTGCATTTACTATTTTGCTTCATTAACGTCGATCGCCTGACGATTCTCGGTATTAGTATTCATTACCCAATCGAAACCATGACGCCCCCATTAGGGTTAGGTCTATTTTACTGTTGCCGGATTTCTAGCCCGAAGGTCAAGAGCCTGTGACAACTTCCAACAAACCTAATTCTGGTGGAGACGGCGGGAGTCGAACCCGCGTCTTGAGCACCTTTCCTTCTACTTCCTTCCCCTTTCGGGGTCTTGCGAATTCTGTGTTAAAAGATCGCAACCTTACGCGGCGGTGATTGTAAAGACATTGCCACTGCTAAGATCCCCGCATAACGCGGCGAAGTTGCGGGTATTTCCTGTACATCAGATCCAACCCTAGATGTTGCACTGCCAAGCGCGTGTTTTGCTCGGTTCAATGCATCATACGCCTAGGCTGCTGTCTTTTAACTTATTGCGTTTGAACCCTGTCAATCATAAATTGGGCGGTCCACTATTTTCGGAGTTTTTGCGGCCGCATTGTTACTTGGTAATACTCTATATCGAGCAAAGAACTCTCGAACACCTGCAAGATCGACCATCCCATTGTTTTTAGCATCGTCGTCAGTAATAGCGATTTTAGTCCAGCTGTCACTAACAATAATCATTTTCTTCGGAGATCGCATACCGTAGACTACATCACCAGCGCGCAAACTTTTCTTCGTGGCGCTAACGCCTTTCTGACGAAGAAACGACATAAACCTCCGGTCCATCTTTTCTTGGTCGGGAGCAGGCAGGCTAGATTCAAGTTCTACGATTTTCATAAACACTCCAAATTGGAGCGGGCGAAGGGTCTCGAACCCTCGACATCTTGCTTGGGAAGCAAGTGCTCTACCAACTGAGCTACGCCCGCGTTATTCCTTGAGTGAGTCAAAACCGCATCTTATATTGCGGCGGGTACCTCACGGCACATTCTCATATCTGCAGATATGTTTGTCCCACTCTAGTATTTATGCCTGGTAATACTACTCACCGTACAATGTTTCAGGGATCGTCGACAATCTTTCCCCTTCATACCACCATAATGTTTCTGGGTAAACGGGGTCAGGCAACTTTTTGTCTGCCGCTTCCTTGGATTCAAGTTGCCATTGCAGCCATTGGTCTGCGGCTCGGTAAGCTGTTATTTCTTCCGGTATCGCATAAGATGCTTTCACTGCATCGCCCATATGTAACCTAACCTGATTAGGTATTTTCCGGTACATTGCTAGTATAGTCGGTTGTACTATCGCTAAAAAGTCCTGTCGTTTGTTATCCATCGAATGAATCCTATAAAATATAACTATAGCACCAAGCAAGATGTTCTGCAAATAAAACGGCAAGATACTACTGGTTAGCTAGCGCGTTTAGTCTGACCCATAGACCATCCAAGATCAATGTGCTGTTGCACGGTCTCTGCCGGGACCATTTTATTGGATGCCCCGTTAGTTATCCACTTCTTGCCCTTTGTATTCGACACAGTTTGCCACGGGTGTTTCTTTCCTTTTGCTGCTGCGGATTTCTTTTCTCGCGTATCATCAGAATCTTTCCGCCCTAAGTTAGCTAGCCTGTTCTTTTCTCGAGTCTCGTCGGACGATTTAATTCCCTTGTTCCACGGCGTATTCCCAGTAAGCTTTTCTGAAATAGACTTCCGTTGCTTGTCTGAGCACGGAACTCCTTTGTTATGCCCTCCGGTCTTCTTGCCGCCGACCGCTGTACCAATAATTAGTGACTCTGTCATCAGTCGCCCTAATTTCCATTCATTGGCCAGCAATATATCAATGTCTGCACCTTTGACCATGCACGAATCAACCCCGTCGTTAAGCCAGCAACGATCTTTAGATTTCTGCGAATTTAGTTGCCGTTTTTTGTCAGTGCAAGGATATTTTCTAGAAGGATTGTTATCACCACTCATTTGCTTGCTATGTTGTTCTCGAAATGCTCGATATTGCTTACCGTTATATCGAAAATTCGCGCTCATCATAAATGCTGCTTTGAACATTTTCCCACCGTGCATCTTTGCTAGCAATAAATGGCAAATAAGATGCTCATGCAAGTAGAGCTTGACTAAATTTTCCTTTTCGTTTGACCCGCCTAACGCTTTTGGCAGGATGTGATGAACATCGTACGATTCAGTAAATACTGTTCTAGCTTTAGCTCGGCTAATAATCGAGTCATATATCTTTTTGTAATCCATAGGAATACCTCCGCATATACTTATTTATGCAGAGGTAGGTACGAGTGCGGCTTATTATTTGACTTCGTCAATAAGCAAACAAGATTGGCCGCATGCGGCGCCGGCTTGGACTTCTGCATCAGTTGCGATAGCGATTGCGCCTTCGAACCCACTGTCTTGCACTTGGGTCATGATTGCTTGAATTTCATTCATTTTGTTTCTCCTTGGGGTAAAATTACAGTATTACACATTATTACTACGAAGTCAAGAACTTTTTACTTCTTTTTGCATCTCGGCGTTTTCGTGGAATCGACGCCTTGTTCGAATATACTTCTTCAAGCCAGCTTTTTGTCTTGCTTGACCACGATGACCGTTTGTGGCATCACCATATCCGGTCCGGTACTTTTTAAAATTGCCATGCACATTTGGCCTATCATCGTCTCCGACAAAGTGCCGTTGGTGATTCGTTTTCATATTGAATTTTCGTACTTGAACAACGTTTCCAACGAATTTTCATCGGATACTGGATTCTCATTAATCGGTGATACTTTTATGAACACCGTCTTCGAGTCAAATTGCGAGCCCAGTTCACTCGGAACAAACGGAGTGTCCTTAGCCAGCGCAAAATTCAATGTTGCCTTCCACGGGCGATTTGGTTTGGAGTTGTACCAAGCAGTAGCAAGGGCTCCAACTTCTTTGTTACTCATCACCGAATCAGTTTGCAGCCACTTGCGGAACTTGTCGTCTGTGCTGTGGACGCTAAATTGCAGTTCGAGCCAATCAGTGCCAAACTCGGCCTCAAGCAACGTAAGCTGGGTGACAAGACCGATTGACTTATTCAAACCGATCGTCGAAATTTGGATTCGCGCTTTCGGGAACATCGTCTTCAACGTTCGCACAGTTTTGACCACTGCCGTAACATTAAGACTTGGCTCACCCATTCTCGTGAACAGAATGCGGAAAATATTGCTATCGTTCGGGTCAAGCCCACCGTTAATCTTTTGGGCTTCTTCGATGGCATACCGCGCCTGCCAGACCATTTCGTCAACAGTGAGGTTACGCCATCCTTGCTTATCGGTCAGCTTATTGACTGCGCAAAACTTGCAACGAACCGGGCAACCCGATTGCGTCGAAATACCAATCGTCCATTTCTCTTGCCAATTCTTGACCGAGAATGCGTTGATGTCGACCTTGTTGTCGGCGTTGTGCGTGTTTCGAATCTCAGTCTGCCCAGGCAAACACGTCGACGTAGTTTCAACCAGCTTGCCATCGTCGAGTTGAATGACAGATACAAATCCGTTTGCGAACTGCTTAGAGTTGATTGCTTTCATCATTACCTTGCTGTTAGTTTATAAAGCGATTATACACGAAATCTTACGGAGAAGTCAACCTATTCAGTCAATTCTGTGGCAACTTTCCACGAACGGGCAGTTGAACTCATTCCAGGTAGGCTTAGTGGAGTCGTCAGTCGGAACTACCTCAAACAGTTCGCGATGATCGCCGTAAATCCCCAGGGTATTGATGTGCGTGCCTGCTGCCTTATCACGGGCGAGC
>Ga0302215_10003717_pt1 | contig 10158 bp, 8 predicted proteins | sample II_Fen_N3_1_FD_194580 | JGI IMG/M metagenome (GOLD analysis project Ga0302215, IMG submission 194580) | Peat permafrost microbial communities from Stordalen Mire near Abisko, Sweden - II_Fen_N3_1 | ecosystem: Environmental > Terrestrial > Soil > Wetlands > Permafrost | place: Sweden: Abisko... | reverse complement strand
ATCGATAGATTTCGACGCTTTGGCGCGAGTGGTTGAGCATCAGATTAAAAACGGAACCGATTATCTGGTGGTTTGCGGCACGACTGCCGAAACTCCCACGCTGACCGAACAGGAAAAAGAAGATGTTACCCGTTTCGTAATAGAAACTGTTGCAAAACGCTTACCTATCGTGTTGGGCGTAGGTGGAAACAACACTAAAGCCGTTGTAGAAAAACTTCAAACGTCAGATTTTACCGGAATCGACGCTATTCTTTCGGTTACTCCTTATTATAATAAACCTTCGCAGGAAGGTCTTTACCAGCATTATGCGGCCATTGCAAAGGCTTCGCCGCTGCCTGTTGTGCTTTACAATGTTCCGGGCCGAACCGGCGTAAACATGTTGTCCGAAACCACGTTGCGTCTGGCAAAAGAGTTTTCAAATATCTGTGCTATCAAGGAAGCTTCCGGCAATTTCGCTCAAATTGACGAAATTATCAAAAACAAACCTGCCGACTTTATGGTTATTTCAGGGGACGATGGTATCACGTTTCCGCTTATCACGCTGGGTGCAGTGGGGGTTATTTCGGTTATTGGTAATGCTTTTCCGCGCGAATTCAGCCGCATGGTTCGTCTGGCTCTTCAGGGCGATTACGAAAGTGCCCGTAAAATTCATTATCATTTCACTGATTTGATTCAACTGCTTTTTGTGGAAGGCAATCCTGCCGGCGTGAAAAGTATGCTCGCTGTTATGGGAATGATTGAAAACAAGTTGCGTCTGCCATTGGTGCCTAACACGATTAAAACGTACGAAAAGATACGGGTGGTTCTCAACGAACTAAACATTAAATGTTAGTTTTTCTATTCATGTAGTAATAACCCATTCTGCACAACTTCATCCGAAAAACTACTGTTTTCCGAAAGCTGCAAACAGGATAAAATAACTTAGAATAAATTAGTTATGCAACCTTCAAAGAAATTTTCCAAAAAAAAGCTTTTCCTTTATATTCCGTTGCTACTCGTTATAGCGGTTGCTGTTTTTCTGCTTCTTCCGTCCAATTATTACGTAAGCCGGGCTTTAATTCATTTGATGCCGAAAATTGACCAGTATACCATTTTTGATAACCGGAATGTAGCTGCAGGTGATCCGCAACCGTGGGATTTTGCAAAAGACTATACAAACAAGGTCATTCCACATGAGTTTGAATCCGATTTCTCCAAATACCAGACCGTGGCATTCGTGGTTGTTCAACACAACAAAATCATCTTTGAACAATATTGGAAAAACTACACTCCGATTAGTTTGAGTAACTCTTTTTCCATGTCGAAAAGTATTATTTCGCTGCTGGTAGGCTGTGCCATTAAGGATGGTTCTATTAAAAGTGTGGATCAGCCTGTCAGCGATTTCCTTCCGGAATGGACTTCTTTCGATGGAAAAACTCTAACGATAAAAGATTTGCTGACTATGAGCGCCGGAGTTGAGTGGGACGAATCACACAATTCGCTTTTCTCCAAAACCACCGAAGCCTATTATGGTAAAGATTTATGGAAACTGACATTGACTGAAAAAATGGTTGAGAAACCAGGCGTACGATTCAATTATCAGAGTGGCGTTTCGCAGATTTTAGCATTCCTGTTACAGAAAGCTACCGGAAAATCCGTATCGCAATACGCTTCCGAAAAAATATGGACGCCCATTCAGGCCGAAGAAGATGCCGTTTGGTCACTCGACCACAAAAAAGGAATGGAAAAAGCGTATTGTTGCTTTAACTCCAATGCCCGCGATTTCGCCCGCCTGGGTCAGTTGATATTGAATAAAGGACGTTGGAACGGCAAACAGGTTGTTGATTCCAATTATATCAAAGAAGCAACAACACCAGCCACCTGGTTGCAATATACTCCAAAATCAACTCATAACGAAAGTATTTCGGTGAAACCGGTTCCGTGTACTTTCTATGGTTATCAGTTTTGGATTGCAAACTATCAGGGGCTGAAAGTTCCTTATTTCCGCGGAATTCTCGGTCAGTATATCCTTGTAATTCCCGAATTGGATGCAGTGATTGTCAGGTTGGGTAAAAAAAGGGATAAAGAATATAACCTTCAACAGGATTATACGAAAGATCTTGATATCTGGCTAAAAGCCGGTATTGAAGTGATAAACTCTTCTACAGGAACTCCAGAAAAAGATTGAAATTTTTACCGCTAAGAGCTCAAAGAACCGCAAAGTGAATACTGATATTCTGCTTTGCGGTTCTCTTTTATGACTTTGCGTAGTTTGCTTTGAAATAATTATTTTGCTTTTATCGAGCCAGATAATCCAGTATTCTGAACATTTTTCCATTGTTCGTTTCAATAAAGCCCGTTTGTTTTCGAATTTGTTCTGCCTGTTGAATCGTTTCACTTTCCATCAATTCATTCCTTCCGTTTTCAATTATTTCGATCAATGATTCGGAAGTAACTTCAAAATGAAACTGTAATCCCAAGACCTTGTCGTTAAAAAGGAAAGCTTGATTTCGGCAAACATTGGAAGAAGCCAAATGAACACTTCCGGCAGGCAGATCAAACGTATCGCCATGCCAGTGAAAAACAGGAAATTCAGTTTCAAATCGGATGAAAAGAGGATGATTTCGCCCTTGTTCAGTAAGATTCAGATTGTACCAGCCGATTTCTTTTTGTTTGTTCGGATAAACTTTTGCTCCGAGTGCGCTTGCAATCAATTGCGAACCAAGACAAATTCCAAGTACCGTTTTTCCTTTTGAAATAGCCTGATTGATAAATTCTTTCTCTTCATTCAACCACGGATATTGCACATTATCATAAACGCCCATTGGACCTCCCATCACGATAAGCCAGTCAATTTCATCCGGATTCGGCAACGTATACTCTTCGTAGAACCTTGTAAATGTAATCGAATGGCCTTTTTCAATAATCCAAGGTTCAATACATCCCAATCTTTCGAAGGGAACATGCATAAATGTGTGGATGGAAATTCCAGAAACCATATTTTAATAAAAGTATTTAGACAAAAATAAGATACTTGAATGAAAATTGAATAGCTATTCGTTCCCTATGGCAGTTTCCATAGCGATGCTGTCTGAAACACTTGACACAGAATCGGAAACCGTTGTATTAATTTGAGTATTGGTTTTAATAGCAGATTTTTGCTTAACCTGTCTGTAAAGAACCACATTGACAATGATTAAACATAAAACGATTGCTGCCACAAGACCTACAATCAGTTTATTACTTGTTTTCATAAGTTGGATATTAAATGATGAATTCCTTCGTTTATGATATTTCTTGTGTAAATGAAAAGCCTGTTTTCACCCGATCTTAAAGAATCAGACTTGATTGAAGTATCATTTAAAGTAATAGTTGAAGAGTTCATGAATCCGGACATGGTTATTTTTTTATTCAAATTATAAAATAATCCGATACCTACAATGATTATAACTGCTATGGCTTTTGTTATTCTTTTAGGAGTTTTCATTTTGATTTAGCATTTGATTACCAGAAAGATACTGGTTTAATTATATTTGTTTCTCTGAGAGTCTGAAATAGCTCACCAGCCACATAAATGGCAAAATGATAAAGCTTCCCCAGACAATTGATTTTTGTATCAATGTCGGTATAGTTGAATCATTAATCATAACCAGCATGGGTAAAATAGCATTTTTCAGGTATTTAACGTCCCACAAAGTTTTTAAAAGGACAATTTGAACCAACATGATAATACCGGTAAAACAGAAAATAGTGAAGATAGTTTTTATTACGGTATTACCTTTAAAATAGAGCGAACCAAGTGTAAACACTGATTGAATGAATGCAAAAATTCCTAACACACTCCAAAATACATTTTGAACGGAAACCTGAATAAATCCATTAATTTCATATTGTTTTGTAACCTGAAATAAATCCCAGTTTACAGGAATATCAAGTTTCAAAATGACATGATAAATAAGTGTTATAAGCAAATTTCCAATAGAATAAGCCAATAAAGTCATTCCGAAATGAAAAATTGTATTTAAGAGTATGGTTGCAGTCAGTTTTTCGGCATGAGTAGCCGGAATCAACAGGAAATGCATTCCTGAAACCCTTTTTGAAATTTCTTTATTTAGTAAAACCGAATAATAAATTCCGCTCAGGAACAATACAAGTATAACAAAATCCCGCTGATCAAGTATGGTAAAAATAAGTGTAAGAATGCTCCAGAACATTACTTCTCGGTTCATATTTTCACGAAAATATCGATTAAGTAATAAAACCAACCGCTTAAAGCTAAATGTGTTTTTCTTTGTTTCCATGCTTTTCAATAAGATTGATGAATCAATTTGTATCTTAATTCGGGGTGGAGTTTAGAAGCTTTTTAATATTTTGTTTATCTGATAAAATAGCATTAAACAACAGTTCAATATCCGGTTTATTTTCTTCGCCGGTTGTATTTGCCCGAACCTGATTATAACCACTTGGCGTTTGTTCCGAATATAAAGTTAATTCATCTAAATCCTTTTTCTCGGATGTTTTAAATAAAAGTTTGGAAGTGATGGTTTGAACGGATTCTTTGAAAACAATTTCATGTTGATCCATAATGATTAACTGATCAATCAAATCGTCGAGATCGGAAACCTGATGGGTGGAAATGACTATGCAGGTTTTTTCATTCATTGCTGCCGAAATCATTCGCCTGAATTGTCTTTTTGAAGGAATATCCAATCCGTTTGTTGGCTCGTCTAAAAGTACTAATTTTGAATTTGTTGCAAGTCCGAAAGCAATCATTATTTTCTTTTTCTGACCTAACGACAATTCATTCATGTTTTTAATTTTGGTATCTATTGTAAACTCATTCAACAATTTATAGAAATAACTTGAACTGAAATCGGGATAAAATGGAGCGTAAACTTTTTCGTAGTTTTCTATACTTAAGTTTGAGTCCTGAATTTCTTCAGGTAAGAAGAAAATCTCCCTCAACATGAGCGGATTTCTTTGTTTTGAATTAAATCCGAGCGTATCAATCTGGCCACTTATCGGAAAAAGCAACCCGCATGCTAATTTAAGTAATGTACTTTTTCCTTCACCATTCTTACCCAACAGGCCATGAATACTTCCAGTTTTCAATTGTAAGTTTATGTTTGACAACAATTTAGTCTGGCTACTGTAATGAAAATCCAGATTTCTGAAATCAATAACTTTTCTCATGTATTAGTAATTTTAAGTAACAGATTAACGAAATGCTTAAAATTTAATCTACAAATGTATCGGATATTAGATTCTTTACAAACTATTTATTGTTAAATATATTTAATACCCTCAAGTTATTTTAAAAATAATTAAACTTTCAAAGGCAAACTCAACCTTAATAACATTTGCAGTTTATATTTGATTAATCGGAAACTAAAAATGCTTACCTTTGTCATTTACAACAATAATTAAATCCGATTCATTAATTCTTCACTATTAATCACTTAAAAATGCATTCAATTTCCGATAAATTACAACAATTCCAACGGCTACTCGAAATAATGACCGAACTGCGTGCTAAATGCCCGTGGGACAAGGAACAAACTTTCGAAAGCCTGCGAACACTTACCATAGAAGAAACTTACGAACTGGCTGATGCCATCATTCGGGACGATAAAAAAGAAATCCGCAAAGAATTGGGCGACATTTTACTGCACATTGTTTTTTACTCCGAAATGGGCAACGAAACCAATGATTTTGATATTTATGACGTGTGTAAAGGGTTGTGCGAAAAGCTGATTTACCGTCATCCGCATATTTTTGCCGATGTAGAGGCCAATACCAGCGAAACGGTGATGCAAAACTGGGAAACGCTCAAACTAAAGGAAAAAGGCGGCAATAAATCTGTCCTTTCCGGTGTTCCAAATTCGTTACCGGCACTTATCAAAGCCCATAGGATTCAGGATAAGGCCCGCAGTGTGGGTTTTGACTGGGAACATCGCGAACAGGTTTGGGATAAAGTGCAGGAAGAAATCAACGAGTTCAAAGTCGAGATTGCAGCCATGGACAAAGACAAAATGGAAGCTGAATTTGGCGACCTGATGTTTAGTTTAATCAATGCTGCCCGCTTGTACGATATAAATCCCGAAAATGCGTTGGAACGCACCAACCGTAAGTTTATGAGCCGCTTCAACTATCTGGAATCCAAAACCATCACCATTGGCAAAGACCTGAAAGAAATGACCCTGGCCGAAATGGATGTGATTTGGGATGAAGCGAAGAAAAATGAAAGAACCCCTAACCCCTAAAAGGGGAATTTACGGAAAAATAGTTATCAGCAAAATTATAGGGTTAAATTAAACGGTCAAATAGTTGTCTGCAAAGTCTGGAAGTTAAAATAAACCGTCAAATAGTTATCTGCACAGCCGCAGGGTTAAAATAAACGATCAAATACTTGTCTGCACGGCTGCAGGGTTAAATTGTACGGAGAAATTGTTATCTGCACGGCTGCAGGGTTAAAATAAACCGTCAAATAGTTATCTGCACAGCCGCAGAGTTAAAAATGACGGAAAAATAGTTGTTTGCGCGGCTGCAGGGTTAAAATAAATCGTCAAATAGTTGCCTGCACGGATGCAGAGTTAAACTTGACGGAAAAATAGTTGTCTGCACGGATGCAGGGTTAAAATAAACCGTCAAATTGTTGTCTGCACGGCCACAGATGCTGAAAAAACGAATAAAAAGCTATCTACAACCTCTATAATCAGGTATTATGAATAAATTAGTTATTATTGGAAATGGATTTGACTTGGCACATGGACTACCAACAAGATATGAGGATTTTTTGTTGTGGGAAATCAATGATGCTTTCAAACAAAAATCAAGAATAATTGAATCACCACTTTTTACCATTGAATCATCGAATAGCAATATTCAGAAAGAAAATGGAGATTCTTTTATATTTGAAACAATAGAAGGATTTTTAAAGTTTCTAGAATACCATAAAAATGGTTTTGTAATAATAAAAATAAGTTATAAATATGAGTTCATTAAAAAATTAATCCAATTTGCAAGTAAAAATTGGGTTGATATTGAAAGAGAATATTTTAGAGAATTAGTCAAAATAAGTACATTCAATGGAAATGAAGAAAGTAAAAATAAGATGCTTAGTAATTTGAATCAAAGTGTTGATTTAATTAGAGTAGAACTAAAGAATTACCTTTCAGTAAAGAATATTATATCTTTTGATGTTAATAATGAAATAAAACGAAATTTCTTTGAAATCAATAATAGAAACAAATTAGATCAAACAAACTCAACATTAATATTAAATTTTAATTATACAGATACTGCTGAAAAATATTTACCCAATCCCAATATTCAAATAAATTATATTCATGGGAAATTAAAGGACTCTAAAAACCCACTAATATTTGGTTATGGAGATGAAATGGATGAAAATTATGAAAAGATTGAAAAACTGTATAATAACGATTATTTAAAACATATGAAATCTTTTGCTTATCTCCAAACGGCAAACTATAGAAATCTGTTTGAATTTCTCGATAAAAAAAATCAAAAATTTGATGTATTCATTATGGGTCATTCTTGTGGATTATCTGATAGACTTCTTTTCACGCATATTTTTGAACATTCAAACTTTAATTCAGTCCAAATTTACTATTACGCAAAACCTGATGGAACTAATGACTTTTTCGAAAAGACGCAAGAAATTTCTAGGTATTTTAGATTAGATTCAAAACATAAAATGAGGAAGTGTTTAGTCCCATTTAATGAATCTAAACCACTTACACAATTCAAACCACAAAACTAACTAAAAAGTCCCCTTTAGGGGATTAGGGGTCACATGTTATATCCAACTCATATCGAACAAAAAATAGCATTTACCACCATTCGCCAATTGTTGAAAGACAAATGTGTGAGTTCGTTGGGCGAAGAAAAAGTAGATGAAATTCAGTTTTCGTCGGACTATGCGGCTGTTATGCGCTTGCTCAGCCAAACCGACGAGATGCTGCGTGTGCTCACTACCGATGCCGATGAATTGCCGATTGGTGATTTTTACGATGTACGTCCGGCTTTGTCGCGGGTGCGGATTGAAGGGTTATTCTTGGATGAGTTGGAAGTTTTTGATCTTCGTCGGGCATTGGAAGCGGTACGTCGGTTGGTGGCTTTTCTTACCAAACACGATGCCGAAGTGTATCCGCATTTACACGAGTTAGTCAACGGAATTGAGACTTTTCCACTGATTATTAATCGCATCGACGGCATTCTTAATAAATTTGGAAAAATAAAGGACAATGCGTCGAACGAGTTGGCACGCATTCGCAAAGATGTTTTTCAGGTTCAAAGTTCTATTTCGCGCACCCTGAATTCCATTCTACGTCAGGCACAAGCCGACGGTTATGTGGAAAAAGACGTTGCGCCCACCATGCGCGAAGGTCGGTTGGTCATTCCTGTTTCGCCGGCATTTAAACGAAAGGTAAACGGAATTGTACACGACGAATCGGCTACCGGAAAAACGGTTTTTATCGAACCCCAACAAGTGGTGGAAGCCAATAACCGCCTGCGGGAACTGGAAGGCGAGGAGCGAAGGGAAATTATGCGTATTCTGGTGGAATTTACAAATTTTGTGCGGCCACATACTCAGGAAATTTTTGCTTCGCAATATTTCCTTGGACAAATTGATTTCCTGCGTGCCAAAGCGCTTTTTGGAATTGAAATTAAGGCCATTAAGCCGCGCGTTGACGATTGCTGCCAGTTGGAATGGGCGAAAGCCATTCATCCGATTCTCTTTCTGTCGCTGAAAAAACAGGGAAAAGAAATCGTTCCACTGGATATTACATTGAATGAAAAGCAACGCATTCTGCTGATTTCAGGACCGAATGCCGGTGGTAAATCGGTTTGTTTGAAAACAGTGGTGCTGTTGCAATATATGCTTCAGTGCGGGTTGCTGGTGCCGTTGCACGATAGCAGCCGCGCCGGCATTTTTGAACGGCTTTTTATCGATATTGGCGATGAACAATCCATTGAAAATGATTTGTCGACTTACAGTTCGCATTTGTTGAACATGAAATATTTTATCAAGAATAGCAACGAGAAAACATTATTGCTGATTGATGAATTCGGAACGGGAACAGAACCAATGATTGGCGGTGCTATTGCTGAAGCCACGTTGGAACGCTTCAACCGTAATCTGGCATTTGGCGTAATCACCACACATTACACCAACCTGAAACATTATGCCGAAGATGCCGTCGGAATTGTAAACGGTGCCATGTTATACGACCGTCAGCATTTGCAGCCACTTTTCCAACTCAGTATTGGCAATCCGGGCAGTTCGTTTGCCATCGAAATTGCCCGTAAAATTGGTTTGCCCGAAGATTTGATTGCCGAAGCTGCCGATAAAGTTGGAGCCGAACACTTGGATTACGATAAACATTTACAGGACATTGTCCGCGACAAACGTTATTGGGAAAACAAACGTCAGCAAATCCGCCAAAAGGAAAAGAAACTGGAAGAAACGTTAGAAAAATACGAAGCCGAAATGGCCGGAATTGACAAACAGCGGAAAGAAATAACTCAAAAGGCAAAGGCTGAGGCTCAGAATCTGTTGAGCGAAACCAATGCAAAAATTGAAAATACCATTCGACAGATAAAAGAGGCTGATGCGGAAAAAGAAAAAACGCGGTTGGTGAGGAAAGAATTGGAAGATTTTAAATCGAAAATTGGAAAAGAAGAAACACAATCGACCCCTAAATCCCCTAAAGGGGACTTGAAGAGTGCAAATTCGAAACTTCAACTCAACAAAAAGCCTTTAAATAAATTGGCAAAACCTGAAACCCGAAACTCGGAACTCGAAACTTTCAGTATTGGTGCTAATGTTCGCATGAAAGGACAAACTGCAACCGGTAAAATCATTGAAATACAGTATAAACAAGCTGTGGTGGCATTTGGTCAAATGAAATCAACCGTGAAACTGGCAAAACTGGAAACAATAAGTAATACACAACTAAAGAAAGAAGCCAAAAAGTACGAATCATTGGGCAATGGAGCAACGGATGAAGTTCGCCAGCGCAAACTTACTTTCAAATCGGAAATTGATGTGCGTGGTATGCGGGTTGATGAAGCTTTGCAGGCAGTTATGTATTTTATCGACGACTCGGTGATGGTTGGTGTGGCATCAGTTCGCATTCTGCATGGAACCGG
>Ga0302215_10003715_pt1 | contig 10161 bp, 8 predicted proteins | sample II_Fen_N3_1_FD_194580 | JGI IMG/M metagenome (GOLD analysis project Ga0302215, IMG submission 194580) | Peat permafrost microbial communities from Stordalen Mire near Abisko, Sweden - II_Fen_N3_1 | ecosystem: Environmental > Terrestrial > Soil > Wetlands > Permafrost | place: Sweden: Abisko... | reverse complement strand
TTGTATCGTCTTATAAGTGTAAAAAACACAGCCATTAATTAAATCTATTACTCACTTAAAAATCTCACTATTTATGAAAGCTTTATTGACCCGATCGTTTATTAAAACTGTATCCTTACTTTTTTCGAGTTATATTGCAATTCTTATCGTTGTTGTAATTTTTTTCACATAAAAAATTGATCGATGTTTTTTTAGGGAGAAGTAGTTTAAATTTTAAAATATATTTAAACTACAATTGATAGTAATGATATTCATTAAACTATTTAAAAATTATCTCCTATTGTAAGAACATCTCCACATATTATAAACGCTTATACATATTTACAAAACAGACATCTAATTATCAGATGCCTGTTTTTTTTTAGCGACTATTAGTTATAAAAAGACAAACCAACAGCACCACAAAATTCAAATAACATGAAAAGGATAATATCTATTGTTATTTTAGTTTTCTTTATTCAGATCTTATTAGTTCTGGTTACTGCCGGAAATTCTAAACTTTTCGTGGCATTAATGCCATTAAATGCTCACATGGGAAATGAAGGAGTTAGTATCAATCCGGGAATAGACGTTAGGATACCAACTTCAAAAATAATTTTGGGTGGGGGATTTGATTATTCAGTATACAACACCAACGCAGAGTTGGTAAAAAACATGTCTACTTTCTCACTTCCAAATGGTTGGAATTATTATGGTGAAATTGCCTTTATACTTTCAAAATCGAGTAAAAACGTTTCAATACCAATTTACAGTTATACTTATTCCAATCCACATACTGTGAATTATACTACCGAACAATATCTTGGCGGCGGAGTAACGGAAAAAACACATGTAACAGGCACTGAGTACGATGTAACTGCGCATGATACAGGTGAACGAACTCATGAACAACGCACTAAAATTTCGGCACTACGTTTTGGAATCTCGGGAGGAAATAGAGTACGGGATTTTAGTACAGCATTAAACAAATTAAATACAAACTTACCGCTCCTTAAACCCAATTTAGATCCAACATCCATTAATTATGCGTACGGAGGACTTTATGGAACTGCACTACAACATAGGGTTTATGCCGGTTATGAATTATTCACTATAATTGAACCTGAAGGTTGGAAAAAACCAATATTTGTTGTTTATTCTTTTGATGTTCTTTATTTAATTCATGAACAAATGGGTGAGTTTGTATATGACTTAAGTGACTCATATTTTATAACTGATAAAACTTATGAAACGCTCAAACCAAATAGCTTAGGTTGGCAAGGAGGGGTTGAATTAAGAATTGGCTCAATGTTTAGTAAGTTGGGGATTGGATATGAGCCGGGTACAGGTGGGTTTCATTCACAAATTGGAGTTGGAATTGGGTTTTAGCAAAAAAAGTTTTTATTTTACTACACTTTCGCCATTTGGGTTCAGCACTTTCATTGTTTTTGCATCCACTAAAAAGTTGAAATAGCTTACATAATTCTGCCCATTATCCTCAGCCACTTTCACCGAATAAATTCCATTAATACTATCATTGAGAGTTGGTATAATGGAAATATGCCTTTGTCCATTCGACAGACTGTCAACAAGTTTTATCTGGTATTTTACAACTAGAAGATTTTCGATTAAGCCAACAACTTTGGTTATAACGGAATCACTTACGAGCTTACCAACGGTTTGCTCTTTTATATTTGTAACTTTTGATTTACTCGCACTAAAATATTGAATATATGCACTTATAACCCACAAAAATGCCAAACAAAGAATGCCAAAGATGAAAATATGAATCAATATCTTTTTAGGTTTCTTTTTTAATTGAATGATTCTTTGGTTTGACTTCAATCTTAAATGCATTTATAGTGTTGATTATAATTCTAATCTTTTATACATCGAATGGATAAACCGCTTTGCTTTGAACTAAGATAACCTGAATTTGTAGCAGCACTATTATAGGCTTTTACTCCCCATCGGTAAGCGTAATTGCCATAAACGGTTGAAGTCCACCATAAGCCATCCGAACCTAGATTGCTAGTGTACAAACCACTTTCGGGACGAATACCCGCTGGAAGTGCGGTAAAACCACTTTCGTTGGTGCCTCCAGTATTTGGGCTTAACCAGTTTAAAGTACCTGCTTCTTTGAGTTTACCGCCTGCCCAATTTTCACCACCTAAATAATTAATCAATGTTGTCCATTCTTGATTCGATGGTACGTGCCATCCAATCGGAGCTATGTTTCGACTATCATTAACAACGTACCAATTATAAAGTTTTCCATATTTTGCTCCCATGCTTGCATCATTATTATAATCGCAATAAATGCCTGTTGTTAACCTACCCCATGCCGTATCCTTAACATTCGGAATAACTGTATTATCACGATACCTTGTAGTTCTTAAGTTTTCGGCCATCCATGTTTGAGAACCTATCGTAACAGTCTTATAAATATTACCTTCAATATCGGACACAGTACTATATATTACAGATTTTGTGGTCAAACTAATTTCATTTCCATAACCGGTACCAGCACTATTAGTAGCATAAGCCCTAACATAATAGGTTGTATTTGGCAATAAATTGGTAAGATAACTTGTGTATAGTCCAGTTCCTGAATAGTCGCTTGTTTTGAAATTTGAAACTATTGGACTAGAAGTTAAACTCCAACAAATTCCACGAGCAGTCACTGGATCGCCATCATCTGAAATTACATTTCCGCCACATGTAGCACCTGATTCAGTAATTTGAGTAGCTTCAGCAGTAGTAAGTGTTGGAACTCCACTTACTGTCGTTGTTTTAAATGATATTTCATCGCCATATACAGTTCCTTTTACATTGGTTGCATACGCCCGAACATAATAGGTTGTATTTGACACTAACCCTGTTATGGAACTTGTAAACACTCCTAAACCAGATCCATCGGTAGTTTTACTGTTTGCTATTGTAGGATTAGTAGCTGTATTCCAACAAACCCCACGGGATGTTATTGTAACACCATCATCGGAAATAACATTGCCACCACTCACAGCCATAGTTTTGGAAATTGCAGATGCTGCTGTAGTTGTAATTATAGTTGCATTATCTTTTATACAACGAACTGAATAACCATACGCCTTATTGTTATAATTATTGATAAGTTCTGGAGTAATAGAGCCTAAACCAAAGATATAGGCTTGCTGAACATTGTATTGATCAGACGCCCACCACACTGTATAGTTACCTTTGTATAAGAATGCTCCGCCAGGATACCTAACGCCACTAGGAAATGCAGAAAAACCAGATGAGTTATTTTTAGATAAGTCATTGCCAATTATTCCTTCGCCTGTATTTTTATTCCAACCCGAGGTTGCTGCTAATGACTTGGCAATTTTGTTATTTGATGTTGTACCATCATAATTATATCCATTAGCAATTAGGTAGTTCTCTAGTATTTGCCACTCGGCAGAAGAGGCAATATGCCAACCGGCAGGTGCGATTTTTCGACTATCGTTCACAGCATACCAGTTATACAGTTTGCCATATTTTGAGGCATTTGACGCATCGTTTTCATACTTACAATATGCACCTGTAGTAGAACTTCTCCACTTAGCACTATCAGTTACGTCAGAGATTTCAGTTCCATCATTGTATTTACTGGTTTTAAGATTTTCGACCATCCATGTTTGTGTTCCAATTTTAATGGTTCGATATACATTACCGTCAATATCGGTAGCCGAACCTACAACAGCATCTTTAGGTAGGTCATCTATTTTCAAGGCTGGTTCGCAAGCTGAAAAAAATAGAAATACAAGTCCAATTAGTACGAATGGAAAAATCCAAATGTAAGAGTCTTTTCTCATAATGGTTATCTCTAATCAAAATATAATTATTGTGCAAAAATAACAAAATATTTTATCAAAGCATCTAATACAATGAATTATCCACAAATAACGATATAAAATCGCAGAGCATTTCCCTTGGAAATGATGTATGGCGAAGTGTATGTATGGATAATTTCAATGAACAATCATCTATAAAAAAACGCGAACAGAAATTAATCGGTTCGCGTTTTTTATTCTCAATACTTCTCTCCAATCTCACTTAACACTTCTTCGTGGCTACGTTCGGTTTGGAAAAAACGGACAAGGGTGGCAGTGCTCATTGGGTTTTGTGGTACGTAGTCGGGCAAACGTTCCAGTTTTGTCAAATGCCAAAGTCCGGCTTCTGTTACAGCATGCTTGAGACGTGGAATAGCTTCAAAGTCGGTGTCCATAAAAAAGCTTAGTTTGTCCATGCCCAAAAATTCTGTTTCTTTCCGGCTAATGCCCAATAATTCCTGTAGTCTTTTACCTTCAGGTGCATTCTGGTTACATATAGGTAAAACAGAGAGTACAAATAGTTTTTTGCCAATAATCGTAAATGGTAAATAGCCAAGTATAGTTGTAGTATCATGCACTAGTTTTATAACACACTGTCCGTTGTTTAGTATTGTAGTTTGTCCCAATATCAGCGAACTGTTTAGGCAAAGGGTACGAAGTGCAGCGGGTAATATATCAATTCGCTCCTTCATGCGTGTTAAGGTATGATTTTGAACATACACTTCCAACATATGGGTTTGGTCACTCTCTTCAATAATCTGATTGTAAGGAATAGTTATTGGTGTTGAATCTACTGAAAGATACTGACCACAAATTGCCTGATAGGCCGGACGGTAGCTGTTATTGTTGTACGAGAAATGTATTTTCTGCGGACTCACAGCCGAAACAGATATGGTAGAACCTACGCGGTATGAGCAATCATTACTATACCACTCCCAATTAAATCCATAAATACGAATATTTATCTTGGATATGCCGGACATAATAAAGCGCAGGTATTGCCAAACATGCATCAATGCACAATTTTCATAGCCATTTATAATCTCTTCTGTTCTTTCGGCAATAAGTTGATAAATATCTTTATGTTCTATATGTTCTTTCGAATTGTTTTTTATTAAAGCATAGGTCATAAACCCCAAACCGCAGGTAAGAAAATCCATATAAGTTAGGTTTAATACCTTATCTCCATTGACAGGAAATATTTTTATAAAATCATATATTTCTTGTTGAATTTTTCGAATGTAATGACGCGGAACAGAATGCCCTGCTTGAGCTTTTACGCGCGGAGGATCCGATTTCAGTTGCATCATTTCTATCTTTTGCTTTTTTGTAAACCGATCGAACAGTGAAGGATCAAGGTCTAGAACCTGAAGTGTTTTGCGGGCAACGGTTGAGTACTTGTCGAAATAGGTTTTGGTAATTTCTAGTCTCCGGGTAAGGCTTTGGGATGTTTTTTTCTTCTTTTTACTTTTTGCCATTGGTTAAACAGATAATTGTTCGTAATTAAGATAATTGGTTGGACGAAGGTTAGTCTCCCTCCAGCTCCACGAATTTAAAAGGAATCAATATTAAATAATTGTAACTGACTTTACTATTAATTTATTCCTCTTATAGCCAAACAAAGCCGATCAGAGTATTATTTTGTTGTGATATATCTTGCCTTCCATATCATTTATTAGAATAATATAAACGCCACGGGCAATATCTTTAACCGAAATATATTGCGTAGGATTAACAAATTCCAGCACCGTCCGCCCCTGACTATTGACAACTTTAAGTGTCTTAATCGCAGATTCAGCATCGAGAATAAGGTTTCTATTCTGCGCGTCAACACGGAACTTTATCTTTTCAGACTCACTTAGGTCTTTTACCCTTATAGGCAAACTGTTGTTCTCAATGATATTAGAAGCTGCTGATTCTCCTACAGGATTTGTATATACAGCCGTAACCCATACAAAGCCGATAATTCCCATTTCTCCCGAATAATAATTGTTAGTTGTGCTATCAATAACATAGGGCTTGCCGCCATAATTTTTGTAATAAATCTTATACTTACTCAGCCTGGCAGTGGTAGAAGTAGTATCAGGGATTCCCCATGCAAAAGAAGAGCAATAGGTGGGTCCATTCACACCTTTTCCATTACAAACACCCCAATTTCCCATCTCGATATAACTATAACCGAATTGGAAATCGTGCGGTGCGGGAAACTGTGCAATAACAGTTACAGAAATCAGCAATAGAAGAGTAACAATCTTTGTTTTCATAATAATGAATTTTTAGGTTTAGCAATGTCCAAAAGTAAACAACATTTTTCACATTAACAGCATTTTCTTTTGATAATTATTCACGTAGTTGTTTATTTATTCAGTTAATCCGCTTGTAGAGCCTGTAGAATGGGAATTTTTAAAATAAATAAAATATTTTTTGTAAAATAGATAAATTATTTTGTTATTTTAAAATTGTTATATATATTTGTAAACTAATTCAATTATTTATAATCAACTAATTATAAATTTTGCACAACAATTACTTAACTATTTTTTATTTAATAAGAAAATAATGCATTAAATTATCAATGCGATGCTTTGAGTTATCAATGCGGAGGGTAAAATACCGAATGCGGTGGGTAAAGTTGTTAATGCGGTACTTTGATTAACGTATGCGCCTCTTAAAGTGGCGACCGCGAAGCTTACATTAACGAATGCGAAGCATAAAGTTAACACTGCGCTAGTTTGATTAACACATGCGGTGCTTAAAATGGCAACTGCGGTGCATTGATTAACGTATGCGCCGGTTAAAGTGGTGATTGCGGCATTTACAGTTAACACTTTACCGAGCTAATTAAAGAAATCGCAGTCTACAATCATCATTGCTAAAGGTATTATTACAGTCACGAACATTTTGATTTTGATTTTTTTAATCTGGGTATTAAACTCTTATTAAGTAACTGGAACTATTTAATATACCATTTAAAATCTTTAATAGAACGCTTATTTTCGCTGATTTAGCGGAAAATGACGGATAAAAGAAAAGGATTTTCTTGCCTTCGGCAAGAGGATTAAGACGCAACTATCTGAAAATCATCTCGCCTTTGGCGAGATTCAAATCCGTTTTCAAATCCGCTCTATCAGCGTAAATCCGCGTTCTATTCTTTAGTGTTTTTCAAATAAAATGCGACTCCCGATAGCTATCGGGATTACATTCTATTACTTAAATCTTGATTATTTTCTATTATATTTTTTTTGTTGCATAAGCAATACGAATCTTCCAAAAAAGAAACAAGCCGAAGACCGACTTGGATATTAACTAACCAATTTTATACACAATTAAAAAAATCAAATCTATGAACAGAAGAGAAATTAATTTGCATGGAATGCTTCTAACCGTTGAAGAATTCCTGATCGACAATCAGTCAAGTTTTGCTAATAAACCAGCAATACTTAGTTGTATGGCTACATTAAAAGAGAAAAATGCCGGTATTGAAAGTTTGAGTCAGGCTCAGGCAATCAGCACTAAAGCCGATTTTTTAATAAAGGGTGATGATAAAAAAAGCTTGATAGATACGGCTATCAAAATATCGGACGGAATGAAAGGACATGCTGCTGCCACACAAGATACGCGACTGAAAGTTGAAGCAGAAATTTCTCGTTGGGACATGAACAGAATGCGCGAAAATGATTTGGTGATAAGACTTAAACGACTCCACGAAGTTGCTCTACCGCTGGCTACCTATCTGTTAGAATCGGGCATATCGCAAGCCGAAATTGATTCTCTTGATACCAATTCGGATAAATTGATGAAGACTAATCCTGCCATTCAGAATGTGAAAGCAAAAACCACTCAGGCAACCGCCGAAATGGGACAAACAGTAGTTGACACAAACAATATGCTAAGAGACACACTTGATCCACTCATGTTACAATTTAAAACACTGAATGCTACTCTCTACGGAGAATACCAAAATGCACGAAAGATAATTGATCGGCCTGCCGGATATAGCAAGAAAGAAGTTGAAGTGCAAACAAAGTAATAAAAAAAAGCGCGAACCGAATTTAATCGGTTCGCGCTTTTTATTAGTTAAGTTTAAATGATATGGGTAATGTGTACCATACCGAAACAGGCTCACCATCCTGCATGCCGGGCTTCCATTTGGCTAGTGTTTTTACTACTCTTACCGCCTCATTATCAAGCTCTGGACTTACACTTTTCACAATCTCAGCCCTAGAAGTTTCACCGTTTTTTTGAACTACAAATCGAACCAATACCTTTCCTTGTATACCCGATTTCATAGCTTCGAACGGGTAATGCACATTTCTTGAAATGTATTCTAAAAGCGCTTTTTCTCCACCCGGATATTCGGGCATATTTTCATACGGAAAAAAATCTACTTCTTTTCCATCCACACTAAAGCATTTTCCGGTAATCAATTTTCCATTCAGGTACTTATCTTGTCTTTTTAATGTGCCATTATCCCAATAAGTCAATAAGTCTCCGTCAAATCCCCCTTTTTTATAATCAATATTTCGGCGCAGTATACCGCTCGAATACCACTCCTTGTATTTTCCATTTAATTTTGAGATCATTTTATTATCATCCTTTTCATTTGGAACGTCAATAAATTGCTTTTCAACTTTTAGTTTTCCAGCAAGTGTAAATTCACGTTCTATTTTTCTGTCGGGAGACTCCAATTCATGCAAAACGATAGAATATGAGACTGCCGATTCAAATGATTTCACGTCCTTACCTTTTACGTCAAAATAATTGATTTCCTGACCAATTACAAAGTCGGAATTACGAATTATACGTTCGTAATACTTGGCCATTTCCCTTGATTTTACTCTATTGTAAGTGGAGTCAAAATAAAGTGAATCCTGACAAAACACGTGAACTGGCACGTATAATAAGATAATAGCAATACTAAATAGTTTTTTCATATAAATTTACAAATTAGATTATATTCAATATATTGGGTCATAAACAAACCAGATTAATCGCTTCGCATTTTTCAATTAACTAATTTTGAAAGTTATAGGCACTACGTACCATACCGAGACAGGCTCGCCATCCAGCATACCGGGTTTCCATTCCAGTAACATTGATACAATCCGGACAGCTTCATTATCGCATGACATACCCAAACTTCGCTTAACATTAATTTCATCTACAACGCCATAAATATCGATGACGAATTCCACAACCACTCTTCCCTGAATACCTGCTTCCTGCGCATCAATAGGATAATGTACATTCCTACTTATAAATTGCAGCAATGCAGTTTCACCACCCGGATATTCGGGCATTTTCTGAAAAGGATAATACTCCACTTCGTTAGCATTCTCATCGTAACATTTTCCTTCTTGTTGCTTGCCATCTTTATAAATATCGTGGCGTTTTATCTGACCGTTTTCCCAGTAGGTTGTCAACTCTCCTTCTATCTTGTTGTTATGATAATTGAAGCTGCGTCGTAGCTTGCCACTCTCGAACCACATTTGGAATTTTCCTTCCTTTATGGTTTCTTTCTTATCGGAATTATCTTTCAATCGGGTAATCAGATGACATTCCGATTTAAGCTTGTTGGACAGGTAATATTCACGTTCAATTTTACCATCCGTTACGGCAGTGTCTGGAACAGTTAGTTTGTACGATTTTGACAAAGCCTGTGATTTTGTTTTAGCACCATATTTATCCAGATAAATTGTGTCCTGCCCATACATGGAAATTGGCAATAGAAAAAGAAAAGCTAGTAATAGATTTTTGAGTGTCATAAGGTATTCTGTGATTTGTTTTACAAACAAAACGAGGTGACATTGCATCACCCCGTCAGTAGGTTTAATAGTTATTCTGCCACCTCAATTTTTTCGGTATAGGTTTTGCCAAGCACTCTGTCCATTACCTTACAGTACGCCCACGAATAGTAAACTCCAAGGGTAACAATGGTCAAAAGAACTTGCCCCCAAATAAACAAGAAATCCTCTTTGGGCTCAATATCGTAACCAAATTTTTTCTTACTATCATCGGAAACAGCCACAGTTCTTTCGGCAAAGTATTTGTATAATTTAAGTGAAGCCAGTGGAGAGTAAATGCCAAGGGTAATAATAGTTAATAAAATTTCAATAGCTAATTTGCCCATCGAATCCCAAAACTGAGTTTCCCATTTGATACTGTAATTTTTAAATCTAAAATCTACAATCCATTTGTAAATATAATATACGTAAGGTAATATCAAAACAGACATCAAACACATCGAAAGAATAGAAAGTATTGGGAAAGAAGTTTTTCCAAGACTACCAAACAATGAGATCATATAAACAGCAAGCAGAATAATAAA
>Ga0302215_10003713_pt1 | contig 10165 bp, 5 predicted proteins | sample II_Fen_N3_1_FD_194580 | JGI IMG/M metagenome (GOLD analysis project Ga0302215, IMG submission 194580) | Peat permafrost microbial communities from Stordalen Mire near Abisko, Sweden - II_Fen_N3_1 | ecosystem: Environmental > Terrestrial > Soil > Wetlands > Permafrost | place: Sweden: Abisko... | reverse complement strand
AAAGCTCCCAGAAACGACAATGCAAAAGCAACTAGCAACAGGAAAAAGAAGAAATTAAAGATACCGTTAGTCGAAAGTACGTTCAAGGCATCTGCACCAAAAATAACGGTAATCAACAAGCCAAGCACCACGTAAATAACCACAATGGACACACCATAAATCAAGGCATTCCGTACGCCATTACGTTTTGTCACTTCTTTCTTGGTGAAGTAACTCACTGTCATAGGTACCATTGGGAAAATGCAAGGCATCAGAAAAGCAGCAAAACCACCCAGCAAACCCAGAATAAAAATAGTCCACAACGATTGCTTTTCAGGAGTAGCCGAAGCTATAGGAGCTGTTGTTGGTTCTGAAACAGCTGAATCTTTGACTACAGTGGGAGTTGGAGTTACAACAACTTTTACAGTATCAGCCACGGGCGTTGCTGCAACCGGAGCCTCAGTTGCAGTTTTTGCAGCTGCTACAGCAGTTTTTGCAGACTTCAGGTCGAACGAGAAATCGATATCTTCAGGAGGCAAGCACTGACTATCGTCGCAAGCCATAAACGTAAGTGAACCTTTAATAGTGATGGTTGGTACTTTTAGTTTTACTTTCTGTATGAAAACTGCTTTCTTTTCGAAAAAAGCCACTTCCATCCCAAAAACTTTTTCAAACACCTTATGAGGTTTAGGCGTTTCGCTTACTTTACCAACCAGCACAAAGTCTGCTGAAGGCGTAAATTTAAATGAAGTTGGCACTGGTCCATCTTTCCCTATAAATTGAGAATATAAATGCCAGTTATTGTCAATACTGGCTGTAAGTACCAGTTCAAATTCTGTATCTGAAACTTGCTTATTTGAAAAGCTCCAGGTGACGGGTTTTTGAATCTCAGCAGACATGCCAAGTACGCAACATAGGAACAGAAATGACAAAACTATTTTTTTAGCCATAATAATTAAATCTGATAGTTGTTTTTTATTCTCTTTTGTGTGTCATGATGTCTAACACCATGCGGTCGGATTCGTTCATTGCCTCCGACCCTATTTTAGTAAGATTAAGACTGGTTTTATCCACATCTTCGTTGGTTATACCTTCGATAGAAGTAAACCGTTATTGAACGACAAATTTACAGTTTTTTTGCGATCTACAAGTCTACCTATATTACCTTATATGTAAGAAATACCTTACTGTTCTTATGAACATCTAAAGATGACAGAGATGAAAGCCAGCATGTACTCGTAAAATTCTAATTTCCAACAACAAAAAGCAATTACACTTATAGAAGTCGTCTTGAATTCTAATTATACCACTCCTATGGAGCTTTTGTTTCATTGAAATAAATATTACTACCATAATGCCGCTCCTAACGGAGTGTTTTCGAGCTTTGGAGAAACGATACCCGATAACTATCGGGAGGTAGTATGGCTCTATAAAGCTCTTGTTAAGCTCCATCGGAGCGACATTGTACTATCATAAAAAAAATGAAACGAACTCATAGCTTATTTCGAACTCACAATAATTTCTAGGCTTTTAGATGAGAGACCGTTATTCAAATTAAAATAAAAAGAGGTTGACTCCGAATATCGAAATCAACCTATTAAAAAACGAAACACGTTACTTTCTAATGAAAATCAAGATGTTGTATAAAACACCACCTTATTCATATATCTGATAATCATAAAAGAAATCCTCAATTTGACCAACTATCGTTGGTTTACCGCCACAATAGGTTTTTATGAGAATAAGGAGCTCATGAACAGCATCCTCAATATATGGAAAAGGTGTATTGGGATTACCCTGCACAATAATAAATATATTTTTCGTTTCAACCGTAACCTTTGTTTTATCAATTTGGCGAACATCCAAATAGCAAATAATTTCATTGCTATCGTCAATGTACGAATATTCACCGGCATTAATAGTTTTAGGTTGTGAATCGCCGAGTGGTATGAATTTTTCGGTACCAGTGGTAAATCTCAAATGAACATCTCCGTCTATCTTATCCCAATCATGAGCACCAAGCGCTAATTTATACTTTAACGAAATCAGGTTATAAATATCCACCAGTAAATTAATTCGCGGAATTTCCCGTTTCTTTTCAAGTAACTTATACAAATTTTCGGGTGCAGACAGGTTCTTGCGGTTAGGAGCCCCTACAGCATCGTGCAACTGCCTGAAGCCCTGAATAAATGTATCCTTTTTTATATCTTCAATTTTACGCACATAATCATAGGCCTGAAACAGAACCTTCTTTCGATACTGCTCAAAATCGGAATCTTGCTCCTTATTAACAATCCCCTCAATGGAGATATAAATACCGGATAAACCGATATTTCGTATTTCGGGCTGAATGATAAATTGCCGTTGTATTACTTGTTGCATGAATGGAGAATTAACAATAAGGATATCTCAATTTCGTTGATACTGCAGAGCTGCATTTGTAGTCTTGAAATGGTAATACAAATGATTTTACTTAGCCGGTTTTGTTGAAATATGGCTACAATGCACCAAAATTGAATCCAAATAAAAACCATCAAATGAATTTAGCGAAAGAAACCGGAGATGTTTTCAACTAAAACATCACCGGCTTCCTGTTATGTGGATTTTTAAAATAAAATCAATTATGATATTTTAGTCAATGCTTGTTCAATGTCGGCTTTTATGTCATCGATATTTTCAATACCAACTGAGATACGTAACAATCCCGGAGCTACACCAGCTTTAATTTGATCTTCTGGTGATAACTGTTCGTGTGTGGTGGCTGACGGATGAATAATCAACGATTTGGCATCACCTACATTAGCCAGGTGGCTCAGTAATTTTACGTTATCAATCAATTTGTCGGCGTTAGCCGCATCGCCTTTAATCTTAAATGTAAGCACTGCCCCTGCACCTTTAGGAAAGTATTGTTGAGCCAGCTTATAATACTTACTGCTTTTTAAGCCCGGATAGTTGACATATTCTACTTTCGGATGTTTTTCGAGCCATTCGGCCAATGCCTGAGTGTTTTGCACATGACGCTCTAACCGCAACGATAATGTTTCAAGTCCCTGAACTAGAAGGAAAGAATTGAATGGGCTGATGGTGTTTCCCCAATCGCGAAGCCCTTCTACACGAGCACGTATGTTGAACGCTATATTACCGAATGGTCCGTTTGCACCAAACACATCCCAAAACACCAAGCCGTGATAACTATCAGAAGGTTCAGTAAATGCAGGGAATTTACCATTACCCCAGTTAAATGTTCCGCTATCTACAATGATACCTCCGATAGAAGTTCCATGACCACCAATCCATTTTGTAGCCGACTCTACCACTACCGAAGCACCATGCTCAATAGGACGGAAAAGGAAACCACCGGCACCAAAAGTATTGTCAACAATCAAGGGTATATCATGTCTTTTAGCAACGGCTGCAACGGCGTCAAAATCAGGCACATTCAGCTCCGGATTTCCTATTGTTTCCAGATAAATTGCTTTGGTATTCTCATCTATCAATTTTTCAAATTCTGAAGGATCATCGTTAGGAGTAAAGCGAACCTCAACCCCCAAACGTTTAAATTGATTTTTAAACTGATTGTATGTTCCACCATAAAGATGTGAAGTTGAAACAAAATTATCGCCAACCTGCAATATATTATTTAGCGCAATGAATTGAGCCGACTGACCAGAAGATGTAGCTAAACCACTTACACCACCTTCGAGTGCCGCCACACGTTTTTCGAAAACATCGGTGGTAGGGTTTTGCAGACGAGTGTAGATATTTCCAAATTTGCGAAGTCCGAAAAGGTCAGCGCCATCTTTTGCATCGTCGAAAACATACGAAGATGTTTGGTAAATAGGTAATGCACGTGCGTGAGTTGTTCCATCTACTACCTGACCTGCATGCACTTGCAGGGTTTCAAATTTTAATTCATTTGCTGCCATAATTTCATTTTGATTTATTGATTCATTACTTTGTTTGGTTGATTTGAGATTCAAGACTTTAGCCAGTGCGCGTTGAAAGGCGATAGAAAAACCTGCCATAATTTAAATTTTTAGTGGTAAAGAGTAAGATTATAAAAGCTAATAATCAGCCATAAAACTATCTTTTCTTACCGGAGTATATTTATATTTTGTTGTTGCAATATAGTTGATTCAAAATTCATTAGTGAGAAAATTTACCCACCATTCCCCTGCTTTTTATATTACAGGGGAACGATGGCTAAACACAATAAAACTAAAAAACAAGCTGAATAATAACCCGAACTTTTAAAGCCCAATTTAAACCCGCCGGTTCCTGTTATTATTCACTGCTATCACGCGATTCACATCGAACAGAAGCAAGTATAAGTTCTAACAATAAAAGAAATTTAGCTATTCATTCGTTTAGTTGATATTACTTATCAATTGTTTCTCCGCGATTCACATCGAAAAGAAACAATTCAATAAGCCTAACTAAACGACAAAAAATATTTGATTCATAGAATTCCTAATTGATAAAAAAGCAGCCGACCATTGTGAGTTGACCGGCTGCGTTTTGGAAATTTGTAAACTTACTTTACGAATATGCACAAGCGTCTCGACCGGTCATTGAAATGGCAATGGCAGCAACACATATACATGTACATAAATAATGATTTCATAAGAGCTAATTTACAAGTTTATTTTTGAAATAATCTTTGTGTTATTTGACTTTACAAAGATAGATGTGGGAAAACAGAACTGAAATACCTTTTTAACGGCATTTTGCATACCACATTTTAGGTATATTTAGTAAAAATAAATCAGCAGTAAAAATAATGAGTGTATCTAAAACGAAAATAGAACGTAAATACCGTAAGCAACTTCTACTTTATCTTTTCAGTGAATTTTTCAGAAGGTTTAAACACCGGAATATTGCGAGCCGGAAGAATAATGTTTACTTTCTGAGAGATATTACGGGCATGCTTTGGAGCCCGGTGCTTTACCACAAAACTGCCAAATTCACGTAAATAGACATTCTCATTATTGGCCAACGAATCTTTTACCGTTACCATAAACGATTCAATAATCTGAGAAACGATGGGTTCCTCAATTAAATTCTTTCTTGAAATTTTGGTGATGATATCTGCTTTTGTCATAATTGCATGAGTGTTTTTTTAATTTTAATCCGGAAATTTAAACGCTAAAACAAGACGGATAACTTGCTATTCTTAGAATTCGGCCACCAACTGTTTTATACGTGTTTCGGCCAATTTGAGGTTGTAATTAAAATTTATACGGCGTGTTTGTGACTCTACAAAGCTTTCCTGAGCCTGATGAGCTTCCAATGAAGTAGATTGGCTTAACCGAAGACGCTCAATGGCAATCATCATATTCTCTTTGGCCAGCGTTTCGTTCTCAATTTCAACGTCCAACAACTCCCTTTGAGTTTGGTAATCGTCAAGTGCATTTTGCAAGTCCTTCTTCAATTGCAGTTTAGTATTGTCGAGCGTATAAATACCCGACTGGTATTGAATTTTAGCCACTTTCACCTGCCTGTTTATATTTCCACCCTGAAAAACAGGCATCGTAACCGAAGCTCCGGCCACTAATCCGCTGGAGTTATTGCGTAATAGGTTTCCGGCTGAATTATTTACCTGAGAATAATTGTAAGCCGAATTAAAACTCACTTTCGGATAGCGCGTTGCATTCAGTTCCGAAACTGTCAATTTATTGATATCTTTTGCTTTTTCCAATATCAGTAGTTCCAGGTTATTGCGAAATAACTTCTGAGTCAGCTCATCTTTATTCGGCTGATAATTATTGGGAATAGAGTCGGCAACATCAAATTCAACTTCCGAGTCACGTCCCAGCAAATGGTTCAACGAGCGCTTTGATTCGAGCAAGAGGTTTTTCTGATGAATGGCACTTTGCTTGTAACCGTTTAAATCAATTTTAGCCTGCAATAAAAAGTTTTTTGGTGAAAGACCGTTGTTATTCGTTACCTCAAGTATGTTCACCCGCTCGGTATTGTATTTTATCGCCTCACGGATAGATAACAATTGCTGCTTTTGCTTCAACACATTATAATAAGCACCTATCACATCAGAAATAGTTTGCTGCACCTGCGCTTTGACTTCCAACTCCCCTTGTGCCTGAATTTCGTTGAGCTTATGTTTTGTCACAAACATTTTACCACCATCAAACAAGGTCCAGTTTAAACTGACATTAGCGGTAAGCGATGAATTTGTAGCACCATCTTTTACAATTTCCTTAGTGCCGGTGGTGGTGCTCATTTCCTGATTGATATTGCTTACCCCGTAATTATTAGCTCCATTAAGTGTTATAGTTGGCAAAAATCCACTGTTTCCCAATGTATTATTTGTTTTATCTATCAAATCGTTATTTTTGGAAATAATAATATCGTAGTTTTTTTCCAATGCCATACGCAACGCATCGTCAACCGACAAATAGGTTTGAGAATGGGCAGTTGCGAGCACTAAAAACATCCCGCAAAATATTGTTACAAATTTCTTCACAGCAACTAATTCAACGTTAAATATCATAAGATTCCGTATCATGCACTTTGTATTTCTTTGGTGCAATAAAAATGTACATAACAGGGATAACGAACAAGGTAAGAATCAGCGCAAATAAGAGTCCGCCAACAATTACAATTCCCAACGGCACACGACTGGTAGCTCCTGCTCCTAATGCCAACGCAATGGGCAAAGCTCCGAAAATTGTGGCCAATGAAGTCATGAGAATAGGGCGAAGTCGACCGGCAGCTGCTTCAAATACAGCCTCGGATTTAGATAAGCCCGACTCTCGTTTTTTATTGGCAAAATCAACAATCAGAATTCCATTCTTGGTTACCAAACCAATAAGCATTACAATTCCAATTTCGGAGAAGATATTCAATGTGCTGCCAAAAATCCACAACGAAAGCATGGCACCAGCAATAGCCAGGGGCACGGTAATCATAATGATAAGCGGATCGCGGAAACTTTCGAACTGTGTAGCCAGCAACAAATAAATCAGTATCAAAGCAAACAACAGCGTGAACGACATATTGGAACTACTTTCGGCAAAGTCGCGCGAAGCACCTCCCAGCGTTGAGTGGAAACTATCGTCGAGCACTTTTTTGGAGATCCTGTTCATTTCGGTAATTCCTTCGCCCAGCGAATAACCCGGAGCCAATGCTGCCGAAACGGTAGCCGACTTGAACCGATTGTAATGATAAAGCGTTGACGGACTACTATTTTCTTCAATACTCACCAAATTATCCAATTGAACCAAACTACCCGTGTTGTTGCGAATATATAGCGAACTGACATCGCCCGGCTTGGTACGTTCCTCCCGTTCAACCTGACCAATTACCTGATATTGTTTACCGTTCCGCAAGAAATATCCATACCGTCCACCACTCAACACCAATTGTAAGGTACTGGAAATATCACTTACATTTATACCCATGTCTGTGGCTTTAAGCCGATCTATTTTTAGGTTTAACTCGGGCTTGTTGAATTTCAGATTCACATCCGAATTGCTAAAAACCGGACTTTGGTTGACTTCGTCGAGAAATTTGGGCAAATTTGTTCTGATCTTCTCAAAATCAAGATTCTGAAGAATAAACTGCACGGGCATTCCACCTCCTCCCCCACGACCAGACGAAGTACTAATGGTTTGATCCTGACTGGCAATGATACGAGCTTCGGAATTACGTTTGAATGTTTTCGACAACTTATCAAAGATTTGTTGTTGGGTTCTTTTGCGTTGGTCAGGTTCTTTGAGGTAAATATTCAAATAGCCTGTATTTGTACCGCTCGACGAACCACTAGCTGTACGGGCATACACCAATCGTGCCTCAGGAACGCTATCCTGCACTCGTTGCGAGAGTTTATCCATCACCCGTTGGGTATAATCATAATCAATTCCTTCGGGGGTAGTAACATTTACATTAATAACACTATGGTCTTCGAGCGGCGCTAATTCTGATTTTAAAACACCCGAGAAAACTACCATTAGAATAATACACCCCAAAACGATGGCAACAGAGACCCATTTTCGTTTCATAAAGAAACCTAACCAGGAACGGTAGCGACTGTCTAAACCCACAAAGAATGATTCGGTAGCCAAATAAAAGCGGGAATGCTTTTTTACATTGCTACCCATTTTCAGGTTGAGTACAGGTGTAAGCGTTAACGACACTACGGCAGAGATAAGCACAGCCGAAGAAATCACAATTCCAAATTCCCGAAACAGTCGTCCGGTAAATCCTTCGAGAAAAGTAACCGGAATAAAAACCACTGCTAGGGTTATGGAAGTGGAAATTACGGCGAAAAAAATTTCGCGCGTCCCTAACAAAGCTGCAGCCCGCCTATCCATGCCTTCTTCCAGCTTTTTATAAATGTTTTCGGTTACCACAATACCATCGTCGACCACCAATCCGGTGGCCAGCACTATGGCCAGCAGTGTAAGCACATTGATGGAAAAACCAAAAATATAAATGACAAAGAAAGTCCCGATAAGCGATACCGGAATATCAATCAGCGGACGCAAGGCAATGCTCCAATCGCGAAAAAATAAATAGATAATTATAACCACCAATAATATGGCAATAAACAAAGTCTCGGTAACATCGCGTACCGACTGACGTTCGAACTTTGTTTTATCAAATCCAACATCAAGTGTTGTTCCTTCGGGAAGGTTCTTCTTGATTTCATCGAGGCGTTTGTAAAATTCATCGGCAATCTTAATTTCATTTGCACCCGGTAATGGCACAATTCCAAGCGAGATACCTTCCACGCCATTAAATTTGGCACTTGTTTCTTCGTTTTCAGGTCCAATAGTAGCGTAACCAATATCGCTAAACCGAACAGTTTGGTCGTTGGATTGACGAATAATAAGCCCATTAAAATCCTCCGCCGTATTGAGCCGACCAAGGGTTTTGATAATAAATTCGGTTGATTCGCCCCGAATTTTTCCTCCGGGCAATTCAACATTTTCTTTTTTCAATACATTGAGAACATCCTGTGCAGTAACATTGTAGGCGGCCATTTTATCGGGATTAAGCCACAAACGCATAGCCGGTCTACGTTGACCAAACAATACCACAGAGCTGACATCGGGGATAGTCTGGAGCTTTTCCTGCAAGATATTCTCGGCAAAATCACTTAATTCATAGCCATTCATAATAGTACTTTGAACGGCAACATTAATAATAGGATCGCCATTGGCATCGGACTTAGACACCACGGGAGGCGAATCCAGGTCTTGCGGCAAACTTTTAATAGCTTCCGAAGTTTTATTACGCACATCGTTAGCAGCTTTTTCCAGGTCGGCACCTACATTAAACTCCACATTAATAGAACTACTGCCCACGGATGAGGAAGACGAAATAGACTTAACGCCTTCAATGCCATTGATTACTTTTTCGAGCGGCTCGGTAATTTGCGACTCGATGATTTCCGGACTCGCACCTGCGTACGAAGTGCGGACACTAATTACAGGCGGGTCAATGGCGGGATACAGCCTTATACCTAACGAACGGAAACCAATAACACCAAATAAAATAATGGCAATACTGATAACTATACTCGCAACAGGTTTTTTAATGGCAAAATCGGATACTCTCATACTTATTTGTGTCTTTTTCTCTTTGCCAATTCATCATTATCAGTTCCTCTATGCTTCGAGTCATTATCAGACTTATCTTTCTTTTCTTTCAGCTTTAATGAGTCATTTGGTTTAACGAACATTACTCCGGAAACTACAACCGTATCGTTAGGCGATAATCCATCTGTAATTTCAACTCCGGCAGTTTGACGTAAACCTACTTTCACATCCACAAACTTTGCTTTTCCATTTTCAAGAATGATAACTTTCTTACTTTTCTCTTGCGGAATAATAGCTTGCGAAGGAATAACAATGGCATTTCCTTTTTCATCCACTATTAATGAAATGGTGGCAAAAGCACCGGGAGTAAGTTGAGCATTTGGTTGGCTGATAATAGCACGGCTTTTCAGGTTGCGGGAAGAAGCATCAATACCTTGTTCAGTGGCAATCACACGGGCATCGAATTCATCCTTACTGCCATTCACCGCAAACTTTATTTTAGAACCCACATGAACATTGGAACTGTATTTTTCGGGAACGCTAAAATCAATTTTCAGCTTTTGTACATCTCGGATAGTAGTCAGCGCAAACGAAGGCGTTACCACTGTACCCAAACTAATATTTCG
>Ga0302215_10003711_pt1 | contig 10168 bp, 5 predicted proteins | sample II_Fen_N3_1_FD_194580 | JGI IMG/M metagenome (GOLD analysis project Ga0302215, IMG submission 194580) | Peat permafrost microbial communities from Stordalen Mire near Abisko, Sweden - II_Fen_N3_1 | ecosystem: Environmental > Terrestrial > Soil > Wetlands > Permafrost | place: Sweden: Abisko... | reverse complement strand
TGGTACATGCCACAAAAGCTGCTGACACACATATCAATAACAAGAGTTTTATACTATTTTTCATGATTTCTATCTTTAAAAAGTTGAAATTATAGATTTAGAATTAATATCCCGGATTTTGGAACATGGCCGGATTTTTATCAATTTGTGGCTGAGGTATCGGAAGTAATGTTTTAGCTTCAGTCACCATATCCATTGGTAAACGACCCGGGTCACGGGAATTTAATGTATTCAATACATCCATTACTTTTCCTGTACGAACCAAATCAAACCAACGTTGACCTTCAAATGCCAGTTCCAGTCTTCTTTCATTCAATACATCATCTGCAGTTACTGTAGATAATGAAGCTAGTTTAGCTCTAGTGCGAACAGCATTTACCAATGTTGTAGCACTTCCAGCATCTCCCTGAGCCACATAAGCTTCCGCCTTAAGTAACAAAATATCAGCCAAGCGCAGTTTAATCACACTGTGGAATTTTGAGCGGTATTTGTACATGAACGGATACCCTTTTGCAGGATATTCATTCGTCCAGGTTACATCAGCTGCTATAATTGATTCATTTTTGCGAACAACATCACCCGCTTTATCAAAAGCTGCAATTAAATCACGGGTGGGCGTTACCCATTTTGCCCAGTCATACTTACTGGCGGGATCGGATTGATCAATACCAACTAACCAGGTAAACCAGAGACCTCCACCCGAGAAATTAATTTCAAAAATTGATTCAGAGGTGTTTCGGTTCTTGACATCTGTCTTCGCCGCATTCATATCGAACAAATCACCAAAATTAGGAACCAATGTTACATCTTTTTCCACTTCAGTGGCATATTGAATTACTTTTGCATAATCACGTACCGGTTTTTCTGCATAAATCTTTGCTAATAAAGCATTAGCAACAGTTCTTGAAAATTTAAATTTGTTTGTATTATCAATTGCAGGTGCTCCACCCGGTTCAAGAGCTGTATTCAAATCTTTGATAATTTGAGCATATACTTTTGAGACAGAATCTCTTGGTGGATAATACAAAGGATAAACCGTTTTAATATTTGCAGCCGTTATTGCAGGCGGTTCAACTATGATAAGTGGAACTTCGCCCCACAAACGAACCAAATCAAAATACATCATGGAACGAAGAATTAATCCTTCCGATTTCCATTGTTTGCGCTCGGCTTGTGTTAATGATTGATCAGGGACTGAATCAACGTTACAAATAACGCTGTTTGCGCCAGCAATAATTCCAAAGTAATAATCCCAATCACGATTGATATTTTTATTAATACCATCCTGTTTTTGTTGTTCCAACTGAGTTAATTCTACATCAGTGGCACCACGGTATGCGTTATCAGCATGTGTTTCGTTGTAAACAAGCATATCTGCAGTCCAACCTTCGACTCCGGCATTCTGAGTCAACTGATTGTACATATTGTCATATTGAGTTTGCATCTCAGCACGAGTCTTGAATTTTATTGTCGAACCCGAACTGTCGGTACGACCAACAGTGATATTGCTAAAATCGGACACCGGATTCCGATCGAGCGAACAAGAACTTATTATAAGGGCAATCAGAATAAAAAAGCCCGTTTTTATTATGTTTTTCATATTATTTCTTTATTAAAATTCAACATTAATTCCAACAATATAACTTTTTGATTGTGGATAAGTTCCATAATCAACTCCCTGAACGGTTGCAGATCCACCATATTGATTTACTTCAGGATCGAATCCTTTGTATTTAGTCAATGTCAACAAATTTTGAGCGGTAACATATGGTTGAAGACGTGAAATATTCATTTTTCTTAACCATGGTCCGGCAAAATTATAGGATAATGTGAGTGTCTTTAACCTTAAATAACTTCCATCTTCCACAAATCGGGTTGAAGATAATAAGTTGACTTTTTCCTGAGTTGCTCTTGGCATATAGGTTACCATTCCCGGGCGTTCCCAGCGATCAAGCACAGCAATTGATTGGTTTTTGGCATCATACATTCCTTCAGTTTCCATACGTGAAACGTTATAAATATCATTTCCATATGAACCTTGCAAGAATATATTCAAAGAAAAACCTTTGTATGAAAAATTATTGGTCATACCATATGTGAATTTTGGATTAGGATCACCGATAATCGTTCTATCACTTAATTGTGGTGAACTGCTATCGCCGTTCTTGGTCTGATAAAGCAAATTACCTGTTTCAGGATCAACTCCTTTTGAAACATAACCAAAGAAAACTCCTAATGGCAATCCCGGTTTCATTAAAACCATACTTTCACCCATGGATGTTTGTCCAAAATAATACGTTTGTTGCAAATTGAATTTCTCAACCTTATTTCTGTTGAATGAAATATTAAAGTCGGTTTCCCATTTGAGTTTACCGGTTAAATTTTTGGTATTCAAAGTAAATTCAAGACCACGGTTACTCATTTCACCCTCATTTCGGGTAATAACACCAACAGGCGCAGTTGAAGGTAATTGTACATCCATCAACAAGTTGGTTGTATATTTATAATATGCATCAACAGTTAAATTAATTCTGCTCTTTAATATGGCCAAATCAAATCCTATATCCGATTGTGAAGTGGTTTCCCATGTTAAATCGGTGTTTTGCATGTTGGCAATTGACAAACTTGCATTTGCATCCGTATAAAGTCCGCTTTTATCCCACCAGGGAAGGCGGTTAATGTTGTAACGTTGCAAATAAGCATAATCACCAATACCCGATTGATTACCAACTTGTCCCCAACCTCCACGTAATTTTAAATCATCAACCCAATCAACTGATTTCATAAAATCTTCGGAAGAAATACGCCATGCAGCAGAAGCTGAAGGGAAATAACCCCAACGATGATTTGGATCAAGTTTAGAAGAACCATCAGCACGGAAGTTCACTGTCAATAAATATTTGCTGTCATAATTATAAGCTAAACGTGCTATGTACGACATAATTGCCCATTCCGAACCGGAAGTTCCACTCCATTGTTCAATTTTATTTCCTGCATTCAAAGTCATAATATCAGAAGTTGCATAGTGTGATGCACCCATGTAACTCTGATTCCATGTAGAACCGGTATACGAAGTTCCGCCCATTAAGCTGATACCATGTTTATCAATTTTTGTATCATAAGTCAAGACATTATCAAATACTAAAATTGAACTTAACGATCTTGTATCTGAAGCAGTTCCATGAGTGCTACGGCCATAAGAAGTTGTAATTGGATCCAGAAAACTGGTTGAGTTATAGTAAACACGGTCAAGTGATGCAGTCGTTTTAAATTTTAAATCAGGCATGAAGGTAATTTCGCCGCTCACACTTCCAATAAATCGATTGTTATTGGTTACATTTTTCGCAGTACGTGACATATTTTCAACAGGACTCGTTACCTGAGCTCCGTAAAAATTATCATAATATTGTGTTGGTATATCCGGATTCCAGATAGGTGCGTAGGTTGGTGTATTAATTACGGATAAAATAACACCTGCACGGTTTGAACCGGTTCCAGAAATAATTCCATTGGTTGTATAATCCGAATAAGCCAGATTTGTATTCATTTTAAACCATGAACGAATTTGGTTTTCCAGACTAGCTCTCAAATTATAACGTTTATAATAAGCTACAGGAATCACACCTGATTCATCGGTATAACCTCCTGATACAAAGTATTTCATATTATCTGTAGCGTTGGAAATAGACAACTGATAATCCTGAGTTACACCAGTCCGATAAGTTTCCTTAAACCAATCGGTTTTATCAGTCAAACCATCAGGTAAAGTAACCGCTCCGATTTCGTCCATCAAAGTTTTATATTGTGCTGTATTCAACGATTGCATTTGCTTTACAACCTGAGTTGCTCCGGCATGAGCATTAAAAGAAATTTTGGCTTGCCCTTTAACACCTAATTTTGTTGTAATTAAAACAACACCATTAGCACCTCTCGATCCATAAATAGCGGCTGAAGATGCATCTTTTAAAATCTGCATACTTTCAATATCGTTTGGTGATAAGTAATTGATTTCGCTCATTGGTACACCGTCAACAACGTACAACGGAGAATTGCTCGCTGAAATAGAGGTATTTCCACGAATTGTTACAACAGCTGAAGCTCCCGGTTCACCACTTGGTTTAGTTACATTAACCCCTGCAGCTTTCCCCTGAATTGCATCAGCAGCAGCAATAATAGGTCTTTCGGAAATGTCTTTGGTTGAAACTGTTGATACGGCTGTAGTCAAATCTTTTTTCTTAACAGAGCCATAACCCACAACCACAACTTCTTCAAGGGTTTTGGTATCATCAGTCATTACAACCCGTAAGTTTTTAGAAGTTCCTACTGGAAGTTCCACAGTATTCATTCCCAGATAACTGATTACCAAAACATCATTAGGACTGGCTTCAAGAACAAATTTACCATTGAAATCGGTTATAGTTCCCGTTCCGGTACCTTTAATCTTGATGTTGGCGCCAATAATTGCTTCATTCTTTGAATCGAGAACGACTCCATTAACTGACGATTTCTGTGCAAATAAGCTTATCGGCATTACCATACATAAAAGAATGGGTAACAAACGCCGAACAAAACGTGCGCTTAAAAAATGCACACGCGCGTTTACTCGTAGTGTCTTTGTGCTCTTCATTGATTATTAATTTGTTGGTTAGTATTTTAAATGTTTGTTTATTTTCTGCTCATTTGTCTTTAATACATCAATACAAAACAATTAACGTTTTACAAGCTTTAAATGTTTTTATTGAAGGCGTTAAATTAAAATCTGGTTTGTAACTTATGTTTCTCTGATTATTTTATTTGTATTGAAATACTGCTTTTTACGTCAGCTGCCGAGGCAGCATTTCGTAAAACAAATTCACCTGTTTCCAGGGTCCAGTCTTTCACTTTTTCATTATAGAAAGCCATGTCTTTTGCCTTAATTTCCAACTCAACAGTTTGAATTTCTCCTGCTTTCAGAAATACTTTTTTGAATGCTTTTAATTCTTTTACCGGACGAATAACCGAAGCTTTCGGTTGTGAGACATAGACCTGTACAGCTTCAGCACCATCAACTTTACCTGTATTTTTTAAGGTAAATGACGCTTTAATTATGTCATCGGAAGAATAGGTTTTTTTATCCGTCGCAATTTTTCCATATTCGAAAGTTGTATATGACAATCCGAAACCGAAAGGAAACAACGGTGTGATTTTTTTTGTGTCAAACCACCGGTATCCAACCAGAATATCTTCTTTATATTCCTCATTTACACCATCTCCCGGATATGAAATCTGTCCAAATGAAATGGCGGCATTATCTACCAGTTTCTTAGGAAATGAAAATGGTAATTTTCCGGAAGGATTTACTTCACCGACAAGCACGTTTGCAATAGCATTACCTGCTTCGGAACCAAGATACCAGGCTTGTACAATAGCCGGAACCTCTTTCATCCACGGCATGGCTACAGCATTACCACTATTCAGAATTATGGCTGTATTTTTATTGGCTTTTAATAAAGCACCTATTAATTTGTCCTGTCCAAATGGCAAATCCAACGATTTACGGTCGGCACCTTCACTGTCCTGATTATGATTTTTATTCAATCCGCCAATAAACAGAACAATATCAGCAGTTTTAGCTACTTCAACTGCTGCATTTATAAGTGAGTCTGCATTTACTTTCGATGCAATTTCTTCTTTGTATTCGGTTTCACCGGAATCATACCCTTTTGAATAAACAATATGATCTTTGCCATATTTTTTAATTAATCCATCCAATGGTGAAACTTCGTAAGCCACTTTCAATGAAGATGATCCGCCTCCGATGACTAAACTTTTTATTGCATTTTCGCCAATTACCGCAATTTTCTTATACTTTCCAACCGGAACAGGAAAGAATTGTTTGTCATTTTTCAATAATACAATTCCTTCTTCAGCTATTTTACGGGCAGTTTCTGAATGTTCGGGACTTACAAATTTCCCAAACGGACGATTAGCACTCATTGTCGTGCGGAAAATCAAACGTAAAATTCTACGTACCTTATCATTTAAAACAGTTTCGGTGTATTTTCCGGATTTTAATCCCTGCAAATAGGGAGTTGCCAGATAATATTGCGAGTATGGAGTTGTTCCATCAGTTGTCAAACCATTTGTTGAAGTTCCCATTTCGAGATCAAGTCCATTATTTACAGCCTGATTGGTACTATGCACACCACCCCAGTCGCTGATAACAACTCCATCAAATTTCCAGTCATTTTTCAGAATCTTATTCAATAATAAATCATTATGACAATTATTTTCGCCCCTGAACTTGTTGTAAGATCCCATAATGGACCAGGCTCTTCCTTCCTGAACTGCCGCTTTAAAAGCCGGCAAATAAATTTCATATAAGGCACGGTCGCTGAGTAAGACATTTATCGACATACGTTCAACTTCCTGATTATTCAGTACAAAATGTTTCACACAAACAGCAACACCATTTTGCTGAACTCCCTGAACATAAGGAACGACCATCCGAGATGACAAATACGGATCTTCACCCATATATTCAAAATTACGACCATTAAGCGGAGTTCTGTAAATATTTACACCGGGACCAAGAAGTACAGTTTTGTTCCTGTAACGAGCTTCTTCACCTATGGCATTTCCATAATTTAATGACATTTGCGTATTGAAACTTGCGGCAAGACAAGTCAATGCCGGAAATGCGGTACAAGAATCATTTGTCCAACCGGCCCCACTCCATTTATCCCAAAAAACTTCTTCACGAATTCCATGAGGGCCATCATCAGTCCAGACTTCAGGAATTCCAAGACGCGGAACACCTTTAGAACTGAATTTAGATTGAGCATGACACATCGCCACTTTTTCCTCAAGAGACAGCATGGAAAGTGCCTGCTCAACTCGTTTTTCAATGGGCTGATTTACATCTAAATAAATTGGCTTTTGTGCTTTGGAAGTATTTAAACATAAAATCAGACAAAGAATGCTGATGATAGTAAATTGAGATTTTCTCATTTTCATTATTTTTGAAATTTTTTCTGTTTTGCCCCGTAATGCAATAGTTCGTAAGGTGCGAAATTGATACTTTAAAGATTTTAAATGCTTAGAAAACATAAAAACTTATAAGCTGTTATTCAATAATCACATAATTATCAAACACATCGCTCATTTTTCATCACAAACGAACAGAGTGTCACAATAACAATATGATTGTGTTGCAAATATATAACGTATTTTATTAATCTCCAAACAAAAGTGTGTTTATTTTACACTAAGCTTTAAAATATTTTTTAAATCAAATTAATTGATTGTTTTTGACATGATTATAGAAATAAATCATCAAAATTATATATCTTTGTATTCAAATTTGAGAAAATAAACTGCAATGATTATTGAAAAGGAAAAGACAGATATTCAGACAAATATAGAAACACTATCAACTATTTCGGTCGATTGTGTAATTTTTGGTTATGATGACAACAAACTAAAAGTATTAATCAGAAGCGAAAGTGTTCCTGAAAATGGGAACGTCTATATTGAATGGAAATTTCCAGGTAATCAGGTTCGCAGATGTGAAACTATAGAAGAAACTTCGTCTCGCATACTCAAAGAACAAACTGGGTTGGAAAACATTTTTGTAAAACAATTTATGGTGTTTAGTGACCCTAACCGTTTGAGACGTAAAGAACGTGATTTCGAGTGGGTTAAACCACGTTTAACTGATGAACGCGTAATAACTGTTGGTTTCTATTCATTGATTAACGTGAAAGATGTCGATAACAGTATGTTAATTGATGATGCAAAATGGGCTGATGCTTATGAAATTAAAGAATTAATGTTCGACCACAATGATATTTTTGACGAAGCATTTAAAAAATTGCGTTACGACTTACTTCACGAACCGCTGATATTTGAGTTACTTCCCGAAAAGTTCACGCTTACTCAAATGCAAAAATTGTATGAAGCCATCTTCAATACCACTTACGACAAAAGAAACTACAGACGAAAAGTAAACAAAATGCCTTATCTGATTCCGCTAGACGAAATTCAAACCGGCGTTTCTCATAAACCTGCCAGATTATACAGCTACGACCGCGATATTTACGAAAAAACCCGTACTGAAAGGTTTGACTTCAGAGTCTGAAATTAAAAATGGCTGGAAATTTTTATTTCCAGCCATTTTTAATAACCCTTTATTCTTTTTTATTCCTTTATAAAACGACTGTATGAAAATCCGGAATCACCTTTCAATCGGATTAAATAAATACCATTTTTCAAGCCCGAAACATCGATTCGAGTACTCTGCATATTTGGAGATACAGGTAAACTCAATGCTAAAGATCCGTTCATCGAAATAATATCAACTGAATTATACCTTGATTCATTGTCAGTGTTTTTCAGATTAATAAAATCTTTAGCCGGATTAGGCGATACTACCAAATTGTTCATCCTAATGTCAGTAACTCCACTCAAATTTGGATTCCAAACAAAACTAGCCGCAGTATTTGCTGGCACACTATATGTAAATGCCTGTGTACCCACTAAAATTTTAAATGTCTGTGAAGAACTTTTACTATTATAAACGACAACAGCCAGAGTTCCATCAGGGTTTATAAATCCACTGCAAACATAACCAGTTGTTGAAGTTGTAGCTTTTATCCTTACTGCACCAGATTTTACAAATTTGGAAATCTGTCCGATTATATAATAGGAAAGATTTCTTGTAAAAGTCGTTGAGTTACTAACTGTTAATGCTCCCATACAAGTCGAACATACACCGGACAATCTGGGCCCAAAACTTGGATCGGTAGCCAGATTCCATTCTAATACCGCTTTTGCCGAATTGTTAACCGAGCCAAGTATGACATTTTGAAAATGCCATGTTAAATCGCCGGAAAAACTTCCGGTTGATGCCGTGTATTGTTCAGTAAAATATACGTTTTTACCGGTTGCATTTTTTACAGTTGTCAGTGCAGAAATATCTCCTGAATACAAGTGGAACGCTGCACCATCAACATAAGTACTGTTGTTACAAACATCAATCGGATAAGTTGTATTGTTGCAATTGTGGTCGAACGCAATAATTTTAATTCCTGCATAACCTTTGCTCGCCATTGTTGGTCCAAGATTAATGTTTATAAAATTCTTTTGTTCGGTTGAATTCATCAACATGCTTGGAGTATTTGTTGAATTTTCAGGCTCATTTTGAGGAGTTATTGCCCAAATATTAATTCCCTGAGCTTTCATTTCATCAAAATATTTTACAAAATAATTGGCATATGCAGCATAATAATTTGCTTTTAACGACCCACCATTCAACGATGTATTTGATTTCATCCAACGAGGTGGTGACCAGGGCGTTGCTAAAATTTTCAAATCGGGATTTATAGCCAGAATCTTTTTCAAAACCGGAATCAAATAAGTCAAATCCGGTCCTGATAAACTGAAATTCACCATATTTACATCTCCGGATGTTTCATTATAGCTATAAGCTGAAGAACTTAAGTCGGTTGAACCAATGCCAATACGCAAAACAGAGATGCCTAAACCGGTTGTTTTGTCAAACAATTCCGAAAGAATAGAATTTTGTTGGGATGCAACCAGTGAACTGATAACTTCGGCACTTCCTTCCGTCAAACAAAAGCCAAAACCATCCATTGTCTGATAGGTCGTTGCAGGATCAACTGTAACAATGACATTCGCCGAACCCGTGTTTGCACCCAGACTTATTGTACTTTGTTGCTGAAGCAATTTACTTTGATCTCCACTTGTAAGCCATGGAGTCACAGTTTGAGCTACAGCCGAACTTATTGCAAATAAAGCTACAAAAAATCCAACTGAAATTCTATTCACTAATTTTTGATTCATTTTTGACAGATTTTTCATTTAAGTTTAGAGCTTGTAAATGTAATAAATTATTTAAACACCTCTAAAATTTTGATACACTTGGTTATAATAACAATAAAGCTCTTAAAATCAATATTAAAACAAAGAAGCGTGTTTAATGTTAGCATGCTTCTTTAATATTTAAATTAAAAAATAACTTTCCCAGTAATTACTTTTGTTTTTGACTCCAGTTTATATAAATAAATTCCTTTTGAAAAATCTACCATATCAAAAGTAACATCATCAGCGGTCACTTCGAAATTTTTAATGAGAATTCCATTCATCGTGTAAATCTTTAATTTAGAAT
>Ga0302215_10003710_pt1 | contig 10169 bp, 5 predicted proteins | sample II_Fen_N3_1_FD_194580 | JGI IMG/M metagenome (GOLD analysis project Ga0302215, IMG submission 194580) | Peat permafrost microbial communities from Stordalen Mire near Abisko, Sweden - II_Fen_N3_1 | ecosystem: Environmental > Terrestrial > Soil > Wetlands > Permafrost | place: Sweden: Abisko... | reverse complement strand
TTGAATATGCACTTAGCTTAAACTGTGCTAAAGCCGCAGAAACCATCATGATTGGCGACAGTTATGAAGCAGACATTGTGGGAGCACGAAATGCAGGAATTGATCAGATCTATTTTAATCCGAATAATACTATTTCTGAATTCAAAAATAAAGCTACACATAATGTAACTGAATTGGAAAAAATTCCTGAAATCCTTTAGAATAAAAAGTCTACCAAATAAAAAAAACCACACTTTCGTGTGGTTTTTTTATTTAAATCTGCTAACAGCTTATTTTTGGACATATTCATCATATCCAACTTCGCGGTGACCAGCCAACCGATAGGTAGTACTATAAGGCGTAGTATCATCTTCGAATTGAATATTGAATGAAATACTATCATTTCCAATAATTTTCCCACTGAAAACTCTAATTCCAATTTCATATCCTCCAATCAACGAAGTTGACTGTGCCGTTTGAAAAGTTTTAGTACTCATATTAACAGCTGCTTTAAAATGCATTGTCCAGAAGTTTCCAGGGGTAATTACCCATTTATTAGTTGCTGGGTTAAAAGTTGATGATCCATAATCGTCAATTAATATAGAATCTTTTCCAAATGATGCATTATACGATTTGATTTCATAAGGACCACTTGTAACTTTTCCTGTAATAGTATCATAGGTACTTACCATCCAATCTCCGGCTACGGGGTATGCCCAGCTATACGTTTTTACATAAGTAGGCTCACATGATGCTAAAACAATTGTTAGCATCAAAAGAATTAAATAATTTATCTTTTTCATATTAATTATTTTTTACAATTATAATTTAATAAATGTTCTGACTGCTGTTCCGTAACCAGAATTAACAACTACCCATTTATACAATGGTTTTGCTCCTGTAGCATCATAAACGCCCCCTGTACAGGACATTACGCCTATAGCAGTATTTTGAACCGGTACTTTTAATACCGTTGCATCAGTTTGGAACATGTAAAAGAAAATTTGATTAGAGCCTGTCATTGCTATACCACCGGGATTATCATTAACATATAACCCTGGATAGGCTGTCTTAGCAATTGTTGCTACTCCAAGCGCACCTGCATTTCGTTGATATTGTCCAGAAATATCCATTGCAGATGCAGCCGGTGTGATTACACCTACAAATCTGGTGGCTGTCAATGTCAAACTATCTTGTGGATAGATTTTCCCTGCGTTCTTATAGGTATATGTAATTGTATATACTCCGGCAACTGCGGGATTAACCGTTCCACTGATTTTTACTATACTGCTTAAATCAGTTGTACCTTCTTTTACAACGCATCCTTCTTCTACATAAGTACCACCAAGAGGAATTGTTAAAGCTTCATCCCCGGTCAATGTCATTATTGGATATGTAACCACGAATGACACTCCTAAAGATTCTTCTTTGCATGAGCTTAAAACAAAAGCTGCCACTAAAGTTATCAATAATATTTTTTTCATAATGAATTCTTTTTTTAAATTATTATTTAGCCCACCATACCGGAACTGTTATAGCAACTTTAGCCGGTGTATTAGCATTTGAATTACGTTCACTTGTAGGGAAGAAGAAACGTTTAGGTCTTTCAGTTCCAGCGTACACCGAAGTAATTGATCGGGTAAAGAAAGCTGGATAACCGGTACGGTTATAATCAAAAAACGTTTCGATTCCATTTTTGTTTGTTTGTGCAATCCATTTCTGCTCTAATATTGACTGTAAGCCATTATAGGTTGCATAAGTTATATCTCCAATGGCTACTCCATGATTTACAAAAGAAGCTTTAATTGCATCCGAATAGGTTATCTGAGCAGTTGCAGAACTACCATAACGAGCTTGTGCTTCAGCTACTAGGAATAATACTTCTTCCTGAGAGAAGAAATAAACAGGTGCAATCTTACCGATAGTTGGAGTTGCATAATTACTGATAGTCTGGTTTGAATGATCTTTAGAAGCACCTGATGGAAGACCAATTAATGCATTTCCTGAAGCTGAAGGTGTAAACAATTTAGCCAATCGTTTATCAGCGTTCGTTGTCAAAAAATCGACCAGAGTTGTATTGGCAATAACATTACCGGCCAAACGATCTACAAAAGTATTATAATAAGGATTATAACCGGTTTGTTGATCTTTGAATGCAGAGAATTTCGCATCATTGGTTAAGAAATTATTGTCGGCTAATAAAGCCACGATTTTTGCTTTGTATGGGTTATCCTGATCCGAACTACCTACATTTACATAGCGAAGATACATCTTCAATTTCAATGTATTAGCAAATTTCTGCCAGGTAGCCATATTTCCACCAAAAACTAAATCAGCGTTTCCCGGATCCGTAACAGTACTCAATGTAAAGTCTTTGGACATTGCATTATCAATGCGAGCTAACAAACTATCGTAAACTACTGCACCATCATCATATTTTGGTTGAGGTACGTTTACACCTTTCAAAGCATCTGTAAAAGGAATTTGTCCGTATAAATCGGCTAACAGTTCGAAGGTATACGCTTGCATCAACGTGGAGATAGCATAATATTTCCAGTCTGCAGTTGCAGATGTATTTTTCCTTACATATTCATAATCGTTAAGTGCACCCGCATACAGAGTTGTAAACTGACGATTAAAATCATCTTCACTCAAATTATACGTTTCCCAATCTGCCCATTGCGAAGCTGCAGGAGCTTCAGCATATTGTTGTGTCCAAAAGCTACCAACGGTATGATAATATCCACCCAAAACAAAGGCAGTACTTGCCATTCCACTAGGGAGTGTCAATGCAGGTGTTGCAGTTGCAGGATAATTGGGGTCTACGTTGATATCGAAAAAGCTATCGCTGCAACTACTTAGTAACAGCACACTGGCAACCAGTGCAGCTAAATAATATTTTATTCGTTTCATATTTTATATTTTATAATTTTAATTATTTAGAAACCTAATTTTACATTAAATCCTAAGCTTCTTGTAGAAGGCGTTGCACCAAAATCACCAAAATCGGCCGCTAAATCATTACCAAATGTAGTCATTTCAGGGTCAACATATAAATTTGAATTTGGGGTCCATAAGAACAGGTTATTTCCGACTAAAGCTATATCAACAGAGTTGATAAACGTTTTAGACAACAACGATTTTGGCAAAGCATAAGATAAACTTACTTCTCTGATCTTGAAGAATGTTTTATCAATCAAAGAATATGCATCACCAATACCTGCTTTGTATGTTTGATTATAGAACTGATTCAAATTGTGCGAAAATCCCGAAATAGCAGTAGTGTTTTCAACATATACACCATTTACTAACTGAACCGAGTTAGGAATAATCCACGGTTGACGATCGTTATAAGTTGTTGGTTGTGCATTACCTGTAAAATATCCAATTTCTGAAGTACGTGAATACATTTTACCACCATTACGATAATCGAACGAAGCATGAAGTTTAAATCCTTTGTATGACAAAGAAGTTCCACCTCCAATACGGAATTTATTTTGAGATGATCCAAGAATTTCCTGAGTTGATTTAAATGTTGGTAAACCTGTAGCATTTACAATTACATGACCATCAGGATCAGTATCAACTACATTTCCCTTGAACAAACCAAGTTCCATTCCCGGACGGGCTACAAATGGCATACTTCCTGTACCACCAAGTACTACTTCGTCAAGTCCGGTTGTCAGTTTAACCAAAAGGTTATTGTTTTTGGTGAAATTTGCAAATATTTCCCATTGAAAATCTTTTGTTTTAACCGGAATAAAGTTTGCACTAATTTCAATACCTTTATTGGTTATTTCGCCTAAATTCTGAGTTTGCAATGTATATCCTGTTGTTGAAGGAATAGATGCTTGCCAAATCAAATTAGTAATCGTCTTGTTATAGTAAGCAATATCAAGTCCGATACGATTATTTAAGAATTTCAATTCAGTTCCGATTTCAAAATCAGTTGAAATTTCAGGTTGTAATTTGTCATTTCCAATTAAGTTTGAAACTGTAAATCCATTTACAGGTCCTGCTAATGGGAAATCCAACGTTCTGTATCCATCACCTATTGAAGTCTGAACCATTACAGGATAAATCTGATATGGTGCAGCATCCTTACCTGTTTGAGCTAAACCAATACGCAATTTACCTAACCAGTCGGATTTGTTATCTGTCAATTCAGAGAATACAAAGCTACCGCTGACACTAGGGTAGAAGAACGAACGATTGCCCGCAGGAAGTGTTGATGACCAGTCGTTACGGGCTGAAACATTTAAGAACAACAAACTCTTGTATCCAAAATCCAAACTTCCGTAAACACCAACCAATCTGCGTTGTGAAATGGTACCGTAAACAGCAGGAGTAGCAGAACTGTTTGCTAGGTTGTAATATTTAGGAATATCCAGTCCAATTACAGTAGAACCCTGAGATTGAGCATCACGTTCATTAAAGTTATGTCCTAAAATAGCGTTAAAAGTAACATCATCACCAAAAGTCTTATTAATTGTCAGATAAAAATCTGTATTGAATTCTGAAGTGTAATATGCATTTTCACCTACTGCTCCCGGATCATTTGTATATCCACCTTTTGAAGTTGTAATTGCTTTCCAAGTTTTCAGAGTGCTGCTCGCAACATCCGAACCCACTTTAAAAGTAGCTGACAACCAAGGGAGGATTTTTGCATCTAAACTTGCATTTCCGAAAATACGATTTTCCTGGAATTTATTTCCATGTTCACCCAAGATATAATAAGGATTCTGAGCGTACAATGTAAAATAATTGTATTCGTTATTGAATTTGTTCTTATAATCTTTTTGGTCGATTATACTGATATCGCGGGGCGTTTGCCAAACTCCATCCAATGCAGCCTGGTCCTGACCTGATGCCACGAAACGCATATCTTTGCGTACATAATTCAACGAAGCAGCAGCAGTAAATATTTTCAGGAATTTTGCCGAACCACGCATGGAGATATTATTACGATAATAATAATCAGCATTGGTTGGATAAATACCATCGGAACTTACATTTGCGTAAGACAGATAATAACTTTTATTATCGTCACCGTTCGAAATAGCAACACTGTTGTTATAGGTTTTTCCTGTTTCAAAGAAATCAGCAACATTGGTAGGTAATGCAACATACGGTTTTACCTGTTGTTGATTGTCAACAACATTACCCCACTTACGTAATCTGCCATCAAAACGTGGGCCCCAGCTACCATTTTCCTGTAAGTCGGCAATGCCACCTCCACGATCGTACCAACCTTGTCCGAATTCATTCTGGAAATAAGGTAAACGGAGTGGAGAATCAAAAGTAGTTGTCGAAGAAATATCAACTTTAGCTTTATTATTTGCTTTAGCACCATTTTTTGTAGTAATTAAAATTACACCCGAAGATGCACGCGAACCGTATAAAGCAGTTGCAGATCCACCTTTCAAAATGGTCATCGATTCAATATCATCAGGATTTATATCGTTGGCGCGGTTACCAAAGTCATAACCACCATTAATATCAGTGCTGTTTACAACTCCATTACTAATAGGCACACCGTCTACAACATAAAGCGGTTGGTTAGAACCACCCAATGAAGAAAAACCACGCATAATTACACGGGTTGAAGAACCGGGAGAACCGGAAGCTGAAGAAATTTCAACACCTGCAACTTTTCCCTGAAGTGCATTCAATGCACTACGGTTACCTGTTTCGGTCAGATCAGCTGACGAAATGGAGGTAGCAGAATATCCCAATGCCTTCTGTGACCGTTTAATACCGATTGCTGTTACAACAACTTCATCAATCATCCTTTCATCCGATTGTAATTTTACTGTTAAGCCACTTTTAGCTTCAATTTCAACAGTTTTCATACCTACGTATGAAATAGTCAGAATTTTTGCAGTTGCCGGCAAAGTGATTCTGAAATTACCATCTGCATCGGTAATAGTACCACCTGAGGTACCCTTAATCTGTACAGTAGCACCAATAATTGGTTGCCCATCATCCGCGGAAACAACTTTTCCCGAAACGGATTTTGACTGAGCATTAACCAAACCTACGCCAACCAAAAACAGGCAGGCCAATAAGAACGTTAGTTTTCTCATAAATTTAACATTTTGTTTATTAATCTTCTTTAATTTGCGTTACTTCTAGTAAGTTCAATAATTCAGCAGGCAAAAATAAAGTATTAATAATTAAAAAACAAGTGTTTTTGATGATAAATAGAAAAAATATGCAGATTTTTTGTGTCAATATGTAGGCTGTGCTTTGTTTAACTTAAGATTCAAACTGACAAAACCCTGAAAACACAAATCACAGAACCTGTTTAAAAACTGATTTACTGCATTTTAATCTTATTTTTTTTATCTTGAAAAATTTCATATTAAAATCTGTGAACAAATAGAATAAAAAAAAACAAATTGAAAGTTTTTTAAATAATTCACATTTTTAACACTAAAACTTCGCGTATTCTTGTCATAAAACTCATTTCAGAATCAAAAATATGCTTTAAAATGTCATATTTCATCATATTGATATCAATTTAAGCTATGCACTTACAAATAGAAACCACATTTAATGTGATATAAAATGATTATTTTAAAATATTTTGATTAAACGATTAATTGATTCAGTAAGAATTAAAAAATATATTTAATGTTGAAAATACATTTATATCCTGAAAACTCAAATTTTTTCCATTCAGTTTTAATGTTTAGTCAAATTCATTAGAGCATTAAAAGTCTAAAATTGTATATTTCTAAACTGTTGGTAAAAAAGGAACGGCCGTCCAGTAATTGGACAGCCGTTCTTATTAATAGATATGATAATACTTAGAATTTATCAAAAAACAGTTTCTGAGTAACAACATCACCTTCCGTACCTAAGGCAGCTGCACCAGCTTTCCAGGCATCACCATTTAACGTTTGCTCGCTAATTGGATAAATTAATCGAACAGGTATTGCTGATTTAGCTGTAGCAGGAGCAACAAATATTGGGTAATCTAATCTAACCCATTCTTGCCATGCTTCCCAACCTCTGTTATATAGTGCAATCCAAGCTTGTTTTCCAATTTTTTCCTTATATGTAGCACCTGAACCAGCATTTGTATATGCAACATTTGGATTTGCTAAATATGTATCAACATCTGCCTGTGCTCCACCCCAATTTAGGATTGATGCTTTTACACCATTGTTATAATGTGATTCAGCAGTACCACCTACGTTAAATGTTTTTTCCACAGCTTCGGCTAATAGAAATTCTACCTCTGCAGCATCTAAAATTACACCTGGAAAAGTTGGTTCCAACATATTTGAATTAACATGAGAATATGCCGAGAAGCCGTTACTTGAACCATATATTCCACCTTTGAAAATGCCACCCACTTGTGTGAAATATAATGACCGTCTTGGGTCATTTAACGTATTCATGGCATCTACGAGTGTGTTTGCAGGAACAAAGTCATTGCGTCCACTTGCAACCATATCTACAAAAAGAGGATTAGTATTTGGTTGATCTGACAAGTATGCCATTGAAGCGTTGTCGGCATTATCGGTAATCAATCCTGCTGCAGCCGCACTTTCTACTGTTGACTTTGCCAATACAGGGTCACTATCTGAAATCACCATACCCATACGTAATTTCAACGAGTTTGCAAATTTCAACCATTTAGTCATGTCACCATTGTATATATTGTCAAACGAACCCATACCTTCATCAACAAGACTGATCTTACCAATTGCAGCATTTAACCTTGAGATAAGATCTTTATAAACTGTTGAAGCATCATCATAAGCAGGCAAAGGATTGTTATCTATATCCAATGCTTTAGAATATGGTAAATTTCCAAATGTTTGAACAAGCACACTCCATGAATAAACTTTCATTATCTCAATAGTAGCCATTTTATTTTGCCTTATTTCAGGAGTTTCTCCGGTAATTTGAGGTAACACCGGGGTAGCATCAAGTGTCTTTGAAGCGTCATTTAAGTTCATAATAACTCTTCTATATAGCGTATTCCAATGATTACCCGGAATAGTACGAGTCACTATGTCGTAGTTTACTTCATCTAAATAAGTTGTCTCAGTCCATTGTTGAGTAAAAAATCGAAATATGTTATTATTCACATTTGTGCTGACCATTTGGTCAACAAGATTTTTTTGAGCATTTGAAAAGAGTGCTTCACCCTTAACAACCGTAAAGTCTTTCGTATTTACATTCAAATCTTCTAATTTTCCACAAGATGCAAATGTAATAAGGACTATTATTAAATATAATATTTTTTTCATTGCTGTAAGTTTAAAAATTTAATTTCACATTAAAACCAAAGTCACGCGTTGAAGGCAAAGATCCAGTAGAATAACCTTGCACATTACCTGAACTTAAACCTGATTCGGGATCGGCATAAGGAAGACCTTTTCTTATTATCCATGGGTTAGATGCTGTTGCTGTAAATGATAACCCTTGAATAAATGCACCTTTTAAAAGTTTAGATGGCAAAGTGTATGAAAGTGACACTTCTCTTAGCTTTATGTATCCTGCATCGTAAATAAAGGCTTTATTAGGCTCAACTTTATACCCAAATCCAGCGTAAGTAGTTGCATTTACACGTCTTGTATTAGGAGTAATAACACCTGTCGAACTCACATTTACACCCGGAATTACGTAGCCGCCACTTGTAGAGGCATAACCTGAAGCAAAACCAACTGCAGGATCATTATAAGCAATTGGATTTCTTACCGGATTACCTAAATCATTATTACCCGCAGTCTCAGCATATATACCACTTGATAAACCATAATACATATCCAATGAATATATGTCACCACCTTGTTGCATATCAATCAAAAAGGAGAAAGACCAACTCTTATAAGTCATTGTACTTTGAAGACCACCTGTCCAATCCGGTGTAACATTTCCAATAACATGATCAGCTGTTGCAGTGACAACTGGTTTCCCGGTGGTTGCACTCAAAATTTTCTGTCCATCTGCTGTATACGTATAATCTGTTCCTTTTAAAACTCCATAAGGCTCGCCTACGCTTGCATTTAATGTCACATTACCTTGAAACGATCCAAGTTGCATATTAGTTACACCAGGCATTAAAGAAATTACTTTATTGCTGTTTTTTGCCCAATTTATTTTCACATCCCATCTGAAATCTTTTGATACAACAGGGGTTAACATTAATGATAATTCAACACCTTGATTCTGAACTTCACCTGCATTAATTATTTTGTATTGGTAACCTGTTGTTTGAGTTAACGCGAGAGGAACAATTTGATCCGTAGTATTTGTTTTATAAAGTGCTAAATCAAATCCAACCCGACGTTTCAAGAAGTACATTTCAAGCCCGGCTTCGATACTAGAAGTTTTTTCAGGTTTCAGATCAGGATTCTTCTTCGTAGTTGGAACTGCATAAAGCGGAGTATTATAAGGAGTTATAACACTGTAAACATCTTTTAATTGATCAAAACCTGCACTAGAACCAACCTGAGCATAGCTTAAGCGTACTTTTCCGAAATCAAGCCAATCTTCTTTAAGATTGTCAGAAAAGATATAACTTCCGGCAACAGAAGGATAGTAATATGTACTATTTTTGACTGGTAATGTAGATGAGTGATCCTGACGTATAGTTGCATCTAAAAACAGCATACTTTTATAGCCAAAAGAAGCACTGGCATAAATTCCATCTACCCCTACTTTTTGGTCAGTTTCTACAGGAAAAGGAAGATGACCTACACTATTCTGTAGTGAGTATATACCTGGAACAAATAAACCCCCAGAAGTAGATGAAAGAATACTATTGAGATATGTTCTTCTTACATTTGTACCTAATAAACCTGTAAAGTTAAGATCTTCAGTAATATTTTTCTTGAAATTAGCCATTAAATCGTAGTTGTATTCACTATACGAGATATTAGTTCTGGCATATCCCGATCCCTGATCGGTTCTGTCAATTCCAAAAGCAGTTGGGACACTACCCACAGCTCTTCTTTCCTCCATTAGTTGATAATAAGAATCAAGTGATGCACGACCAGTGATACTTACCCAATCTGCTATTTTATATTCTAATGACAGATTACCCATATAACGATTTCTATTATCGGTTTCGTAATTTTGATAACGAGTCCAGTATGGATTATCCCAGTAAATTGCACTAAGATCAGTCAGAGATGTTAATGCCGGATTCCAGGTAGCATTAGGTCCGG
>Ga0302215_10003709_pt1 | contig 10170 bp, 3 predicted proteins | sample II_Fen_N3_1_FD_194580 | JGI IMG/M metagenome (GOLD analysis project Ga0302215, IMG submission 194580) | Peat permafrost microbial communities from Stordalen Mire near Abisko, Sweden - II_Fen_N3_1 | ecosystem: Environmental > Terrestrial > Soil > Wetlands > Permafrost | place: Sweden: Abisko... | reverse complement strand
TGAGTGGTGGTGATAATGTTGCACTGTATAATTTGTCAATGGGCTATGCCAAGTCGAATAGTACGTTAATAGCAAATGATTTTGCAAGATTCAATACTCGTTTTAATTCTGATGTTGAATTAAGTACGCAATTTAAATTCTCATTCGACCTGGGTTATTCTCAAACAGACCGTAATTTACGCGATGATGGATTCAGTGAGTCACCAACTGACTTGATTACATCACCTGCTATTTTGGCAATGGTTAAAACTCCGTTTCTTATCCCATACGAATATTCTAACAGTGGAGCAGTTACTGCAGATTTGAGTGATGCAGATGCTTTCGGAATCGCAAATCCTTTATCTATTATTCAAAATGGTATAGGTTTGAATTCTCAAAATTATTTAACCATTTCGGTTAAGCCGCAATATAGTTTTACAAATGAGTTGAAATTATGTGCGCTGGCAAATTATTCTTTGAATACCATGTTCGAGAAATACTTTCAACCTAATGCAGGAGTGCCATCTTTTATATCGTCAAACGGCGACTATTTGAACAGCCACGTTAAAGGTCAAAATAGTAAGCAGATTTCAATGTCGACCAATGTATATTTAAATTGGAATAAGGAAGTTAACATCCATGCATTTGATGTTACAGGAGGATTTCGATATTATAACGATACTTATCAAGGTGAGTATGCTTCGGGATATAATACTCCAACCGATTTGAGCCCAAATTTGACCAAGGATTTAACAAGTCGTCAAACAGCAGGTTATGATGATAGCTGGCGTTCATTATCATGGTATGCTAATGCAGAATATAGTCTTCTTAGTAAATATTTTCTTACAGGTGTAGTTTCTGCTGATGCTTCATCACGTTTTGGTAAAGACGCCGATTTATTGAAAGTGGCAGGTCTTCGTTGGGGAATTTTCCCATCATTGAATGCTGCCTGGCTTGTTTCTTCCGAAAACTTCATGAAACATATTTCTTTGATTAATATGATGAAACTGAGATTTAGCTACGGATTATCTGGAAATGACAATATACCAACTTCAAGTTCGACAACCTATTTCAGTTCTATTCAATACCTTAAAACTTATACAGGTTTAACTTTATCTAATATTGGAAATACTACGTTGAAACCTGAGACTGTTGAAAAAACAAACCTTGGAATTGACTTGAATTTACTCAACAATCGATTGTCTTTATCTGCTGATATTTATCATCATATTACCCGTGATTTACTTGGCTTAAGACAATTGAGTTATCTTTCCGGTTTGGATACCTATTGGTCAAATGAAGGAAAATTGCAAAATAATGGAATTGAATTCTCTGTAAATGCAAAGGTAATTGCCATCAAAAACTTTCAATGGGAGTTGGGAGGAAGTATTGCACATTATAAAAATGAAATACTTGAATTACCCGGAGGAAATTATACTACCTCTATTTATGGAGGAGAAGTCAAAACTATGGTTGGACAATCTGCGGGTGTATTCTATGGTTATAAGACACTTGGAGTTTTTGCCGATACAAAAGAGGCAGCGGCAGCCAATCTGAAAATTGCAAATGTAATGGGTACCGGATATACATCGTTTGCTGCCGGTGATATGCATTTTGCCGACTTACATAAAGATAACATTATTGATGAAAAGGATAAAACAATTATTGGCGATCCTAACCCCGATTTCACCGGCTCATTCAATACCCGGTTTGTGTACAAAAATTTATCGCTTACAGCTTTGTTTACCTATTCTTACGGAAATGATGTTTATAATTATGTACGTTCACAATTGGAATCAGGAAGTAATTTTTATAACCAATCTTCTGCCCTTCAAAACAGATGGGTTAGCGAAGGTCAGCAAACGTCAATTCCAAGGAGCTCATTTGGTGATGTGATGGGAAACAACAGTTTTTCAGATCGTTGGATTGAAGATGGTTCTTACCTGCGGTTGAAGTCACTTACATTGGCTTACGATGTTCCTGTTAAATCAGCTTTTCTTTCTGGATTTACAATTTGGGCCTCTGCCAATAATTTATTGACTTTTACGAAATATCTAGGAGCTGATCCTGAGTTTTCGATTGGTAATTCAGTATTATATCAAGGAATAGATGCTGGGTTGCTACCACAAGGAAGAAGTTGTTTCGTAGGATTAAAGTTGAACTTATAAAATGAAATACATCAAAATGAAGAAAATATATGTGCAATCTTTAGTTATTGCTATCTGCTGCTCACTTTTTGTAATTACTTCTTGTCAAGATATGCTGACTGTTGATTCTGGGCGTTATGCCACAGTCGATAAAAATGGATTATCATCCGCAAATGATTCTGTAAATTCTATATTTGGACTGTTGCATGGAATGCAGAAAGTAGGGGAACGATATATATTGCTTGGCGAAATGCGTGGAGATTTGTTGGATGTTACGAGTTATACTCCGGCTGATATCCGACAATTAAGTGATTTTAAAGTGGATTCTACCAATGCATATGCAAATCCGCGGGATTATTATGCTATTATTAATAATTGTAATTATTTTATTAGTCGTACTGGAGCTTCAGGTAGCGCATTGAAAACAGAAAATGCAGTGGCTCATGCTATTCGTACCTGGACCTACATGCAGATAGCTACTAATTGGGGGAAAGTATATTATTTTACCAAACCTCTACTGACTGTTAATGATACAAAAGAAAGCTATCCGGTTTTGGATATTAATCAATTAACTGATTCTCTGATCACTGATTTGGAACCATTTGCAGATGCTATCTATCCAAATTACGGTACTATTAATAGTTTTAAAAGTTCTGATTTGCTAATCCCTGTCAATGTTCTGTTAGGAGATTTGTATTTGTGGCATGGACGTTCCATTTCTGATTATGAAAAAGCAGCGATGTATTACGCTGAATTCATTGATTCAAAAATTCCTCCTGCAGATCCTGCAAATCCTACAAGTAATTTGACTTATTCGCCAACGATGGAATGGAATATCGATAATTTTACAAAGAAAAATTTTGAAACAGCATACCCAAATTATGGTAAAGGTTGGAGGCCTTATATCGGGACTTCTAATAGTTCAAACTCTCAAATAATAGAATTTGTTAGCGCTATTCAGATGGCCACAACGATTTCAGATGGTATTGTATGTAATATACCGCATCGCATTCAATATTTCGGCGCATCCAGTGTGGTTAATAAATTATGGAGTGTTCAAAATTATACACTTCATTATATACCTGATGCTACTAAGCCTGATTTCACTAATTATACTAATATTGGTGATGCGCGCGCAAAGGGTAATTCTATTGTATATTCGCTGACAACTACTGCTACAGGAACTACTAATATTTCAAAAGTCATCGATTTTCCTGCCTTATATAAATTATTAGAAGCGGATCATATTTTGCTTTATCGAATGGGATTGATATATCTGCGTTATGCTGAGGCTGTTAATAGGGCCGGGCATCCGAATACTGCTTTTGCTGTTTTGAAATATGGTTTAAATCCAAAGTCATTCAAAGATTCTACAATAATACCTATTGCTGATTGCAATATACCATATATTTCTATTTTCAATAATGTTAGGTATACCAATATAAAAGGAATACATGCCAGAGGATGTGGTGATGCTCAGTATGATGGTGCCTATAAACCTGATGTAACAGTAGATCCAACAAACGCGGTTGAAGATCTAATTTGCGATGAACTGGCTTTAGAAACATCGTTTGAAGGTAACCGTTTCGGTGATTTATTCCGCATGGCTTTGAGAAGAAACGATAATGATTTTTTAGCTAAACGTATCGCCTCAAAATATGAAGGCAGTGAATATAGCAGAATATATGGAATTTTATCATCTGATAAAAAGAATTGGTTCTTGCCAGAACCGAAATGAATGTTGTAACGTAGTGATTTATTTTATAAATCCAATTCACTTTGTTGTTGGTGATATGCTAGTCTAGAAATTTTAGGTTTCATTTCCCAGCAGGTATATTTTAGAGATAGAATCATACTGTTTTAATAGCATTATTGTTGCAAAGTTTTGGTTTTAATTATAGTTTCTATATACTAACAAAGCTAGATAAAGAATTCAGGTTTATAAGAAATATTGTTGCTCATTAAGATTTGACTGAGTATCACAATATAGCCGGATTTCAGATAGTGGATATACTTTTGATCATAGCTGACTAAATTGTTCGGCATTGAAACCTTCAGAACATTTATAACTTGTGAGAGATATCAAGAATAAACAATAGTGACGTCCTAAGCCCAAATGATAAGTTTCGATTAAGAGAAAACTCTATAAAATACAATTTCGTATTGAACCAAGGGAGTCCAACATCCAATCTGAAAAACGCTAATTAATTATACGTCTATTTCTAATCCGAATTATTTGAAAATTCACGATCATGCCCAATCCATATAATTGGATTATATATAACAGATTCTATTAGATGAGATTGGATATTCAGATAATGATAGCCTTTGCAACAAATATGACCATTATTTGATACGAAATAATACTATCGCCAATGAAAATTGAGATAACTTTGTTCTTGAGTTTCAGTGGATGTGAAATTGATTTCAATTGCATACATTTTGCAGAACCTTTTTTTGCAGAGCCATTAATTTATGGAAGTTTTGATTAAGAGACATACTTTTTTTGAGTCTTTATCTAACTATTATTTAATAAACGCACTAATCATAGCACAAAATATATATTATTTATTTTAGGTATTAGTTAACACTTGTGTGTATGAGGCTGATTGTTCTGCTTAGGTGAGCACAGTCAGCCTTATTAATTACAGGACGATTTTTTTTTTAGTGTAATGAAATAGAAAAGCCCGATTAATCCGAAATAATAAGAAAATATAAATTCAAAAATAAACTCACAAAAAATTAAATTTAGATGAAATTAAATCGTTTCCTTTTTGTTGCAATTTTCTTGTCGTCAGCAGCTTCTATCTTTGCGATAAATATAAAAGGTGAAAAGACGGAGATACTCCAACGGGTAATAACAGTTGATTATAGTGCTGAAAAGGGTGCTATGAGTACCATGTTCAAGCAATGTGTCGGAGCCGGTAGAGCCAACGAAGGACTTCGGGCTGATTGGCAACAACAATTGGCATTTGTGAAAAAAGAATGCGATTTTAAGTATATCCGCATGCATGGTCTTTTGACTGATGATATGGCTGTGTACTACGAGGATGGAAAAGGGAATCCACAATATAATTACATGTATATAGATGCTTTATACGATTATCTGTTAAGTATTGGGGTTAAACCTTTTGTGGAATTGGGATTCATGCCTAATGCATTGGCAAGCGGTAAACAAACTATCTTTTGGTGGAAAGGAAATGTTACTCCACCAAAAGACTATAATAAATGGGAAGATTTTATCCGCAACCTAACACAACATTTCACTGAGCGTTATGGCGTTGATGAAGTAAAAACATGGTATTTTGAAGTATGGAACGAGCCAAATCTTACGCCGGGATTCTGGACAGGCACACAAGCTGACTATTTCAAATTGTACCAGTACTCTGCGAAAGCTATCAAAAGTGTAAATGCCGATTACAAGGTTGGAGGACCAGGAACTGCCGGTGCAGCGTGGGAAAGTGAGATGATTGATTTTTGTGTTAAAAACAATATCCCAATCAATTTTATAAGCACCCATTCGTATGGCGTTAGCCAGGGATTTCTTGATGAATATGGTCACAGTGGTACAGTATTGAGCAAAGATTCGATGGCTGTAAGTGGAGATGTGCTACAATCCCGCAAGGAGATTGCTGCTTCAGTAAAACCAAACATGGAGTTACATTATACCGAATGGAGCGCATCTTACACTCCTTCTGATCCTATTCATGACAGTTATCATGAAGCTGCATACATTTTGGAAAAAATCAAACAGGTTGGAAGTGCTGCCAATTCAATGTCGTATTGGGTGTTCACCGATGTTTTTGAGGAACCAGGTCCTCGGTTTACGCCTTTTCACGGTGGGTTTGGACTACTTACTATTCAGGGAATTCCAAAGTCAGCGTTTTATGCTTACCAATTTATGAATAAACTAGGTAAAACTGAACTAAAAAATACAGATACGCGCTCGTGGGCAACTAAAACAGATAATGGCGTTCAATTGCTTCTTTGGAACTTTACTAACACACTTCCTGATTCTGTAAATAATCAGACATATTATGTGAAAGATTTGCCATCTAAGTCCAACGGTAAAGTAAAAGTGAATTTATCAAATGTTCCTGCTGGAAAATATACGCTTGAGATTTATAAGGTAGGCTATCGTGTGAATGATGCTTACACGGAATATGTAGACATGGGTAAACCGAAACAGCTAAATAAACAACAAGTTGAAGAATTGAAGACACATAATAACGGCTCACCTGTTGTTAGTGAAACAATTGAAGTTAAGGAAAATACTGTGTTTTTAAAAGAACTTGATATTCGGGAAAATGATGTTTTGCTACTGAATTTAATTAAAAATTAATATATTTGTCCATTAAAAGTTATCTACTCATTAAAATCAATGAAAAAAAATAATTATAAAATCATCAACATAAGTTTGTTGTTTTTTACATTAACTTCTGTATTAAATGCTCAACCGCACAAAACCAATATTGCAAAGATTACGGTAGATGTAAACAAACCGGGACATTCGATTCCTTCAACTTTATTTGGTGTTTTTTTCGAGGATATTAATCACTCAACAGATGGTGGCATTTACCCGGAGCTTGTCAGAAACCGCTCGTTTGAAGATGCAGATACACTTCAAAATTGGAAATTTACTAACCAGAATGGGATAAACAATGCTTCTGTAAATAATTCTAATATTTATTCAAATCGATGGGTGCCAGCTTTAAATGCGTTTAATCGCAAGATGCTTTCTATTAAGACCGATGGTGCATTTAAACTTGAGAATGATGGTTATTGGGGAATGAACATAGAAAAAGGTCATGGTTATAATTTTCAAGTAGCTGCTTTCTGCAGCGATGGTTTTAATTCTCCATTGAAAATCAGTATTGTCAGTTCCAAGGGAATCGAACTTGCAGCATGTGAGGTAAAGGGCATTGAAGGGAAATGGAAATATTATACGGCTAAATTGTCGGCAACCGAAAGTGACCCAAAAGCTCATCTGGAAATTGCCAGTGAAGGAAAAGGAAGTTTGTTTATGGACATGGTTTCGCTTATGCCAGCTCAAACATGGAAAAACCATGGTTTGCGTGTCGATTTGGCCGAAGCTGTCAATGCTTTGCATCCTAAATTTTTCCGTTTTCCCGGGGGCTGTTGGGTTGAAGGTGACGATTTGAAACACATGTATAAATGGAAAAATACCATCGGAAATGTAGATACCCGCACTCCATTGTGGAATATTTGGGGATACAGTGCGACTCAAGGGTTGGGTTATCATGAATATCTGCAAATGGCTGAAGATATGGGTGCAGAACCGTTATTTTGCGTAAATGCTGGAATGTCACATAAAGAAGTTATACCCATGGATCAAATGGGTCAGTGGGTGCAGGATATATTGGATGCCATTGAATATGCCAATGGTGATGAAAATTCGGTTTGGGGTAGGATACGTGCTAATAATGGTCACCCAAAATCATTCAATCTTAAATATTTAGAAATTGGAAACGAAAACGGATGGGATGCATACGCTGAGCGTTGGATGTTGATTGCCAATGCTGTTCGCGCCAAATATCCTGAGATGAAACTCATTGCAAACAACTGGGGCGGATATCCCAAAGATCCTATGCCGGAGATAAAAGATGAGCATTATTATGATATTCCAGATTGGTTTGTTTGGAATTCAAATAAATACGATAACTATGACCGCAAAGGGCCAAAAGTATTTGTTGGTGAGTATGCTGTAACAAATCAAACTGGAAACGGGAATTTGAGGGGCGCAATTGGAGAAGCTGCCTGGATGACTGGATTGGAACGCAATTCCGATGTAGTGGTGATGGCTGCTTATGCTCCTTTATTATGTAATACCAATCATAAGGCTTGGCCGATAAATCTGATAAACTTCGATAGTAAAAATTGGTATGGATTGCCAAGCTATTATGTGCAAAAATTATTTTCAGAAAATCAAGGAACGGTTTCGTTAACTGCAAGGGTGAAAGATGCACCTGTCATAAAAAGCCCATATTCAGAAGGTTGCATTGGCCTTGGTACTTGGAACAATTGTGGCGAATTTAAAGATTTGAAAGTCGTTTCGCCTAATGGTAAAGTATTATATCAAACTGATTTTACAAAAAATATTGATGATTGGAGAAGAACGGGTGGTGAATGGTCTGTAAAAGATGGCGTCCTCCGGCAATCTGCAATTGCTCCAAATGCTACTGCTTTTGTGGGAGATAAATCGTGGACAGATTATACGATTACCTTGAAAGCCCGCAAAATTTCTGGAGATAATGGTATTCAAATATATTTCAGAAACCAGAATAACGATCAACGATTTCGTTGGGAAGTTGGTGGCAATGGAAACACAGCCTTTATGATGGATAATGGAATTAACTCAAAAAATATTCCAGGAAGTATAGAGGAAAATCGTTGGTATGATTTTAAAGTTGAGGTTATTGGTAGCACAGTGAAAGCTTATCTTGATGGCAAACTTGTTCAGGAAATGTCAGATGATAATTCCAATACCAACGCTCTTTGTGTAAGTGCATCTAAAGATGAGTATTCTGGCGATATCATTCTTAAAGTAGTCAATACTTCACCAGAGTCTGTGAAGACACAAGTTAATTTATCGGGGCCAGAAAACCTTTCAGGAAAGGGATATGCTATTGTTCTTACTTCTACCAGTCCATTGGATGAAAATACATTGGATGCTCCAACCAAGGTTTCACCAAAAACCGAATCTATTAAGTTGTCTGGAACTAAATTTGTTCGTACTTTTCAGGGAAATTCGTTGACAGTTTTACGTTTTGATACTTTATCCAAAACAAAATAAATAATATAATTCTTAAATGAAAACACTTAAAATCAAATGTCTGCTACTTATTACAATCCCTCTCTTTTTTAGTTTCACTATAAAAGCCCAGGGATTATATGTCGGAACCAATTATCATCCGCACGATAATAAGAATATCGAAAAAATTAAAAGTGACATCCAACTGATGAAAGCTGCCGGATTTACTTCTGTCCGTTTAGGGCATTTGGCTTGGGATAGTTATGAACCTTCGGAAGGACAATTTGATTTTGGCTGGTTCGACAAGGTGATGGACATGATGAACGAAGCAGGGATTAAGGTAATTCTCGACATTGCAGTTCATCCGGCTCCTATATGGTTGCACCAAAAGTTTCCATCAATAGATATCGTTGATGCTAAGGGTAATCATTTATATCCAAACCATCGATATATGGATGATGCAGGTGATCCCAACTATCAGAAATATGCTTTACGTTTCACTGATACTATGACAAAAAGGTATGCAAAACACCCGGCATTGTTGGCATTCGGTATTGATAATGAGTCAGGAGATGGCCCCATTTCATATTCCGAAACAGTTAGACAACGTTTTATCGGTTGGCTGCAAAAGAAATACGGCAATATAGATGGGCTGAATAAAGCTTGGGCAACACAACGTTGGTCACGCCGTCTGAATGGGTTTGAAGAAATAGGATTGCCATCGACAGGAGAAAAAAATGGTGCACCGGAAAAAATTCTTGATTTCCGCACTTTTGTCTCTAATGAGGTAAACCAATTCCTGTTTGCGGTGATAGCTAAAGTGAACGAAAATGCACCCGGAGTACTTACAAACACGAATGCGTGGTATTACAGTGCGTTGAAGTATATTGATTGGGCAGAGATGGCTTATTCCGGTAAAATGACTCGTGAGGGTTGTGGTTTCTATCCGGGCAGCTCATTAATTACCAATTATGGAGTCATGAACTCAGCATTTGGTATTTCCCGTATCCAATTCGAAAGCAAGAACCCCTTCTGGTGCAGCGAATTTACTACCATGACTGCTGTGCCGAATTCTATCCGTAAGTCGGCTTATGCTACCCTTATGTATGGCAATCAAATGGTGTGCGGATGGACATGGCAAAGTATGCACTCGGGCGAAGAACAGTATCTGGAAGGAATGCTTGATTGGGATGGTGTGCCAAACCGCAAGTACGATGAATACAAAAAGATGGCAACCGAGTTTAAAAAAATCGGAAAATTCTTCCCGTACAA
>Ga0302215_10003706_pt1 | contig 10173 bp, 9 predicted proteins | sample II_Fen_N3_1_FD_194580 | JGI IMG/M metagenome (GOLD analysis project Ga0302215, IMG submission 194580) | Peat permafrost microbial communities from Stordalen Mire near Abisko, Sweden - II_Fen_N3_1 | ecosystem: Environmental > Terrestrial > Soil > Wetlands > Permafrost | place: Sweden: Abisko... | reverse complement strand
CTCTCCATTTTATATCGGTGGATTAAGACTATCGTGGAATATCAGCGGATTCTATTCACAAAAAAACAATCTCAACAAAATAGAAGTAAGCAAAAAAGCCGTTGATATTCAGAAAGAAACCTTTCTTTTTAATACAGATTTGAAAAACAAACAACAAAAAGCGGAAATTGAAAAACTGCAATCGTCAGTCAATAATGATGATGAGATAATTCGCTTGCGTGAAAATATCAAAAAATCGGCTTCGGCAAAAGTGGACAACGGCACATTAACAGTTACAGATTTGATTCGTGAAATAAATGCAGAAAACCAAGCGAAACAACTCAAAGCATTACATGAAATACAATTAATCATGAGCGTTTATCAATTAAAAAATAACATCAACAACTGAGAATAAAAAACCCCAAACCCCTAAAGGGGCTTAAAATACCCAAGCACATGAAAACAAACATCTTTTCCAAATCTAAGTTTCAGACTACTCGATTTTCTATTCTGATATTAACAATATCATTGCTTATAACTTCGTGTGGAAAATCGAAAGATGACGCTGACGCGTCAGGGACTTTCGAAGCTACAGAAGTGATAGTTTCAGCTCAGGGTGCAGGTCAGATTCTAACGTTGAACGTAGAAGAAGGTCAGGTTCTAACAGCCAATCAATTGATTGGAACAATTGAAAGCACTCAACTTGAATTGCGCAAAAAACAACTACAGGCAAGTGGAAAAGCAATACAAAGCCGTCGCCCTGATATCAAAAAACAAATAGCGGCCATTGAGCAACAAATAAGCACTGCAAAAACTGAACGCAAACGAGCTGAGAATCTGATTAAAGCTAATGCTGCCAATCAAAAACAACTGGACGACATTAACTCTCAAATTGCAGTATTAGAAAAACAATTGGATGCTCAAAGAACGTTATTAGAAAGCAGCAATCAGGGAATTACCGACGAAAGCGAAGGCCTGACATTTCAAATTAAACAATTGGAAGATCAAATAGATAAATGTAAAATCACTAGTCCTATTAATGGAACAGTTTTGGTAAAATATGCCGAAATGGGCGAAGTGGCAGCACCTGGAAAAGCACTATTTAAAATTGCTGACACCAACAACATGATTCTTCGGGCATACATTACCGCCGACCAATTGACTCAAATTAAAGTTGGACAGAAAGTGAAAGTTTTTTGTGATTTTGGCAAAGATGAAAGCAAAGAATTTTCAGGAACAATTGCATGGATCTCCAGCAAAGCTGAGTTTACACCAAAAACTATTCAAACCCGCGATGAACGTGCTAATTTAGTTTATGCAGTAAAAATCAATGTAAAAAACGATGGTTTTATCAAAATTGGAATGTATGGAGACGTAAAATTTTAATTGACAGAATTCTACCATAATGTCGCTCCTACGAAGCTCAATACATATTTATTGATACATTTTCTACCATAATTATCGCCCCCTAACGGGGCTAAACAAAGATAAATCCATCAAAGTAAGTGAGAAATTATATACTTTGAATAATAATTTCACAATAAGAGATCCCTTGAAGAGTCAAACAGACTAAATTGCTCCGTAGGAGCATTATTATGGTAGAAAAAAACAATCAGTTACAAACAGAGCTCCGTAGGAGCGAAATTATAATATCCCATGCCAAACACGTATACACAATTCAATATGCATATTGTATTTTCTGTAAAAAACCGAGAAAACTTTCTTTCTGACAGAGTAAGACCGGAACTCTTTAAATATATTCATGGAATAATCAACAATAAAAAGCATTATTCCTTGGCAGTGAATGGATATAAAGACCATGTGCATATTTTCTTTGAATACAATCCATCATTCTCTGTTTCCGATTTAATCAGAGACATAAAAACAAGTTCCTCCAATTGGCTGAACTCACAAGGAATTGCGTATGGTAAATTTAACTGGCAAGAAGGTTATGGCGGTTTTTCATACTCAAAATCACAACGAGATACAGTAATCAAATACATTATGACACAGGAAGAACACCACAAAGGGAAAACATTCCGAGAAGAATATATGAAACTTCTGAATGACTTTGGTATTGAATTTAAAAACGAATACCTTTTTGAATTTTATGAATAATAATCAAAATACCAATCCTGACATCTCCATTCATTGTGAATCTATCAGCAAGAATTACAAAAAAATTGAAGCACTCAAAAACATCAGTTTTGAAGTAGAACGAGGTGAGATTTTTGGAATAATTGGACCTGATGGAGCAGGAAAGACTACGCTTTTCAGAATTCTGACAACTTTGATACTGGCGAATAACGGAACAGCAAAAATTGATGGTTTTGATGTGGTAAAAGACTACAAAGAAATTCGCAAGCGTGTGGGTTATATGCCTGGTCGTTTCTCGCTTTATCAGGATTTGACAGTGGAAGAAAACCTAAACTTTTTTGCAACAGTTTTCAACACCACCATTGAAGAAAACTATGAATTGGTGAAAGATATTTATCAGCAAATTGAGCCTTTTAAAAAACGCCGTGCCGGAAAACTTTCCGGTGGAATGAAGCAAAAACTGGCATTGAGTTGCGCTTTAATTCACAAGCCAAGTGTACTATTCCTTGATGAACCTACTACCGGTGTAGATCCGGTTTCGCGAAAGGAATTTTGGGGAATGTTGAAGAAATTAAAAGCACAAGGTATTACCATTTTAGTATCAACTCCCTATATGGACGAAGCTAGCCTTTGTGATCGGATTGCCCTAATACAAAACGGAGAGTTTTTGACGATAGATACACCAAAAAGTATTGTAAGTCAATACGAGAATAAACTTTGGGCTATACAAAGTGACAAAATGCACAAGTTATTGATTGATTTACGAGCCAATGAAATAACAAAAAATTGCTTTGCATTTGGCGATAAACACCATGTTTCTGTTGAAAATGGAAAATTGATAGTTGATGATTTACATGAATATCTCATTAAAAATGGACATAAAAACATCAAAATTTTTGAGATTGAACCAACAGTTGAAGATTGTTTTATGCAATTATCGCAGAAATAAGGAAATATGGAAAACATAATACAACACAACTCAGCCAAAGTAATTATAGCCGAAAATTTAACAAAGAAATTTGGATCATTTACAGCTGTTGATAATATATCGTTCGAAGTGGAACGAGGTGAGATATTCGGATTTTTGGGTGCGAACGGTGCCGGAAAAACCACTGCAATGCGTATGCTTTGTGGACTCAGCATTCCTTCGGCAGGAAAAGGTTTGGTGGCAAATTACGACATTAAAACCCAAACGGAATTGGTCAAAAAGAATATCGGTTACATGAGTCAGAAGTTTTCGCTTTATGATGATTTGAAAGTGTGGGAAAATATTGAACTTTTCGGGGGTATTTATGGAATGAAAGATAAAGAAATAAAGCAAAAAACCGATGAATTAATGAAAGTTCTGAATTTTGAAGACGAACGCGATAAATTAGTAGGTTCATTGCCTTTAGGGTTTAAACAAAAATTGGCGTTTTCAGTTTCTATTTTTCACAATCCGCAGGTGGTGTTTTTGGATGAGCCAACCGGAGGAGTTGACCCAATAACGCGTCGCCAGTTTTGGGAATTAATTTACGATGCTGCTACGCGTGGAATCACTGTCTTTGTTACAACGCATTATATGGACGAAGCTGAATATTGTGACAGAGTTTCTATTATGGTTGATGGAAAAATTGAAGCATTGGATTCCCCAAAAAACTTAAAAAAACAGTTGAACGCAAAAAACATGGATGAGGTTTTTCAGCAACTTGCGCGCAAATCAACTCGTAAAGCAGATTAAAGATGAAACAACTTATGTCTTTTATCCGAAAGGAATTCTATCATATTCTCCGCGACAGAACAACCATGTTGATTTTGCTCGGAATTCCAATTGTACAAATTATTTTATTTGGATTTGCACTAACTACCGAGGTGAAAAATACCGAAGTGGCAGTACTTGCGCCAACAAATGATGAGGCTACACAACGTATTATCGACAAATTGAATGCAAGTGCATATTTCGATGTTGTAACACAAATTCATAATACCAACGAAATACAACCAATTTTCAGGGATGCAAAAGCCAAATTAGTAGTGGTTTTCGATGATCATTTTGCAGAAAAGTTGCGTCACAATGGCAAAGCACACATTCAACTCATAGCCGATGCCACCGATCCGAATGCTGCTACTTCGTTTACATTCTACGCCACTAATATCATTGCCGGTTATCAGCAAGAGCTGATGGGAGAAACCAAGAATCCATATCAGATAACGCCGGAAGTAAAAATGCTATACAATCCGCAAATGATTGGCGCTTTTAACTTTGTGCCCGGAGTTTTAGGTATGATTTTGATTCTAATTTGCGCCATGATGACTTCCATTGCCATTGTGCGCGAAAAAGAAAAAGGAACTATGGAAATTCTACTCGTTTCGCCGATGAAACCAATTTACACCATATTATCCAAAATCACTCCCTACTTTGTATTGTCGTGTGTGAATTTCGCCACCATTATGTTGTTGTCTGTTTTTGTATTGAAAGTTCCAATTGCCGGTAGTTTCATGAGTCTGGTGGTTGTTTCATTATTGTATATATTTGTTTCGTTGGCACTCGGATTACTAATTTCCACTATTACCACTACACAAATTGCCGCCATGCTTTTTTCGGGAATGGGACTAATGATTCCGGTTATGTTGCTTTCTGGGATGATTTTCCCTATTGAAAATATGCCGATGCCACTTCAAATCTTCTCGAGTATAGTTCCTGCCCGCTGGTATATTGCAGCTGTAAAAGCAGTGATGATTCAGGGATTAGGTTTTTCTGCTATATTAAAGGAAATGGGGATATTAGCACTTATGTCAACAGTTTTAATTGGCATAAGTTTGAAATTATTTAAAGTGAGACTTGAATAGTTCATAGTTGACAATTGATAGTTGATAATTAAGAAAGCAATCGAATATGATAAAATACTTATTAAAAAAAGAATTCAAACAAATACTTCGGAATCCATTTTTGCCAAGGATGATTATTATGTTTCCATTTATGGTACTGATGGTTTTTCCATGGGCGGCAAGTTACGAGATAAAAAATCTTAACTTAAGCGTGATCGACAATGACCATAGTTCGTTTTCGCGCGAGTTGACACAGAAAGTCATATCTTCGAAATACTTCCGACTGACTGATGTATCTAACGATTATAAACAGGCACTCAAAAGCATTGAAAAAAGAGAAGCGGACCTGATTCTGGAAATTCCGGCTCATTTCGAAAAAGATTTAGTCAACCGTCAGGGAGCTAAAGTTATGGTTTCGGCCAATGCTGTAAATGGTATGAAAGGTGGAATAGGTATGACCTATCTGGTAAGTATTGTGAATGATTTCAATGCAGGTATTATTCAGGATTTAATGCCGGTAGCACCGGTTGGAAGTTCTGTTCCAACGGTTGAGATAGATTCCCGGTATCGATTCAATCAACATCTAAATTACCGGGTTTTCATGGTTCCTGCACTTATGGTAATGATTCTAACACTTCTATGTGGATTTTTGCCTGCCGTTTCTATCGTTTTTGAAAAAGAACTAGGAACTATGGAACAAATCAATGTTAGTCCGGTACCCAAAACAACTTTTATTTTGGCAAAATTAATACCATTCTGGCTCATCGGATTTATAGTAATTAGTATTGGTTTTATTATTGCATGGGTAGTTTACGGACTTGTTCCAGCCGGGCTTTTTTCCACTATTTACTTATTTGCAGCTATTTATATACTTGCTATTTCGGGACTTGGTTTAGTAATTTCAAACTACGCATCCACACTCCAACAAGCCATGTTTATAGTTTTCTTCTTCATGCTGGTGTTCATTATGATGAGTGGACTCTATACACCAATTGACAGTATGCCGGAATGGGGCAAATGGTTTGCAGCATTTAATCCGCTGAAACATTTTATGTCGGTAATGCGCTCTGTGTATTTAAAAGGAAGTAACCCTATTCAACTATCAAAAGATCTATTCGCGTTGATTGGTTTTGCTATATTCTTCAATAGCTGGGCGGTACTGAGTTATCGAAAAAAGAATTAAGCCATTTTATACGCTTCAATGGCTTTTTTAACGGAACCATGAACAAGCAGAATACTTTTTGCCTGTTCATATTCCAAGCCCAATTCGTCCATAATCATTCGTGTACCCCGATCAATTAATTTGGCATTGCTGAGTTGCATATTCACCATTTTATTGCCTTTCACCCTGCCAAGTTTAATCATGGTGGTGGTAGAAATCATGTTCAAAATAAGTTTTTGTGCAGTTCCGGATTTCAGTCGGGTACTTCCGGTAATAAATTCCGGTCCAACAATTACTTCAATGCGTATATCAGCTTCGTGAGCTATGGGCGAATCAAGATTACAAGCAATGGAAGCAGTCAAAATCCCATTGGCACGAGCATTTCGCAATGCGCCAACCACGTAGGGCGTAGTTCCTGAGGCCGCAATTCCGATAACCGTATCCGTTTTATTGATATGATAAGTTTGCAATTCTTCCCATGCTTTTTCGGTATCGTCTTCGGCATTTTCCACCGGACTGCGCAATGCTTTTTCGCCTCCGGCAATCATTCCAATGACCAAACCGGAGGGCATTCCAAAAGTTGGTGGAATTTCAGAAGCGTCCAATACTCCTAACCGACCGCTAGTGCCAGCTCCCACATAAAAAATTCGACCACCACGATTCATTCGTTCCACAATTTTTTCTACCAACGCTTCTATTTGGGATAAAACTTGCTTTACTGCCAACGCCACTTTTTGGTCTTCTTCGTTCATTTCAGTAAGCAGTTGACCAACTGATTTTTTATCGAGGTTGGTATGAAGGGAAGATTGTTCGGTAACCAAACCAACTCTAACTGCCCCTAAATCCCCTAAAGGGGACTTTTGATTAGTTTCGTCAATATCTTTTTTTGAATTCATTACTTCAATATTATACGACTTGCAATATCTTGTAGAACTTTCATTTGGTGTATAGCAATTAAATTCAACTTTATCAATCTATCTTTTTGAGAAAGCCCCTCGTTAATAAAAACCGAATTCAAATTTTCCATATTGGACAGACAAATTAATTCGTTAATTGAAGCATAATCTCTAATATTTCCTTTTAATTCGGGATTAGTTTCTCTCCACTCTTTTGCCGTAATTCCAAACAATGCCATATTTAAAACGTCCGCTTCATTAGCATAAATAATAGTAACCTGTAATGGTGTGAGCTCTTCGGGAATAAGGTTTTGCTTGATTGCATCGGTATGAATATGATAATTAATTTTAGACAACTCTCTTTTCGCTGACCACCCAAGTTGTTGTTGCTCTTGCTCTTTTAGTCGCTGAAACTCACGAACTATATAAATCTTAAATTCAGGACTTATCCACATGGCGAATTCAAATGCAATATCTTTGTGAGCATAAGTACCGCCATATCGACCTGCTTTTGCTTGAATTCCGACAGCATTAGTTCTTTCTACAAATTCTTTCACGCTGATTTTAAAGTTATTCAAGCCAGATTTACTTTTAATTATGGCGAATTCGCCATAATTAAACTTTGGATTATAAATCTTTTCCCAAATACCAAGATATTCTAAAGTATTCCTATTTCTTAACCAATCCGTCACAAAAAAGTCACCATCTTTTGCTTTAATCATATCGGTTATACAAATATAATCTTCATTGTTGACTTGAATAACTGTAACCTCAGTTTCCATCACTTTTATTTTAGCCATAGATCTTAAAATTTAAACAGAGTGATACCTCACTAACCCTTCCATTGGACTTTGCACAATTTCCGAAATAATTATTCCGCGCTCCGAAGCCACAATTTCTAGTGTATCCCTGAAATAATGAGCAATAGAACCTACAATTCCAACCTGTACATCTTCCAACGAATACTGCATGACATTACGGACGAAAAAAGCATCGAAACTATCGAAGACAAGATTGAATATTGACGGTTCATCAATGTGTTCCAATAAAAAAGGTGTGAATTGAGCTAAAAACCGATTGGGAAAAGGCTTTTTATACACATTATCGAGAATGATAGCCGGCGTTAAATCATATTTACTCAGGAACTTTTCTTTCAACGCAACCGGAAGTTGATTTTTCAGACAATCGGCTACAAAAAGTTTCCCCAGCACCGCACCACTACCTTCGTCACCGAGGATAAATCCAAGCGGAGAAACATTTTCGACAATCTCTACTCCATTATAAAAACACGAGTTAGAACCCGTTCCAAGAATGCATGCAATTCCTTTTTTGTGTTGAAACAATGATCGGGCAGCACCCAGTAAATCACTCTGAATTTCAATCATAGCATTGCTAAAGAAGCGTACCAAAGCTCTGCTTACCAATACCTTTTTCTCTGGAAATGAACAGCCTGCTCCATAAAAATAGATCTGATCAATTTCTATGTTTTCCAATTTTGGAATAAGTTGAGTATCGAGCAATGCAATGATTTCAAGGTCGGTTTGGTAAAACGGATTAATTCCGTCGGTAATAACCTGGCTAAGCAATTCTCCATTGCTAACTACACACCAACATGTTTTAGTAGATCCACTATCTGCAATTAATATCATAATTCAGTTACAAGTATTTAGTTACAAGTTACGAGCATGTTTTTACAAAAATCAATTACAAAGATAGGATATATTTTGATAATACTATTGGTTAAATTTGAATTGAAAATTGAAAATTTAGTCGTATTTTTGACAACCCAAAACAACATTAAAAAAAAATGAAACAAATCAATTGCTTCGTTGCTTGTAACGAAATTGCCCAAACTGAATCAACCGTTCAACAACTTATTCAGTCACCACTCGTAAAAACCGTCTATATCCTTGTAAAGAAAGGTGCTAACATACAATTAAAGGATTGCCAAACATTGGAAATTGATTCCATTCAGAGAAGCAAAACCATCCAACAAATTGCCGAAAAATCGGACTCTTCCTACTCATTTATTTATACCAAAGATACCTCGCTGGAACTTGGACAATATGCCCTAGAACGTTTTTTCCACATTGCCGAAAGTGCCAAAGCCGGTTTGGTATACTCCGATTATTATCAGATTGCCAACAACGAACGCTCAAATTTACCGTTGATAGATTATCAGGAAGGAAGTTTGCGCGACGATTTCAACTTTGGCTCGGTACTGTTTTACAATTCCGAATGTTTGAAAAAAACAGCAGCAGAAACAACAGCAGACTTTTTTTTTGCCGGATTATATAATCTTCGTCTTAAAGTATCACAACAAGCTGAACTGATTCATATCAACGAATATCTTTACTCCGAAATAGAACACGACACACGCAAAAGTGGCGAGAAACAATTCGACTATGTTGATCCAAAAAATCGTGCCGTGCAATTGGAAATGGAAGCCGCTTGTACCGATCATTTAAAGAAAATGGGAGCATATCTGGCTCCCGAATTCACAAAAATCGAATTCAACGAAAGCAATTTCCCGGTGGAGGCTTCTGTCATTATTCCAATTAAAAACCGTGCAAAAACTGTTGAAGATGCTATTAAATCGGTGCTGATTCAGAAAGCCAGATTTGAATTTAATCTTATTATTGTCGATAATTTTTCTACCGATGGCACTTCGGAATTGATTGAGAAATATGCCAAACAGGACAGTCGCGTGATTCATGTGATTCCGAATCGCCACGATTTAGGAATAGGCGGATGCTGGAATGCTGGAGTGGATTCGCCCCAATGCGGAAAATTTGCCGTGCAACTCGATAGCGACGATGTGTACGAGAATGAAAACACGTTGCAAACTATCGTTGATGCGTTTTACGAGCAGAATTGCGCCATGGTAATCGGGTCGTACACCATGACGAACTTTAAAATGGAAACCATTGCTCCGGGACTTATCGACCACAAAGAATGGACACCCGAAAACGGCCGGAATAACGCACTCCGCATCAACGGACTTGGTGCTCCACGCGCTTTCTACACACCTGTATTGCGCGAAATAAAAGTACCAAATACCAGTTACGGAGAAGATTATGCCCTTGGACTTCGCATCAGTCGCGAGTACCAGATAGGACGCATTTACACTTCACTTTACCTATGCCGCCGCTGGGACGAAAACTCCGATGCGTCGCTTGACGTGGTAAAAATGAACGGACATAATTTGTATAAAGATAAAATAAGGACGAT
>Ga0302215_10003705_pt1 | contig 10174 bp, 8 predicted proteins | sample II_Fen_N3_1_FD_194580 | JGI IMG/M metagenome (GOLD analysis project Ga0302215, IMG submission 194580) | Peat permafrost microbial communities from Stordalen Mire near Abisko, Sweden - II_Fen_N3_1 | ecosystem: Environmental > Terrestrial > Soil > Wetlands > Permafrost | place: Sweden: Abisko... | reverse complement strand
TTTTCAATCAATGGTTGAAAATATGTCGGAATATCCGAAATGTGGGGTGGACGAAGGAGGAATATAGTATCTGTATTTTCAAGTGCTTTTTCAAAGGTTTCAACATGCTCAAAGTCAAAAGTGACAAACTCCAGTCGAGGGTACCGGCTAAAAATCTTTTTCGCTTTATCAATGTCTCTGACCCCGGCAACTATTTGATTCGCCGTATCTTTTTCATACAGAAAACGAATTATCTCCATTCCAATATTGCCTGTTGCACCTGTAATCAGTATTCGTTTCATTATTTCTTGTTTTTGATAAAAAGAGTATAGAAGTTACAAGAGATTAAATAACTAATTCAAATCTTTGTTCCTTCTATACTTCAAGTTGATTAGGTAATTCTCTATTTGGTCCCTTTCCAAATGGTATTCAGCAATCCCTCAACTCCATTTTCAGTTACAAACCCAAATAGTTTAAGTATTAACGGAAGTAAAAGAACGATCAGACCTATTACAATGATAGTCAAAATTACTGAACCGATTATAAATAGAATTTTTAGATTTGGGTTGTTTCGAAGGTTTTCTAAAAATACTCGCCGGATATCTGTTTGATTTTCGCGTATCTGAGATGAATTATACTCATTTTCATGTCTATATTCAGCATCATGTCTGTAATCATCATCCTGTTTATAATTATGGTCGTAATTTTGACTTTTTCGTTTATGGCTATTTTCAAATATATCGTCTAAATCCATGGTAGTTTTTGATTAGAATATTATAATTCATAATTTAATTCTCATTTATTTCGGACTCTAAATGACTCATTTCATGAGGTTCAGCATGTAAATATAATTCACTCCTTGGAACAAGATCATGAACTGTAGTTTCAATTTTATCACATAATTCATGTACTTCCTGAAGACTTAAATCAGGATCCAGGTGGATATTTGCTTTTATGAACGTATCAGCTCCGGCAGTTCTTACTTTTAAATTATGATATTTCCGTACTTCCGGAAAACCGGCTAATACCTCCTTTACAATTGCAACAGTATCCTGCGGCGCACGATCGAGCAATACGTCAATTGCCTTCTTACCCAGTCTGAAAGAAACCAGCAAAACAATGGCTGCTACAACCAGTGCTGCAATAGAATCAGCGGCAAAGAAACCGAAGTTTGCACAAATAAGTCCGAATAAAACAACTGCAGAGCTCCATATGTCTGTTGAAAAATGAAGGGCATCCGCCTCCAGTGCCTGACTGTTATGTTTCTTTGCAACGCGGAACAACATTCGGGAGCGATTGATATCAATAAGAATTGATGTAACGACAACAATATAACTCCAGACTGAAATTTTAATATCCGTTTCGTGCGAAACTAACCGGTTCACTGCTTCATAGATTATCCAGGTACATGTAATTAACAGTAAAATGGTTTCCATGAATGCAGAAAAATTCTCAATTTTCCCATGGCCATAATTGTGTTTCTCATCAGCCGGTTTATCGGATATTCTCACAGAAAAGTAAGTGATTACAGCAGCCACCAGGTCTAATGCCGAATGCAATGCTTCCGATAAAATGCCCAGACTGTTGGTAACTAATCCAATAACCAGTTTAAAACCTGTAAGTACAATGGCTGCAAAAACTGAAATTAAAGCTGCCTGTTTTTTTTCTTTTAAAGCAGTTTGTTTTTTCTCTGTTATCATAAATGAGTAAATGATGGAAATAAAAGAAGTGAGTTGTAGGATGTATACAACTTAAATTGATTAAATGAAAAGTTTGGTTTATAGACTTTTAGGCGGTTGCCAGATAGAAGAAGGAAAATTTATCTGTTCATTGTTGTCCGTTGAGGTGAATAACAACGAATAACCTGCGGAATCTGACAGTTTGAATTGTGGGTCGAAAATAAAAAAATCATTCTCCGGATTTGTTGAATGTGAATCATTGAACTGATTGGATAAGTCAGCCCCTAATGATTCACTTTCAATGAAATGGTGTGCATGTGTATGATTCATGAAAAAGCAATCAGTCTGATTCAGAATCAAACCAACTGCAAAAACCAATAAAAATAAAAGTCTTATTTCACTTTTCATGGATTAAAAAAGGATACTGTAAAAGTCTGGATAATTTAGATTGAATGATCCGGATTTGAAAATAATCAACCGGAAAATTAAATATGATTATTTGCGAGTCTTCATTTCTTCAGCAGTTTTTACTCTGAGTCCCGGATTCTCTTTTACCATTTGACGTAAGTATTCATCAGGATACCCTGCTCTGATAATGGTTGTCGGAATTTTATATTCGTTTTGCACGAATTTACCATTCATCTCGGCTTTGATATTTCCATCCATGTATTTTACCAGCAGATATTCACCTAGTTTTTTCCAGGCTGCAGTAGAGTTTTCTGCTTGTGCAATACTAAAATCGGTAAGGAATACCCGTGCATCGGTTTCAGTCATACCCATCGCTACTTTATCGATTGCAGGAACAAGAGCATTGAAGTCATCTTCCCATTTAGACTGAACTTTTTTAATGTCAGGGACCATGTACGAATATTTGCTATATGCATAATTTGCTACTCCGTTGAATGTCCAGAAAGCTGAAGTAGATGAATATTCCAGCAGGCTGCCATTGTCGGGACGAAAACATTCGGGAACTCGGTTGATGCCACAATATACAGGCACATATACCCCTGTTGCAGCATCATCCACACCAAACCAAAGAATTCCACCTATATAATCGGGAATCCAGCTTCTCATTTGTGCTACAAACGTAAACCCTGTTTGTTGAGTTGCAGTGGGACGTTCATGTACATATTCGATGCTGTCGACTTTAAATGTCAACGGGCTACAGCGGAGTTTACTTCTAAATGGACCGGCAGCCATTCCTTTTGTCATATCGAATTCAGTACCTTCGTACTGATCACGCATATACTCTTTCAGTTTTTGAGCGGAAAGTTTGATTACCGGTTTTACCCACAAAGGCATTCTTTCAACAGTTTCGCCTTTTACATATGTTATATATTTTTCCATGGCGGGATCCACTTTTCGGAAAAAAGACCACACTCGTGCTTCACAGGCTCTCAATGCAACATAGTCGAGTGGCGCATAGGTGTCGGAGAAACTAAATTCTTTATTTATCCCTTTGAAATATCCTTTTTCGCGGGCAAAAGCAATAACATCTTCCGAATACAGGCAGTTATTCTTATCATCATATGGGAAAGTGGTGATCCGTGACTGATTGGCATGTGCCGATACACAATCATCCGGAATGCGTTGAGCTACCCAAACCGCACCTTTGTTGTTAGCACCTTTTCCCACCATTTCCATGATCCATACTTCATTCGGATCGGCTATCGAAAATGATTCACCTTCACTGTAATAACCATATTCTGCCACTAAATCAGTCATCACTTTGATTGCTTCCCTGGCTGTTTTGGAACGTTGCAAGGCAATGTAAATTAAACTTCCGTAATCCATAATGGCTGTAGAATCGACCAGTTCAGTCCGTCCTCCAAAAGTGGTTTCGCCGATACTTACCTGATGTTCGTTCATATTGCCAATAACCGAATAGGTCATTTCAGCCTGCTTGATTTTCCCAAGAAACTTACCTGAGTCCCAGTCATGAACATCGAGCATAGAGCCTGCCGGATAAACGGCAGCCGGATAATGATACAGGGCACCGAATAAAAAATAGGAATCAGCATTATAACTGATCAAAGTCGAACCGTCAAGTGTTGCAGCTTTGCCGACTAAAAAATTGGTACAGGCAAATCCTAAGTTTAAAGAGAGTAAAAAAGCAGTCGTAAAAAATATTTTCTTAATCATTATTGGATAATTATCGTTTAATATTCGTAAAGATAAAGCATTCGTATTAAAATACGAAATCAATATCAATAATTCAACTGATATTTGACTTTAATTGTATAGAATTTGATTTTATTCGGAAGTAATCTCAGAATCCGGATTGCTTTTGGTAAATGATTTTTTAAGCCAGTTAGGGATTACCAGTATTCCAAGTAAAAGATACAGATAGTAACTGATCATTCTCCAGATGAGTGTGACAAAAATAATAGCACTGTCCGAATATTTTGATGTAAATACATCTTTATAATATTCTTTGAAGGCATATTCGCTTACACCGCTACCACCGGGAGTCGGACTAACAATCATGAATACCCACAAAATCAATTGACGGGCAAAGACGACCAGGTGATTAATGTTCTCGGGGTTAAAAGCCATAAATACGGCATTGACAACAAGAAAGCGGGAAGTCCAGGTGAGGAGTGTCATCCCAAAAGCTTTCAACCAAAAACCAAATGAACGTTTTCCAATTTCATTTGATGCCTGAACCAGATTATTCGTTAAAATCTCAACATTTAAATACCATTTGCGTAAAACAGGAAGCCTGAAAAGAGTAAGCAGAATATGTTTTATCCAATCCGGACGTTTGAAAATACCAATAAACATAATACATGTCCAAAAGAAACGTGTTACGTAAAGTCCTGTAAAAACATAGGCGAATGATGATACAATGACGGAAGATGAATTAAACAGTTGATCGATAGGTATAAAAAGAAACACGACCGGGCAAACAACCAGAAAGAACAATTCATCCAGGAACAAATTTACAAACATAATGGTCGTACTACGACCTGCATTGATTCCCTCTTTTATCAGAAATATAACTACCAGGCTTGAACCTCCTACCGCAGCAGGTGTCACTGCCGAAGTGAATTCGCTGAGTACATTAATATGAAATGCCTGTTTCCACGATAGATCTTTGTCGGTGAGCAACCTGAATCGCCACATCATCCCGAAATCCCTTAACAGCATTAATAAAAATGCCAGAATAAGAAACATGACACTGAAAATGGTGAAATTAAAAGAGAAAAAAACTTCAGGATTAAATTCGTCAAGGAATAGCCAACCGATCACAAATAAACCCAGTAAAACGGGAATCAGAACCTGATAGGCTTTAAAAGGTTTCGTCGCTTTCTTTGAAGCCAGTAACGGTTGAACTAAATTCTCCATTTTCGCTGCATTAATTTATTATATCTGTCGAGCACTTCTTCTGTAACGCTCTCCCAAGAACGGGCAATACTTTTTGAGGCGTTCAATCCTGCTTCACGGATGATTTCAGGTTTGGCTATCAATTCTCTTAGTTTTGCCGAAAAAGATTCAACTGAATTACTGATCAGAAAACCATTGAAATTATCAATCACGTTTTCGGCCGACGATGAACCTTGTACCAATATTGAAGGAGTATGCATGGCACCGGCTTCACGAATCACCAGGGGAGCATTGTCATAGATGGATGGAAAAAGAAATAAATCTGCTGCAGCGAAATACTGTTTTATACGATCCCGATCGGTAATCATTCCAACAAATTCGACCTTGTCACTTAACCCTGATTCTTCCGCCAACTGTTTCAGTTCAGAAGCTGCATACCCAATTCCGATAAAAAACATTTTAAAAGGCAGGTCATTGATTTGTGCAAGGGATTCAATAATTAACCGGGTGTTTTTTTCCCAGATGTGCTGGCCGACAAACAAAAATACCATTTCAGTTTCAGAAATATTCAACTCCTCGCGGGCAGCTTTTTTTATGGGTGCAATTGGTTGGTCAGTTGCAAAATCATTCCCGTTATCTACAATTTCTACTTTCCCTTTGAACCCATATTCACGAATGGTTTCTTCCACCGAAGCTTGTGGAATCCAAACTTCATCCGCTTTTTCGAAGAACCGCATTATTTCGTTGGTCATCTGTTTGGCAATGTACTTGTTGTGAATGGAATGCTCAAAGTCATCCCTGTATTTTGAATGAAACGTGGCAACAAAGGGGATTTTTTGTTTCCTGGCAATGCTCAATGCTAATCTGCCAGAACTAAACGGACAATGTGCATGAACCAATCCAAATGATATGTTCTCAATTTCAGTTTTAAAAGTATGATCTATTGTGGGAAGACCTATCCGATATGGTTTACGACCTATAATAGGAATAGAGGTATACCTGTAAATCGGATACGGTTCATTATCTGAGTAGTTCGGTGATTTGGGTGTTATTACGCATACCGGTTGATTCTTTTGATGTAACCAATATGCATAATTCTGAGTAGCAAGTGAAACTCCATCCATAATTGGAGGAAAACTATCGTTGAAAATACCAATAGTTTTCAAATTGTCGCCAACTGTTTTAATCATGTAATATAGTTTAACTGTTTGTTAAATGGACATGTAAATCAAAATGCAATTCCCTTACAAGATTGCAAATTTAGGAAATTCTTTTCATATTTCCATGTCCGGAATTTTAAATTGCTTATCCGACTCGAAATGCAGGTTTGTTTTATAAATGTTGATATTTAGGTCCCTGAATTTTTGATATTAGGACCTTATCTCCAGGTAGAATGTGAATTAATAATAAAATACTGATCCTTTAAGTGTCGGGTTAATATACTTAGTCTAGCAGTTCATAATTGCTGTTATTTAGTATATTAGTTTATTCGTTCGAGTAAATATTACTTAGGTATTATTTCGAAATCAATTGTTTCCTGTAATTCGTAACAACTTTGAATCATCATTGCTTAAAGTTGTATACTTATCATAATAATTCATCTTAAAATACTTGAATTGATAGTAAAGCCTCAATTTCATTTTACTGATTTTTGTTTTTGTAAGTACAAGTTTAACATCATACCTCACCTGTACTACAGTAAAACTACATCTGGTTTTCAACATGTCGCTTACACCGTTAAAAATTGTGCCGATTGTTTAGGGGTGTACACGACTGATTAAAGTTAGTCTTTTCTCTCCCGGATATTATTTAAATCATTTACCATCTTAATTTAACCAATGAGGTAGATTTAAAATTAGTAAATAAAAGAACAGTTTTATATTCATACAATTTTATCTCTAAGTTTTATACTGGATTTATTTTCCAAAAAAAAGACATATAAACATTCGTAAAACGATTATTATAGGGGATTACTGCAAATTCATCATTGATAAAAGAATGATTTATAAATTCAGGGCGGAAGTATTGAGATAATTAGGGTCTAAAGCTTTAGATTAATCTGGACATACATGAAAAATAATATTTTTATATAATAAATGAAACATGTGATAATTTCAATGTAAATATAGATCACTAATTGTTATAAAAATTGTATCTTTGCATTTTTGAGATTTTATTTAATTATTACTCTCTTCGCTGCAATTTTTTATTTGTAATTAAAACATTTTGAACCGGATATGCTCGATTGTTAGTATTACCATCAGATTCTCTTGTTTTTAATCATCTTTAAACTAACAAGTTGAATGATTATAAATAAATCGTTTATTAATTATAACGTTGTTCTAATCAAATGAATCAAAATCGACCTATACGTTTTTTTGCAGTTGAAAAACTGACATTTATCTATGTCCTGATAACATCTTTGATAGTTGTTATACTTCATCCGGATCTGCAGGTAATTAATGTATTACTGAGAGCCAGGCTATTCGTGGTTTTAATAATTGTGGCTCTTACATTATTGAACTCCATTAAAAACTGGTGGATCATACGATTTTCAAGATATGCCTTTGTTGGCGTTTTATTGGTATACTGGTATCCCGAAACGTTCGATATTAACAGGTTGATGCCAAACTACGATTATCTGCTGGCAAGTTTGGAACAAACCATATTCTCATTTCAACCGGCTCAGGTATTTAGTAAACTATATCCTCAACGCTGGTTCAGTGAAATCCTTAATATGGGTTATTTATCCTATTATCCATTAATTATTGGCACTTGTATTTATTTCTTTTTCTTAAGCAGAAGAATTTTTGAAAAGTTCTTTTTTATTGTTCTTTTTTCATTTTTTTGTTATTATCTTATTTATATTCTTTTTCCAACTGCAGGACCTCAATATTATTATCAGGCAATCAGTGTCGATAACCTTAATTCCGGCATTTTTCCTAACATCGGTTACTATTTCGACAAACATCAGGCCCTTTTAATAACCGGTAAAAATTCAGGTATATTTTCTCAAATGGTTCAGAATTCTCAACAGATTGGGGAGAGACCAACCGCAGCATTCCCGAGTTCTCATGTCGGTATTTCGACATTAATTGTCTTTTTGATTGCAAAGAATCGCCAATATATTTTATTGACTATAATATTCCCGCTCTATCTGGCTCTGGTGACCTCTACCGTTTATATTCAGGCACATTATGTCATTGATGTCATTATGGGATTTGCTACTGCCTTTATGTTTTACTTTTTGGCAAGTTATGTTTTCAGGCTATTTACACGAAGGTACGTTGGAATTCCAGAATTAACGGCTATTTTCGTCAAAAAACCGGTCAAGGTTTCAAACCAATAACTTATAACAGATCATTATCAATAATCCTTTTTGATATATCCTCACACTTAAATCATATACGTTATATCTTGTTTCTAACAATTTAAAACGAATATAAATATATGTATATCATACATTTAAATGCGTCTATATGCATTTGATATAAGTTTCCTGCTATAACTCCAGAAAAAAATAACTAATCAAATTGATTCTTTAAGATTAGAAATAATTAATGAATTGAGGTGTTTCAATGTTGAATTAATAGAATAAAATGGCGTCCTGTATGATTATAGGAAGATCGTTAGGGCTGATTTAGATAATTTCTTATCTTTGCATGCCTGCAGAAAATGTTGGTTTTACCATTTAATTTACTGATCATGTCACAATTACTAACTGTGGAAGAGCTTAATAGTATGTGTAAGCATACTATGATTGAGCATTTGGGAATTAAATATACAGAACTATCATCCGGCCGTGTTATAGCGACCATGCCTGTTGATGAAAGAACTATTCAGCCCATGAAACGTTTGCATGGTGGAGCCATTATGACGCTTGCCGAATCGGTAGGTAGTGCGGGTTCACTTGCACTAGTAGACAGAACCCGATATTATGTATTGGGCGTTGAAATCAGTGGCAGTCATGTTGGTACAACTTTAGAAAAAATGGTAATTGCCGAAGCTAATATTGTTCATCAGGGAGCAAGTTCTCATGTTTGGGAAATCCATGTGAAAGATAAAAACGATATACTTATATCCGTTTGTCGACTCACAAATCGCATTATTCCCATAAAGACAAAGGATACAGAATGAATTTAGAAAATCAATCAAACCAATCACTTATAAATCTGCAAACTGTTTGTTTAGAACAGAATATTCCATTTGCATCTTACCGGTTGCCTCTGCAGCATGAAATTGTAACTCTGGTCCAGCATCAATCTTTTCCCGAGAAAATAGATATGTTGAATAACCTTCAGCAAAGAAAAGGGTTTATTGTCGCTCCTTTTTTTGAAACAACTCATCATGCTGCGTATCTTCTTGAACCGGACAATGTTTTTTATAATGGAAATATAGAACCGGGTTTTACTGAACAGCTCTCCCGGAACTCCGCTTTGCTGTTTTCAGAAAACCGGTTATCAAGAGAATTAGTTACCACTCAACGTGAAGATTTTATCGGGCAGGTAAACGATGCCAGGCAAGCTATCATTCAAAGAAAATTCCACAAGGTAGTTTTGTCTAAAGTACGTGTCGAAAATCTGAAAGCTGAATTTAATCCCGCTGCTTTTTTCCATCATCTGTGTGAGACCTATCCCCACGCATTTGTCTATTTGATCCAACTTCCTGAAGCAGGTTGTTGGGCAGGTGCCACCCCCGAGCCTTTGCTGCTGGTTGACGGCGGAAAAGTAAAAACGGTATCCCTTGCCGGGACACAACTGGCAACCGGAGATTCACTCGATGCATATCGCTGGAGTGAGAAAGAAATTGAAGAGCAGGGGATAGTCACCGGCTTTGTTGAAAATACGCTCCATTCGTTGAATATAGATAAGTATGCACTGAACGGTCCCTCAAATTACCAGGCTGCCAATTTGATACATCTCAAAACGGGTTTTGAATTTGATGAGACTGAAATAGAGAACAGGTTAGGAGATTGTTTGAAAGCATTGCATCCTACTCCTTCGGTAGGCGGTTTACCAAAGGACAGTGCCCGAAATTTTATTCTAAAAAATGAAAAACATGATCGGACTTATTATACCGGTTTTCTTGGTCCTTTAAACATAGATAGTAAAAGTTGCCTGTACGTAAACCTACGGTGCCTGCAATTGTTTAAGAAAAAGTTCGTCCTTTACAGTGGGGCCGGTATAACT
>Ga0302215_10003703_pt1 | contig 10181 bp, 8 predicted proteins | sample II_Fen_N3_1_FD_194580 | JGI IMG/M metagenome (GOLD analysis project Ga0302215, IMG submission 194580) | Peat permafrost microbial communities from Stordalen Mire near Abisko, Sweden - II_Fen_N3_1 | ecosystem: Environmental > Terrestrial > Soil > Wetlands > Permafrost | place: Sweden: Abisko... | reverse complement strand
ACCGAAGGTATTCGGCTGTGAAGTTCTCGGTTCGCGACCGGGATATGGGAAGTGCTGTACAGGAAGCCCGCGAAAAAGTTGGAAAGGCATTGAAACTGAAAAAAGGCTATGATATGATTTGGCAGGGCGATTTTGAGAATCAACAGCGAGCCGTAAAACGCCTTGCACAAGTAGTTCCATTGAGTTTGATATTAATCTTCGTGCTACTTTTCGTTATGTTCGGTAATATGAAAGATGCCGGACTGGTATTTCTCAATGTGCCTTTTGCCATAGTGGGAGGGATTGCAGTACTGTTGTTTACAGGTACCAATTTCAGTATCTCGGCCGGTATCGGATTTATCGCCTTGTTTGGTATTTGTATATTAAGCGGTGTGCTATTGATAAGTTCTTTCAAAGATAACATTGACCGGCTTAAAGGAGAGAAAGATCTTCTGAAAATTTCTATCCGCTTAGGTGTCAAATCCATGATTCGCCCTGTAATGATGACAGCTTTGATGGCTGCCATTGGGTTGTTTCCGGCTGCTATTTCACATGGAATAGGTTCTGAAAGTGCACAACCGCTGGCACGGGTAGTAATAGGTGGAATTCTCTTTGCCATGTTCTTCTCATTGTTGGTTTTCCCGCTTATTTTTGCCTGGGCTTACCGGAACGTTGGGAGCATTCATGAAAATAAAACGCTGGATAGACTTTAATTTTTTTAATTAGACGATTATTCAAAATCAGGAGCATAGCCATTGTGTAAAATCAACGGCTATGTTCTTTTCTTTAAAAGGCAGTTACTAAATTGGTAGCTATTAAACAATTTGAAAATATAAGACGTTTATACTTTACTATATTTCGACCAAAACCATTTAGAATGAAATTAAGATTTACACTCATTATCTTATCAATAGTTACATTCAGACTAACTGCCCAACATGCAGATACGCTGAAAACCGAGACTTTTTCTATTCATGCTCAGGCTACTGTTATTAATCAGAATAAAACAGCATTTAGTGCAAAGTACAGTGGTGATAATAGCATGACAACTAATGCAGAAAGTCAGACTTCAATTACTTCTACGCTTTATTTAGGTTCCCGGCTGTGGAAAGGTGCAAGTGTATTCATTAACCCTGAAATTGCCGGTGGTTCCGGTTTGAGCGGTGCTCTGGGAATTGCCGCCGCTACCAACGGCGAAACTTTCAGAATAGGTGATCCTGCTCCTAAAATTTACATGGCACGAATGTTCTTCACTCAGACGTTTGCTTTATCAAATGAAACGACTTTTCAGGCAAGTGATTTAAATCAATTAGCCGGTAACCTGCCAACTAAATATATTTCGGTGACACTTGGTAAGATAAGTATTTCCGACTTTTTTGACGACAATAAATTTAGTCATGATCCAAGAACACAGTTTATGAGTTGGGGACTGATGAGCAATGGTGCCTGGGATTATCCGGCCAATACACGAGGTTATACACCGAGTTTTGTTTTAGAGTATGTAACATCAGTAAATGAACTACGCTACGCATTTTCACTGATTCCTACCACAGCCAATGGAAGCGTAATGAACTGGAATGTAGCTAAAGCCAGCTCACAAACTATTGAATATACTTACCGGTATAAAATTGCCAGTCAGGAGGGTGCTGTTCGTTTGCTCGGTTTCTTTACCACTGGTAATATGGGTAACTACAGACAAAGTATTGCTTTAAATCAGGTAAACCCAAAGATCCAATCGGTAGAAAAATATGGGAATACTAAATATGGTTTTGGAATCAATGCAGAACAGAATATAACCAATGATCTAGGATGTTTTTTCAAGGCGAGCTGGAACGATGGAAACACTGAAACCTGGGCGTTTACTGAAATTGACCGCAGTGCAAGTGCAGGACTATCCATGACCGGCGATAAATGGAAACGTAAGAATGATAATGTCGGACTTGCAATCGTAGTTTCAGGAATTTCAAAAGCACATCGGGATTATTTGCAGGCAGGCGGTAACGGTTTTATACTGGGTGATGGTAATCTGAATTACGGATTGGAGCAGTTAGCAGAAATCTATTATTCGATAGCACTGACCCCTGATATGTCTCTGAGTGGAACATATCAACTGGTTTTGAATCCCGGTTATAACAAGGATAGACAAGGACCTGTGAATGTGTTCTCAGCACGGTTGCACATTCGGATCTAGGCACACTGTTTTCTCATGGATCTTATGTTTCAATAATTTGGAATAGGGTTCCAAAACATTTTTGGACGGCAACAAAATATTTTTAGACCCGTCTACTTTTCGTTTGGATAGTTCCAAACAATTTTTGGAATACATTTTTGTTGTGTGAATTTTAAAAATAATACAATTATTGATTTTGTAAAATAATGTTTTTATCTTTGGGGCTGAAAAATACTTTTCCCTTCGTTTGCAACGAAAGGTTAATGGTTGTTACAAACAAAAAATACCTAACCCCTCGTTGCAAACGAGGGGGAGAGTAGACCAACTTTGGAGAGTGGAAAAGCAAAATTTATAAAGAAAATCAAGTAAATACTTCGCATTGAAAAAAATAAAAGAAACGTTTCGCGAGGAAATCGAAATTTAAAAACAGAAATTATAATGAAAGTATTTTTGACATTAAAGCATTGGCAGTTATTTCTTATTCTTTATATAACAGCGATATTATTTGCAGTGACAATTGACAGTTCTTATTGGATTCTTACATTCCTTCTATACGACTTCACATTAGTTGGTTGGATTTATTCAATTGGAAAGATAGCAAACAACATGAACTCAAAAAATAAGATTGAGAATTATCATGAGAATTTATGGTTTATTCTTTTCTATATTTCCTTCATTCCATTTGGATATTTTTCTCATTCTAAGATTCCAAGTAATGGTTTATTGATGTTTGCTTCGACTTTATTTGGAGGATTCTCAGCTTTTAAATTAATAAATTTCTCAGCTAAAGCTGTAAAACAGAACGAAATTAACAAAGAACTCAAATTTACAGATTATTTAAATGAATTTCTTTTAATAGCATGCATTCCAATTGGAATTTGGATTATTCAACCGAAAATGAATAAGATAATTAAAAACAAGAAAACGCCTAACACCTAACACATGCTCTTGTTCATTGGCTGGCTGACGTACATTTTGTCAGAATCAGAATATACAGAATTATTGAATTTATAGAATAAGAAAAACAGCATAGTTAGCAAAGTAACGAATGGGTGTAAACTGATTTATTTCCAACATAGCAACGCTTGGTTAAACTTGCGTTATTCACCGACTGTATTTTATCTATCCGCTATTTTATTGATCATGCCTTTGAAAATTAGTCCGTGAAATGGAAGTACAGAATACCAATACAGTCTGCCGAATAAGCCTAGCGGTCTGAAGGTGGCTGTTTGTGTAAGGCAATTGTTCTCATCTATTTTAAATTCCAGCCATGCTTCGCCCGGCAGTTTCATTTCGGCATACAGTAGTAAACGCTTTTCTTCTTTATTGGCTATAAGTACACGCCAAAAATCGAGCGCATCACCAGAGAATATTTCTGTGGCACTTCTCCGTCCTCTTCGCATTCCAACACCTCCTGCAATTTGATCCAACAAACCTCTTATTTCCCAAAGCCAGTTTCCGTAATACCAACCTGTTTTACCACCAATGGCCCATATTTTATCAAGTGAAGTATTGCTGTTCTTAACCGTAATTGTACTAATGTCTTTAAAGCATCCATTGACCGGTACTTCAATAAATCTGGAGAATCCTTTGCTGAATATATCACTTGTTTGTGCATCTTTCCAGCTTGAAAGCACCTGATTTTGTTCTATTTTATCAAAGGCAAGTTTTATGGATGTTCTATAATCAATCAGTTTAATGCCAAGTAGCATGGCTAAATCATTCGGTTTACAAATTACTTCAACCTTCATGCTGTCTACTAAATTTTTTGCAAGCGCATAGGATGTGGACGTAACAAAATACAACCAGTAGGACGAAATTTTTGGGGTCATTACCGGAACAATAACGATCCGCCTTTTTAGACCTCGTATTTTGGCAAATTGCAAAAGCATTTCTTTATAACTAAGCACATCAGGGGCACCAATATCGTAACTGTTATTGTAAGTTTCTGTTTTACCAATTACAGCAATTAAAAATTCTACGACATTACGAATAGCTATGGGTTGACATTTTGTTTTTAGCCAACGTGGTGTAATCATAAAAGGTAATTTCTCTACTAAATCGCGAATGATTTCAAACGAAGCACTTCCTGATCCGACTATTATGCCGGCCTTTAATGTGGTGAGTGCAAAATTAGAACCCGACAAAACAGTTTCCACATTTTTTCGCGATGACAAATGTTTTGACAACTCATCTGCATTACTAATCCCACTAAGGTAAATAACCTGTTTGGCATTTGTTTCTTCAATACGTTTTTTAAAATTAGTGGCACATACTGCCTCCATATCTTCAAAGTCAACGTTTTGTGTTGACATGGAATGAATGAGGTAATAAGCTACATCTATATCAGTTGGAATCTGCTGTAGACTCTCAGCCTTTAAAAAATCTGCCTCTATGACCGACAGGTTTGAAGTCAAATAATTTTTCGTGTTAAACCGGTTCTTGTCTCTTACGCAACAGATAACTTCATGACCATTTTCCAATAAAACGGGCAATAATCTTTGTGCAATATATCCGGTTGCTCCGGTGAGTAAAATTTTCATACAATAGATTTTCTAAACCTTCTTTCGAAGGCAATGGTTCTTATTCGAATGATTTCAATTACATTAGTTCGCAGATATTTAATGAAAAATAGTGATGAAGCAAAGATACAAGTTATTCTAGTATTTCAGTCGAGATCTTATCGAAGTTAATGCATTAATTATCCTGTCCTTCCGGATAGGTTTATAAAATGAGAACATGTTGGTGCTTGTCGTTGTTTCCCAGTAGCAGTCCTGAGCTTTTAATCGTATAATGAGCATATATTTGAGGACGGGGTATTGAATGCTCCACTGTCGGCTGCTGGTGCAAAATAAGTTCGCATGATCCAGAGTGATAGCTCTGCCAGTTTCCTTTAAACGAAATCGCAAAAAATAACCCCGTGCTTATTCAAGCCGGGGTTATTTTGTTTGTCACCACTCTGTAGAAGTTGATTTTACTTTTCTGTCCAGTTCTTCTTTCGATTTTGCCCGGATAGTATCGTTGCGGTGGGTTCTGTGGTTGGATAACACAAAATACCAAAGCAGGTAATTCGGGCTTCGGTGGTAAACCGGATAATAGCGGTTGTTTACCATGCGATAACTCGGATTGTGTTGATAAAAAGATATGGGTCTGTTCACATGTACACTTCTCACTGAGCTTGTATGGTTCGCCGAGTGAACAGAGTGTGTTGTTGACTTACCGCCGAAACTATGGCTGCTTGTACCCGATGAATGAAAGCTATGACTTGACATGTGAAAGCTTCCGCGAGCAGAGCCGTTTAAAAAGAAGCAAAAGCAAAAAACGGAAACCAGAAAAATTATTTTTTTCATAAACCTTGTGTTATAACCGCTTTTCAGCATTTTATTCTTCTAAACTAAGTGCATATACCAAGGTGATAATTATCGGTAAGGTAATGATAATGGAAATAATTAAGGGTTTCCATATTTTTTTCCGGGGATAAAGCTCAGCTTCATGGATGTAGTTTTTGAAAAAATACTCTGACAGCACGTAACCTCCAACAAAGTTGAACGCCATGGTGAGCGACGAAATGGATTTTTCGGGGATGTTAACCACGATAAAAGTGATAATGGTATAAACCACCGATGCAGACAGCACAATGTTAGCTTCCTTCTTTTTACCTATATCCCGCAGGTTTTGCATCAGCAACACACCTCCAAAAATTGATGAAAATAAAATAGAAAAACCCCATATCGCTTTATGTGAGTAAATTTTGGGTTTATTGTCGGTGTTTAAAGTCTCTTTAAGCAACTCTTCTTGTCCTTTCATTACTAATATAACAGTTTGTTTTTTATAGTTTTTTCCCTTCGAAAAAAATCGTTTCAAACGATGGTGCAAATTTACGAATTCTTTTAGTTTTAATTCTGTCAATCAGTGATTATTTGTCGTTTAATTTATTTGTTGGTAATTATTTAGTAAATATTTTGTTTCTTCGTTTTAAAAAATGCTACAGCCTAACTAACGGTGCGTGTTTTTCTAGGATATACCGGACCAGGCGTGGCAGATTGAAGGCACGAAATTGATTCGGGAACTAAACTTATTCAGATACTTCTTGTTTGTTTACTTTAAATATCATTTTTTTTCGGTGTCGGTGTAATATTTTTCGCTCAGTTTCGTCTTAATAACTAAACAGGTATTTAAAGCCTGAACTGATATACATAACCGAAAGTATAAAACAGGATTTTATTACCCCGATGTGTAGCAAAATAAATGTACGAATTAATGTAAGTTGTTTATTGTTTAAATCAATAATGACGAACTTACGAGGCTTTATATCAAATCTGCGTTCGATGATATAAATTGTCACTGTTTTCAATATGTTGTGTTTGTTTAACCGTTTAATGAGTTAATATTTTAAATACAAAGACTATTTTTGCATTGACAAATTTTGTATTATTTCATTAGATTAATCCTTTAAATGTAACTATGAAGCACCAGTTTATAGCTATTTTCTTACTTCTGTTTTGTTTGAATTACGCATCTGCACAAGAAAAGAAAAGCGTAGAAGCCATTCGAATAACTAAACCCATTATCATTGATGGAATACTGGATGAGGAGGTTTATAGCCAACATAAACCAACCGGCGGTTTTCTGCAAATCCAACCTTATAACGGTAAACCCGCCATGGAGTCTACGGAGGCTTATTTTTTTTACGACGAATCGGCTATTTATGTTGGAGCAACGCTTTACGACAGCAAACCCGACAGTATTTTTAATCTACTGACAGAACGCGATGATATGGGTATGTCCGATTATTTTGGTGTTTATATCGACCCGTATAATCAGGGGCAGCTGGCCTATGGATTTTTTATTACTCCATCGGGTGTTCAGGTGGATTTGAAAGCAATTAAAAGCGACGGCGATAACGAAGATACTAACTGGAATGCTGTATGGGAAAGTAAAACCCGTATTACAGACAAAGGCTGGACAGTAGAGATGCGTATCCCTTTTTCGGAACTCCGGTTTTCAGAAAAGTCGGGCAGTACATGGGGATTGAACATGTTCAGAAACATCCGTCGATATAATTCTAATAATTCATGGAGCTTTATTGACCGGAAAGTATCCGGTTTTATTCATCAGGAAGGGCAACTTACCGGAATAAAGGACGTGAAACCGCCTCTGAGACTATCGCTGAGCCCATACCTGGCAACTTATTTTGAGCCTAAAAGCAGTACATCTTCTTCCAGTTTTTTATACAAGGGTGGGCTGGATTTGAAATACGGAATAAATGAAAGTTTTACACTGGATATGATGCTTGTACCAGACTTTGGGCAAATACAGTCTGATGATAAAAAACTGAATCTCTCGCCTTATGAACTTTACTATAGCGAGAAGAGACAGTTTTTCAACGAGGGAACCGAGCTTTTTCAGCGGGGCAATATCTTTTATTCGCGACGTATTGGTGCTTCTCCCATGTTTTCGGCAGGGGATAATCTGAAAGATCATGAAATAGTAGATTACAACCCCGGTGAAACACAACTGGTGAATGCAACCAAAATATCCGGACGAACCAAAGACGGGTGGGGTATAGGTGTGTTGAACGCCATGTCGTTGCAGTCGAATGCTACAGTGAAAGATACCCTGACTGGATTAACGCACGATGTGAGTGTACAGCCTTTCACCAATTACAATGTAATGGTGGTGGATAAATCGCTGAAAAATAATTCTTATGTAAGTCTTATCAATACGAATGTTTACATGTTTGGCAGTCCGTTCAGGGCCAACGTCAGTGCAACAGAGTTTCAGCTCCGTGATAAATCAAAAACCTATGCTCTGAAAGGGAAAGGGGCTGTCAGTTACCGGGGCGACAGTATTCGTGAGACAGGATATTACGGTTATCTGTCCTTGTCCAAAAATAAAGGAAGTTTCCAATACGGCATGTATCAGGACCTCTATACCGATAAGTATAATCCTAACGATTTGGGCTATCTTCAGCGTAATAATCAGAAAACAACGGAAGTTTATGCTCATGCTCAGAAAACCGAACCATTCGGAATTTTCAGGGAGATGAGCGGTTTCGTGTACTGGGATTATATCAGGATGTTTAACCCCAACACTTTGTATTGTAACGAGCTGGGGTATAATGCCAATGCTCAGTTTAAAAACAATTACTGGCTGAATATAAACGGTAGATATGATACCGATGTTTATGATTATTTTGAACCGCGTGTATCAGGCAGATTTTATAAAAGACCCAGAGCTTACAACTTCAATTTTAATCTGAGTACGGATGAACGAAAACCATTGAACTTTTACTTCCATTACGGACACGGAAGCCAATCTTCAATAGGTCAATACTCCAATTTTGGTGATTTCCAGACTACGCTTCGCATTGGGAAACGATTCCAGTTAAGTTATATGATCAGCTTCTATAACTCCACAAACGAAAAAGGTTTTGTGGATAAGAACACTGCAAATGATTCGATCATCTTTGCCCGTCGCAATGTAAATTCGCTGGAAAATATCTTTACATCATCGTATATCCTGAACAACAAAGCTAGTCTGAGCCTCAGGGCTCGTCATTATTGGTCGGGTGCCAATAACAAGTCGTTTTACTTACTCCAGTCGGATGGTTCGCTTACAGACAACCTGTCTTATAAAGAAAGCAAAGATCAAAACTACAATGCTTTTACGGTAGATATGAGCTTCAGATGGAACTTTGCACCGGGATCGGAGTTGATTTGCGCCTGGAAAAATTCGGCTTATGCCGATCAGAATGTATTCAATAATAATTATTGGAACAATCTGCACAACACCTGGTTGAACCAGAAAAACAGTATCTCGCTCAAAGTATTGTACTATATTGATTACAATAAATTCAGAAAGAAGACTGCTTAAACATTACAGAATACAATAACAAAAAAAGCAGAGCTTACACAGGGATGTATAAGCTCTGCTTTTTTTGCAGTTAATTTGTATCATTCTAAATTAGCTACATACTAATAACTTCGCGCGAATTTCTGGTAGGATTATAAATACTTTGCGTATTTTTGAATAAATTTTCACAGCAATAAAACATTTATCATGATTACTGAAAAGAAGAGTGTGGCACTTATGTCTGTGCTGGCAGCTGTATTTATAACAGGCTTTAAATTAATAATCGGATTGTTGACCGGTAGTTTGGGTATATTATCCGAAGCGCTTCATTCGGCGCTGGATATGGTGGCAGCCATTATTACCTATTTTTCGGTGCGGGTCTCGGATAAACCTGCCGACAGAGATCATAATTACGGACATGGTAAAGTAGAAAATTTATCTGCTTTTATTGAAACATTATTGTTGCTGGTTACTTGTGTATGGATTATTTATGAAGCTATTCATCGTTTGGTTTCGGGCAATACGCACATAGAAGTAAGTGTGTGGAGTTATATTGTGGTTGTCAGCTCCATTGTTATTGATTATTCTCGCGCCAAAGCTTTATCCAGGGTGGCAAAGAAACACAATAGTCAGGCGCTTGAAGCCGACGCATTGCATTTTTCTACCGATATATGGAGTTCTACGGTGGTATTGTTCGGGCTGATAGCGTACCAGTTTCTTGGTTGGTATGCGGCCGATGCTGTAGCAGCTTTGCTTGTAGCTGTCATTGTATTGTATGTTTCTTATCAGTTGGGAAGAAAAGCGGTGGATGTTCTGCTGGATAAATCGCCGCAGAATACAACCCTAATTGTACACGAAGTACTGAAGAGTTTTCCGGAGGTGTTGAAATTTCACGGATTGAAGGCTCGTACTGCCGGTGCTGATACTTTTATCAAGTTCAATGTTCACTTTGACCCCGATTTAAGCCTGCGCGATGTGCATGAAGTGTGCGACAAAATTGAAGAGGAAATAAAATCGAGAGTCGTACGCAGCGAAGTTTATATCCATGCTGAGCCGGAAGAGATTAGCCATATCGAAAACGAAGAAGATGATAATATAGTGTAGGTTTGCATAATATTAAAATAAGAAAGCTGAAGTTTAATTCTTGTGAATATCGTTACTAAACTTTTAAAAATAC
>Ga0302215_10003702_pt1 | contig 10183 bp, 13 predicted proteins | sample II_Fen_N3_1_FD_194580 | JGI IMG/M metagenome (GOLD analysis project Ga0302215, IMG submission 194580) | Peat permafrost microbial communities from Stordalen Mire near Abisko, Sweden - II_Fen_N3_1 | ecosystem: Environmental > Terrestrial > Soil > Wetlands > Permafrost | place: Sweden: Abisko... | reverse complement strand
GGCTTGTTTTCTTTTGTTGGTGAATTTTCAAAAACGGACTATAATTAATTAACAAAAGAAACAAAACTTTTAGCTTCTCTCTCCAACAACAATGGGAAATTCTCTTAGCTATTCTCCAAATACAGTTAGATCTGTAGGTAAATTGATGGATAAAATTGGCGCAACATGTGATCAATTGATGGGTGCTTTGAATATTAGCAAAGATGGTGTAGGTTCTTATGGTGTTAGAATCACAGAAGACGTAATGAGTACAGAATTTGTTGATAGAGTTATCTTATATTTATGGTTGCTTCAAAAGCATATCGCTGATCTTAGAAAACATGCACTTACTCAATTTCAATCTGAAGATGAAGTTCATGCAATAGTTGCTCAACTCATCGAAATGTGAGATGCACTCAAAGCTAAAATGGTCGAAAATAACTATTTCCACAATACATACGGATATTTGGTAGATGATATTTTGTTTGCTATCAAAGGTATCGTTGAAAAAATGCCAGTTAGATGTGAAGCTATGGCATACTAAACAAGGTCATGTGTACGACAACATATATTTAAATTGGTGTCTTATTCCGAATTAAATCTCTCTGTATTTCTGAGAGATTTTTTTATTAAAAAAATCTCCATTGTATATTCACAGCGGAGATTTTGATAATAACGTAGTGTTTATTGGAGTAATTTAACATATTGCCTTTCTGGAAACATGATATATCCTTCGAATGCAAATGAAAATGGATTTCCAAATGGTTCTTCTAATTCCGGTAGGTCTTTCGCAGAAAGAACTTGCCAATGACGATAAAAGCCATGTTCTGTAAGGGTTGATAAGTCCTTCCCTGTAAGACCAGTTCCTAATGGTAGATTTAAAAAAGCCAACTCTCTCTCAAACATTTCATCTGAGAGTTCATGTGTCTCAAAGTTAAATGCAGGAAGGTTTTCAAACTTCTCCGGCAGCAAAGCTGCTTCAAGCACGGCAAGAATAAATTCAATACCCCCTTCTCCTTTGATATCAAAGGGAATTGCAATTTGTTCAATATTTTTTTTCTCCTTGAGCATTCTCAAGATTGCTTGTCGATTGGCAGCTGTTGCCAATGTTTGTAATTTTGTTTTGTTGTCTGTCATACTTTGTTGTTTTAGTTTGTGTTCTTTCCAAGCATAATAATAATTTCTCGTTCGGTAGCGTATATTCCACCAATACATTCTGTAAGTTGCCAAGAATCAATGATTTCTCTTAAATAGCTTCGTTTTGGGAGCTGGATAATAATCTCTTCTTGGCTTTGTTTTATAGAAGAAATATCTTCTATCACATCTTCTTCCTTTTCAGGAAACTCTGTTTTAAATAAGGCAGCAATTGTTTTCACTTTACTCAAAAAGTTTGAGCGATTTACTTCTTTCATACTAAAAATATTTTTGTGTTAGTAATTTGTTTTACGCTCATGATATACAGATTTAATAAAAAAAGTCAAGTTACAAAAATCCCCGCTCAATGATACGAGAGGGGATTCGTTGTTTACGTAATTCGGTGAAGAATTTCTTTCTGCTCTTTAGTAAAGCATATCCTAAATTCAAGGATAAATCCGATAACTTTTTCAAATTGAGTTAGGAGCTCATACATTGATATCTCTCTATCTGGAAAATACTTCCAGTCTTGGTCAAATATTTGCCAGATAAAGTAAATCCTGTTTCTAGCTAATAGTCGAACTTTATGTTTTGAAAAGATATCTTCTGAAATTCTCTGAGAAAGAAACGGTAAGATAATATCAAATTGTTCCTGGGTAAGCTCTGTAAGTCTAGTCGTTTTATAGAGAACTTTGAACCCGTGCTCCCATTGTTCATGCTCATTAGTAATCTGAGCCCCTTCTTTTTGGTTTAATAAACCAAGAATTTCTTTTATTGCTTCCATAATTTTTCGATTTATTTTGTTTTTTAAGAAAAAACAATACCGATTAGATCAGTATTGTCAACGCATTTCTAAGCTTTTTTAAAATTTTATTTTTGACTCCAGACAACCTTCTTTTCTCAGTTGATATCTTTGAATTCTTGTGCTTTTACATGGATTTTATCTCAGATATTATAGAATTTTTTCCAATCCACACCATCAGGCGCAACGATAAAATTCTTGTGAAGAAGTCCTTCCACTCATTTAACCGTTACAAACATTCCATAATTATAGGTTAATTTTACATATCAATCATACATTTCACCAATTTTAATTTGATCGATATCGAAGGCTACATCGTTCTTTGGTAAATCATGTTTACGTATCGGAGCTTCAGATTTTGTATGTGGTGTATGAGTATCTGTCGATTCTTCTTGATGATCTTCATTTTCAGCTTTCTGTGCCGCCATTTGCTCAGAGATCTTTTTGAGATTTGGACAGAACTTAAATATTTCTTTAAACTTCTTCTCATTTCCAGAGATTTGAAGCATACGATCAAATTGTTCTTGAGCTTCTTCTTTGGTTCCAATCCAGATAGTCAAAGGAGTACTGTTATCTATAGTAATGGTCTGATGTTGGTAAATATCCACTGCCATTTGAAGAGATATATCTTCTTGTAGAGGAGCGGAGCTTCCTTTTTTGTATTTCAAATTTGCCTGATCATCAAGTCATCTTGGTTTTGTATACCAAATTGCTTTATGATTATTTCCTTCGGTATCAAAAATCATTGCATCAGGATCTACACCGTCGATAGCATATTCCGTGAAGAAATGCATATGTTGTTGCACAAACAAATCTTGAAGGTTTTCAGCTTCTTCTCCTGTAATTCCCCAAGCTTCCATTTGTGCTTTTTCAGCAACTTTTTCTTGTACAGAGAATGTCTTTTTGCTCCAAGCCTCCATCAATGTTTCCAATTGCATTCTGGACATCGCATATCTTTGGCGAGATTGCTTTCTCACTTTATCAATTAATTCGAGTGATCCATCAGGCGTTGCTGGTGGTAATGTCTTCATACTAAATGGATCAGATGAGATTCCATCGATCATAAGTCTGGTATACGCGGTATATTTAGGCAAAGAAATCAGATCATTAATACTGGTCATATCCTTGAACTGTGCTGCCATTTGGACGGCGTCATCATGTCCAAGGGTAAACGAGATAATAGTTCCCACATTTCCAAAAATTGCATCTCTAATTTCCTGCTGAAGCTGTGAAGTATACTGATTGGCTACAATAAGGGACAATTTATATTTTCTAGCTTCAGACAAAATAGTTGCAAATGATTTAGTTGCGAAATTCTGAAACTCATCGATATAGAGATAAAAATCTCTTCTCAGATGTGCAGGAATATCAGCTCTCGACATGGCATCAATCTGGAACTTAGTTACCAAGAGCGATCCAATCATATTTGCATTATCTTCTCAGATTCTACCTTTACTTAGATTTACGAGAATAATTTTTCCTTCATCCATGGCTTTTCTAAGATTCAATTTGGTTCTCGGTTGTCCAAAGATATTTCTTACCAATTTAGATGACAAAAATTGTCCAACTTTGTTGGTAATAGGACCAACCGCTTCTTCTCTCTGTTTATCATTCCACTTCTCAAATTCTCATCTCCAGAATTTCAAAACTACTGGATCTTTTACATTAGAAACAACTTCCTCACGGAAATTTTTGTCCGTCAAAATTCTCAAAATATGCATCAATGTAGCATTTGGATAATCTACCAAAGCAAGGACAATATTTCTCAAAATATACTCCAATCTAGGTCCCCAACTGTTTTCAAACAATTTATAGAATGTGGATACCACTCCAGATGCAACCAGATTTTTTTCTTCTTCTGTATCAGCTTGCAATAAGTTAAATCAGATTGGGAAATCAGAATCCGCTACATCAAACAAGATTACATCATTAATTCTATTTTTAGGGATATATTCAAGTACCGTATCTACAAGTTCTCCATGTGGATCCAAGAGACAGAGTCCATTTCCCGTCCTCATATCACTTGCAATCAAATTGGAAATGAAGGTAGATTTACCAGTACCTGTCTTTCCAATAATATACATATGTCTAAATTTATCTTCTTTTTTGATTCCAAACTGAAGTGTTTCACCTCTATAATCTGTTTTTCCAAGAACTGTTAATTCATTTTCACCAAATCATTGAGCTATTGGTAAATTCGTAGGATAGGGGAGTTTTCTATAGAGGGTATATTCAAGTCATTTTACAAAATTTGCTGCAGTAGGGATATGGAAAAAATTTACAAATTGCCCATAACTTACAGGCATAGCTTTCATTTTATTTTTTTTGACAAAGCTAATAGAACCTCATTCTACAAAGGTAGAAAAAGCTGACTTTAGATTTGCTTTTGTGGTTTGTACGACATAGGCATCATGACTATGTACGGCAACACCGATCTCCAACGAAAAATCAGGTTTGATATCTTTTTTTTCCGGACTAGCTTCTTCTGCTTTTGGACTGTTTTGCCAAAACCATTTGATAATTTTGATTAATGTATCCCAGGCAGATTTCTCTTTGGCAAATTGTAAAGAGAAAGAAATAGTAAGGTCTGATTTGATATCAATACCAGAATAAAGTGCCAAAATCGTATTCATAGGATCCATATATGTACCGTCTTTTTGAAACGAATCTTTAGAAAAAATTTTTTGAGCATCCTTTGCGATAACATATTCTTGAGGTGTACTATTGATATCACCTTCAGCAGTCTCAACTAAATCAGATGTAGGATAACTTGAGTAAAATGTATTTTGAAAAAAATCTCTAAAATCTTTCGGAATTCAGACAAAAAGTTTAATGTGAGATACATTACCTTTGATGAGAAAAATAATTTTTTTATGTTTGAGACCAATAAGGTTTTTACATACAGTATCCCAGTGATTTATACCACGATCATTATCTTTAAACGGTTTGATTTGGAAAAAAATATATCAACTCGTTTGTTGTGAGACAACTGGTGTAATTCCGCCTTGAAGATGAGTCTTAGATTTTGTCGGTTTTGATTGAGGTAGTGTGATACTATCAGCAAGCATAGTACCTAATTTTTCCACAGATTTAAGCATTTTTTTGTTTAGGGTAAGGATTCAAAAGAAATACAATTGAAACTCTTGTGTGTATAAGAAAAACAAATACGGAGATATTATAGTCATATTTCCAAAAAAAGCAACAAAATAGACATAAAATAGCATCCTTAAAAGCAAAAAATACAGGTTGACGTTTTGAGGTAAAAAGATATAGTAGAAAAACAATATTTTGCTTCAAATTGGTTCTCTATGGAAAGAAATTCTACCTCCGCATCACCTAAAATATTTTCCCCAAAAAATTTGCTCATTATTTGAGCATTATCTCTCACCTTGACGGCAAATAGTCCCAAGGTTTTTGCTCAAAAGGAGGAAACACAACAAGAACTAATCAATAATGTTGACGGAGAAAGTCAAAATGTCCAAGATAATCAAGAAAAAGAAAAAGAGAAAACATATTTCATAAATAATTTTGCTCATGTGCTTAATTATGTAAAAGATGTTAAAGATCTTCCCTATAACCCCAGATACAAGAATCCACAGCTAGCAGAAAAACACAATTTCCCAAATAAAGTAGATATAGATCCAAAAATTATTGATAAGCCCAAATCCTCAATATCTATCATTTTATGAGGTAAAAAATTTGAAATAGTTCCATTTTTGGGAATCAAAGTGTTGTCATGGGAATTTAAAGAAAACAAGAGCCTGGATGATCCTAAAATGATTTTAAAACTGAGTAATAAATTTGGTCCAAATACAATCACAATGTCATGCAAAGAATTTGCTAAATATGCATATGATTTCACTCAAATTCCAAAGGGGGGTAAGAAGATATTTTTCTCTTCATTTTTTACTGTCCATGAAATTTCCTCCAAAGAGTCTGATTCGGACAAACAATTATTAACACAAAATATTCACAAATAGTCTATCTCTAATTTTCTTATAATTTTTTTGCATTTTTTCATAGTTTCAGGTATAATAGGAGAGATTACTATTTTATCCGTGCAAATGGGCAGGATAAAATCGACGATAAACTTGTTATGGCAAATTTAGACGTCTCCTTTTATACCTAAACAAAATCCATGTCAAAAACTGCAATCTTTCACGCAAAAACAAAACTTATCCCTATTCACGATGGTGAAGAGCTCATTGTGCTTATCAATGAAACAGATGCTTGGGAAAATGGAATTAGTGCAATGGACAAAGTAGTTGTAAATTATAAAGGAAAAGATCTCGTTTTAAACGCAGATTTGACTACAAAATATGTAAAACCTGGAGAAATTGGACTATATGAAGATATTGTAGAAAAATATGAAATCCCTGTAGAGACACCAGTGACGGTGCAATTTACGCAAACAGATTCTAAAGCTATGGAATCTTTGAAAAAAGCTATCAAAGGTGGAAAATTGAAATATGATGAAACATATGCAATTATGAAGGATATTGCTGAAAATCGTTTCACAGATACCTTGATTACCTATTATTCAGCTATTGGATTTTTCAAGAAGGCTACAGATCAAGAATTATATGAAATGGCTAAAGCTATGGCAGAAACTGGAGAAATGCTTCATTTTGACGGTGTCGTAGCAGATAAACACTGTATGGGAGGTGTTCCAGGAAACGAAACTACCATGATTATGATTCCGCTTCTTGCTTCTCTTGGAATCAAGATGCCAAAAACATTTTCAAAAGCAATTACATCACCAGCAGCTACTGGAGAATGTGTAAATGTTTTGATGGATATTTCTTTCAGCAAAAAAGAAATCGAAAATCTCGTTAAAAAAGAAAATTGTTGTTTAGTTTGGGGTGGAGGATTAGATCTTGCACCAGCTGATGAAAAACTCATCAAAGTGGCGTATCCATTGTCTATGCAATCATATTCTAGAACAGTTGTAAGTATTATGGCTAAGAAGTACGCTATGTGAATTAATCACTCGTTGATTGATATTCCTATGGGACCTACAGCCAAAGTTCCAGACATGAAAACAGCTAAATGGCTCAAAAAAAGATATGAATATGTGGGAAAGAGACTCGGTATGAAAGTACATGTAGAAATCACAGATGCTCAGCAACCAATCGGTGCAGGTATCGGAGCTACATTGCAAGTGAGAGAAGTGCTTAGAGTACTTCAACAACATGAAAAGAGACCTATTGATCTTCAAGAAAAAGCATTGTTCTTGGCATCTAAAATCATTGAATTGGTTGGAATTGCAAAGGGGAAAAAGGCTTTGGATCTAGCTAGAGAAACACTTGTTTCAGGTAAAGCTTGGAAAAAGATGCAAGAAATTATCAAGGCTCAAGGTGGAAAAAATCCAAACCAAAAATCTGAAGAACTTGAATTGGCTAAATTCCAAAAAGATATTCTCGCTCCAAAGGACGGAACAATCAAAGCTATTGATATGAAACTTATAAATCTGACTACTAGAACATTGGGAGCTCCTATCGACAACGAAGGAGGTTTGTATCTTCACAAGAAAATGGGAGATAAGGTCAAAAAGGGAGACGTTATGTACACCATGTTTACCAATGAAGAATCCAAAATCGATCTCGCATTAGAAAATCTCGAAGGATTGGAGATGTACACAATCAAGTAAAGTTTTTATGTCATTCCCGCTTTGCCAGTTGCGGCGGGAATCCAGACTGGATCTCCGCTCCATATTCTTGAGGCGGAGATGACACACTAGAGAGACCTCGCAATCGCGGGGTCTTTTTTGTGTAATAAGAAAGCCGACTGTATAATTACAGCCAGCCTCATTGATTTTATTTTACAAATACTGATTAAGAAGGAGAATTCCCTCTTCTGATAATTCATGCTTAGATCTGTTCATAACTTCCACAACAAATTTTTTGTTGTTGAAATCATTAGTTAATCCGGCAAAAGCTAAAATAAGATCAGGTTCAATTAGTATAGCACCTTTCTTTTCAAGGATCGTTTGCTCGCTACAGGTGAATTCAGGTTCTTGATTGAGAGATAAACAAAGCTCTATTGCCAGGTCACCACTCAATTTGGCTAATAAGGGATCTTTGGCTTCACCCAGGAATCCCATTAAAACTGGATATCCAAGCTTTTTGCTCCGTGGATCTTTTTTGTAGGTCATGATGTATCCACAATTCATTTCTGGATTTTCTTTTAGTAGATTGCAGGCGGATTGTAGAATAGTTAATGTCAATTTGTTGTTTTCCATATGATTATTTTTTTATTGTTGTTTCTCAAAATAGTATAATAATTAAAACAAAAAAGTCAATACATCATAATTGTACAATAGTGGCTATTTTAATCAGCTCAGTATAGAGTACAGAAACTTGCAAAATAGGAAAATCTGACTATACTAATACCAATCATTTACATCAAAACAAAAATATGCCACAAATCATTGTAACCGTAGGACCAGCCACAGCCAAACCAGATGTTCTCAAAAAACTCCATGATCTTGGAGTGCGTATCTTGAGATTTAATTTTTCTCATGCGACACCTGTAAATACTCAACCTACCTTGGATATGATTCATGAATTAGAGAAATCACTTTCAGAACCCTTCCAATTAATGATGGATCTCGAAGGTCCAAGCATTAGAACTGGTGATTTGGCAGAGCCAAGACCATATCACAAATGACAACAATTTAAACTCGTTATCTATCCTACAAACCTAGGAGATACCGATGTTTTTTGTGATTATCCAGGAATAATTGATGACGTGGAAATCGATTCAATCGTGAGGATCGAATCTGGACTTTTCGATACAGTTGTTTGTGAAAAATGACCAGATTTTCTCTTATTAGAAGCCAAAAATGACTTCACCATGACGTCCAAAAGACATATTAATTTGCCATCGGTGCATATCAATCAAGCTACCGTGACGGAAAAGGATTATCAAGATGTGCTTTATGGGCTAGAGCAATGATTTCATTATATAGCGCTGAGTTTTTGTAGAAGCGGGGATGATGTTCGTGGTTTGAGAAAATTTGTAGCAGCCCACAGCACAAATCTGGTTAAATTCGTGGCGAAAGTTGAAAATCAAGAAGGGCTAGATAATCTGGACGATATTGCTGATGCTAGTGATGTTGTAATGGTCGCTAGATGAGACTTGGGAACTGAAGTTCCTCTCGAAACAATCCCAGAAATTCAAATGGGTATGGTAAAAACATGCCAACTCAAAAATACCCCAGTAATCGTAGCAACTCAGATGATGGAATCTATGGTGAAAAGCCCTGCGCCCACAAGAGCTGAGGTGTCTGACGTGTTCTTAGCAGTTCGCGAAGGCGCAGATTTTGTGATGCTTTCAGAGGAAACTACCGTAGGACAATATCCACTTGAAACCGTAACAATGATGAATAAGATTATTGAAGAAGCAGTCTAGTTTTTTATTTTATTCTCTCCAATAGTATGAATAAATTTCTTCAAGATATGCTCAAAAGAGCTCGTCGTTTCGAGATTGTAGATTTTGCACTTCTCAAACGATCTGTATTATTCTTTGGTGTCTGGCTCGCTATTGTACGACCCGCTGTGACTACAGTAAATCCACGAATCTACGCAATTCTTTTCCTTGCAGCACGGATATATCTTCTTTGGAAGATGTTTAAAAAATAGTATTTTACTTTTTCTCCCAACAAAAAATGAAAAAATTTATTCAAGATGCAGTCAAAAGAGCACAACGTTTTGGTTTCCGAGATTATTCAATTTTCAAGGTAGCATTGTTTGTTTGTGGTCTCTGGTTCGCAACTATCGTTCCAGCTGTGATCACTGTGAATCCACGAATCTACGGGATTATCTGGATCGTAGCATGAGTATATTTGATCCGAAAGATGTATAAAAAATCTAAGTAATAAAAAAGCCAGCATTCGCTGGCTTTTCTTAACCCTAAATAATATCAACTATTTTGATTCATTTGTTTACAAAGGTATAGAGTTTTGCTGGTCTATTTTGAACACCAACTTCTTTTTCTCCTGTTTCTTTGATGATATTTAATTTCTCAATCTTTTTTCTAAAATTTCTCACATCAAAGGTTTGTTCCATCACTATTTCATAGACATTTTGAAGTTCAGAAAGGGTGAATTTTTTGGGAAGGATATATTGAGCTACATTGGTATATTCAAATTTCCATTTAAGTCTTTGAATGGCATAATTGATGATTTTTTTATGATCAAATGCAAGTTTTGGTAATTTATTTATAGGAAAGAATTGAGCATCATTTGCATCAGATCCAGCTTTGATA
>Ga0302215_10003697_pt1 | contig 10190 bp, 4 predicted proteins | sample II_Fen_N3_1_FD_194580 | JGI IMG/M metagenome (GOLD analysis project Ga0302215, IMG submission 194580) | Peat permafrost microbial communities from Stordalen Mire near Abisko, Sweden - II_Fen_N3_1 | ecosystem: Environmental > Terrestrial > Soil > Wetlands > Permafrost | place: Sweden: Abisko... | reverse complement strand
AAGCGTAACTATGGCAGATCATAGAAACGAGCAACTGGAACCCAATCAAAGATTAATTTTAAATTCAAACTTGAATTCATATCATGTTATCCAAACAGATGCGCACTGGGGTATGTGGAAAGATGGCATTTTGGCATTTAGGGACGAGTCGTTAGAAGATGTCTTTAAACGAATAGGAAGAACCTACAATGTGGATATTAAAGTAAAAGATCCAGTTGTGGCCCGACAAATATATAGAGCTACGTTTGATGGAGAGTCTTTTGATGAGATACTGCGATTGCTGAAACTCTCTGCACCAATCAGATATAAGAGAATTGAAAGAGTAGAAAGAAAAGGGCAATCGGACAAAGAATATAAGAAAGAACAAGTAGAAGTCTATAGTTCTAACTAGAGAAATACAGTTTCAAAGAAACCCTACATAAAAATTACATTTATCTGTTCTTTTTTATGTGGGGTTTCTTTTTTTAAACGTCTTTTCTGTGTGAGTTGATAAAAGGCTTATTGTTTTTTATAGAACTCAACTCATATTAACCCTTAAATCAGAGAAGAAATGAAGCCAGAAACATGACACCCTCCATCCGCACAAGATATAGTTATCCAAACTATATTGATTCTCAATTATTTAAAATATTATATTAAATTAACCGTCTAGTATATATGAATTCATCATTTAAAAATGAAATTAATCAAGCAAGGAATATTTTCGATTGGATCAGTAGTCGAAAAACCTTTATGATTATAATTTTGTGTTGTATAATGCAAATCAGCACAAAAGCTTTTTCTCAAAACACAGTTCTATCATTGGATTTAAAAAATGTTTCAATTGAACAAGTCTTGAATGAAATTGAAGCTAAGACAAGCTACCGATTTTTATATAATAAAGATTTGGTAGATCTTAGTGCTAAAGTTTCAATAGTAGTTAAGCAAAAAAGTGTATCTAAAATTTTAGATCAAGTTTTAGTAGGGACTGACATTACAAGTAGTATAAATGGTAAACAAATTGTATTGTCTAAAATAGAAAAAAAGTCATCAACTGAAAGTCTTAAAAAAGTAAATGGTGTTGTTACCGATGATAAGGGTGAACCAATTATTGGTGCTACCGTAGCAGTTGCTGGTGTATCGACAGGCACTATAACTGATGTTCGTGGTAACTTTGTCATAAATACTCAAAGCGATGGACAGTTGAAAATATCTTACATTGGTTATGAAACCAAAATTGTAGCGATAAATAATCAATCGCAACTTCGGGTAACACTTATTGAAAATACAAAATTACTCAATGAAGTAGTAGTTGTTGGGTTTGGTACACAAAAAAGAGCTAATTTAACAGGTGCTGTTTCTACTGTAAACTCCAAAGACTTGGAATCAAGACCAGTTGCTAATGTTGCACAAGCCTTACAAGGAATAGCCCCAGGATTAAATATTTCACAAAATAGTGGTAGCTTAGAAAGTAGACCTACTATCAATATTCGCGGTTTAGCAACTATCGGACAAGGTTCCTCTGGAAATCCACTCATCCTGATTGATGGAATGGAAGGAGATATCAATACAGTGAATCCTAATGATATTGATAATATCTCTGTATTGAAAGATGCTGCAGCCTCATCTATCTATGGTTCGCGCGCTCCATTTGGAGTTATTTTAGTGACTACTAAAAAAGGTGTCTCAGGGAAAATGCAGGTTACTGCAAGCACTAACTTCCGTTATAGTGAACCGATTAATTTACCGCATCAAATGGATTCATATACATTTGTCAACTATATTAATACGGCTAGCAGAAATTTAGGTAATGGTGACTTCTTTAAACCAGATCAGGTACAACGTGTTTTAGACTATCAACAAGGCAAGTTGGGTAAAAAAACGATTATTGCAGATCCGAATAATCCAAATCACTGGGGAGATGGTTATAGTTTTGGAAATGACAATGTAGATTGGATAAGAGCGGTTTATAAGACATCGACTCCTTCGCAAGATTACTCTGCGAGTGCGAGTGGAGGCACAGAAAAGTTAAACTATTATTTGTCTGGCAATTTCACAAATACTGAAGGATTCATGAAGCTTAATCAAGATACCTATAAACGTTATTTGTTGAATGCTAAAATAAATGCTAAGTTGTCAGATTGGGCTTCGATTTCATACTCAGGACGTTTCACCAGAGAAGAATATACCAGACCAGCAGCCTTGGGTAATAACTTATATGGTAACTTAGGACGTCAAGGCTGGCCTACATTACCACTTTATGATCCAAATGGATATCTTTATTCTTCACCTTCGCCAGCTTTGGCACTTAGAGATGGAGGTAGAGATAAATCGCAGTACGACTGGAATTTTCAACAGTTGAGTCTTACTTTGGAGCCTATAAAAGGATGGAAGATTATTGCAAGTGCTAATTATAAAATTGGTGATGAGTTCCGTAGCTGGTATGTACTGCCAACGTATAACCACGATGTAAATGGTGTTCCATATTTCTCACCTCAAGGTTGGTATATTGGCGATAACACCAATGTTCATGAACAAGCAAACCGCATTAACTATTTTACTCCAAACATTATTACCGAGTACACTAAATCATTAGGCAAGCATAATGCTAAGTTGATGGTTGGTTATCAGTCGGAAAGAAATCAGGAAAGAAATCTCGGATTAACTCGTTTGGGAGTTATGGTTCCAGAAAATCCTATTGTTGATATTACCTCTGGAACGGATAATAGTGGAAAAATAGTCGCTCCAAGTGTAAATGGAATGTATAGAGAGTGGTCTACGCAAGGAGTTTTTGGTCGTGTAAACTACGATTATGATGGACGTTACTTGCTTGAAGCTAATCTTCGTTACGATGGTACCTCTCGTTTCCGTAAAGAAAATAGATGGAAATATTTTCCATCCGCATCAGCTGGATGGAATATAGCTCGCGAAGCGTTTTGGTCGCCAATAGCTGGTACTGTCAATTTGTTCAAATTAAGAGCTTCTTACGGTAATTTAGGTAATCAAAATACTGATGCATGGTTTCCAACCTATCAAACAATGCCATTTAGTGCCGCCAGTAGTGGTTGGTTGATTAACGATACCAAACAAAATACTTCATCAGCTCCGGGATTAATTAGTTCTGCACTTACCTGGGAACAAATTAAAACCTATGATGGAGGTGTTGATTTAGGTTTATTCAACAACCGGCTTACCTCTTCATTTGATTATTTTATCCGTTATACAAATAACATGATAGGTCCTGCTCCAGAACTTCCTGTTACTTTGGGAACTAATGTTCCAACTACAAACAACACCGACTTGAAAACTTCAGGTTTTGAATTATCAATTGGATGGCAAGATCGTTTGAAAAATGGTTTCGGTTATAGTGCAAAACTTGTACTTTCAGACACGAAAAGTAACATTACAAGATACCCTAATCCCACGTTAAATTTGGGTCAGTATTATGCCGGAGAAACATACGGTGAAATTTGGGGATATAAAACTATTGGTATAGCTAAGACCCAAGCTGAAATGGATGCGCATTTAGCAACTATGAAGAACGGTGCGCAGAATGCTATTGGTACCAACTGGAAGGCCGGTGATATCATGTATGCGGATGTAAATGGTGATGGGAAAATCGATAATGGAACTAATACAGTAGGAAATCATGGTGATTTAGTTGTTATCGGAAATAATACCAATCGTTTCAGTTTTGGGATTGATTTAAGTGCAGATTGGAAAGGATTCGATTTTAGAGCATTTTTCCAAGGTGTAGGAAAAAGAGATTACTGGCAAGGCAGCCCTTATTTCTTTGGTGCTTCAGGCGAAGGTGTTTGGGGAGCTGTAAGTTTTGTGCAACACATTGACTATTTCCGCGATGCCACCGATCCGCTTGGTGCAAACCTAAATAGTTATTATCCTCGTCCACTACTAGGAAATAATAAAAACATACAAACTCAAAGTCGGTATTTACAGAATGGTGCCTATCTAAGATTGAAGAATTTACAGCTGGGTTATAGTATTCCTGCTAAAATCACACACTTAGTAAAGATTCAAAAATGTAGAATTTTCGTTTCCGGAGAAAATATTTTTACAGCGACAAAGCTGGCTAGCATGTTTGATCCTGAAACAATCGATGGAGGGGATAATAAAAATGGAGATGCATACCCATTGTCGAAGGTGTATTCTGTTGGTTTGACTGTTAACTTTTAAATTTTAGGAAAATGAACTCAAAAAAAATAATATTATTAATGGGTGTTATAGGCCTATTCATTATGTCTTCGTGTTCGAATGACTTTTTAGATAAACAGCCTATATCAAGTCTAACTCCGGAGAGTTACTTGCGGGCAGAAACTGATTTGGCATCGTACAATATCAAGATGTTTGAAGACTTTCAGGTTTTTCAAACAGAAGGAAATCCTTTTGCCCAAGACAATGGCACAGATGTTATGGCTTCACGTGGATATGAAAATAAGTTTGTGCCTGGTCAGTGGAAAGTACCACAAGGAGGTAGCGAATGGTACTTTAATCAGATTTATAGCTGTAACTACTTTTTGCAAAATGTTTTACCAAGGTTTAAAGCCAATACATTAACTGGAGATCCTGCTCAGATTAAGCATGATATTGGAGAGATGTATTTAATTAGAGCTATGGTTTATTTTAGAAAGTTGAAATTTTTTGGCGATTTTCCAATAATAAAAACAACTTTACCGGATAATAAAGCAATCTTAACTGCTGCTAGTAAACGCGCTCCGCAAAATGAAGTTGCCCGATTTATTATTGCCGATCTGGACTCTGCTATTTTATTAATGAAACCGACTGCTCCTGATGGAGCTAGAAACCGATTGTCACAACCATGTGCTCAGTTGATGAAATCGCGTGTGGCTTTGTATGAAGCAACATGGTTGAAGTATTTCAAAGGAACAGCCTTCGTGCCTAATGGAGCAGGATGGCCTGGAGCAACCAAAGATTACAATGCCAGTTATAAATTTCCTAGTGGATCTATAGATACAGAAATTGATTATTTCTTGACTCAGGCTATGGCTTCAGCAAAGATAGTTGCAGACGCTACTCCACTTGTTAGCAATAATATGGTTATTCAACAATCAACAACAGATCCGGTAAATCCATATTGTGCAATGTTTAGCGATATTGATATGTCTAAATTCAGTGAGGTCTTATTTTGGCGTCGTTATGATTTAGCGCTTGGTGTAACCAACGGTATTGCAGCTGAAATAGGAAAGGGTAATAGTGGAAGAGGCTTTACCAGAGGTTTTGTTGAAAGTTTCGTAATGGCTAACGGATTACCTATTTATGCACCAGGGTCTGGATATGCAGGTGATGATTCTATACAACTTGTACGTAAAGACAGAGATGGTCGTTTACAGTTATTTTTAAAGCAGCCAAAACAGTTAAATATTCTGTATAGATCTCCTTTAGGAACGCACTCTACACCAGTTGAACCGTATCCGGATATTTTGAATGTTTTAGGTAATGCAGATTATCCTACTGGTTATGCAAATCGCAAAGGATTAAATTACGATGAAGCTTTATGTGGTAATGGCAAAAGTTATGAAGGTGAAATCGTTTTTAGAGCTGTAGAAGCTTATCTAAATTACATGGAAGCTAGCTACGAAAAAACCGGAATTTTAGATGCTGATGCTCAGAAATATTGGAAAGCAATCAGAACCAGAGCTAATGTGGACCCTGATTATCAAAAAACGATCGATGCAACTGATCTTTCTAAAGAAGCTGCAAATAATTGGAGTGTATATTCAGGAGGTGTTATGGTTGATAAGACACTGTATAATATTCGGCGTGAGCGTATGTGCGAGTTATTAGCAGAAGGCTTCCGCGATCAGGATTTACGTAGATGGAGATCTATGGATCAAATGATTACAACACCATATCATATCGAAGGATTTAAACTTTGGGGACCAATGAAAAATTGGTATGCTCCAGGTACATTAACTTATGGTATTGGCGACGCAAGTACTGTTTCATCACCGTTAGTTAGTTTGTACTTAAGAACATATGAGAAGACAACTACTTCTCTTGTTTATGGTGGATATAAATGGGCTATGGCACATTATCTGCAACCGCTACCTATTCAGCAGTTTTTAATAACAACCGATGATGGTAAAGATGTTACTAAATCTCCTCTTTATCAAAACCCGGGTTGGCCTACGACTCCAAATGTGGGAGCAACCTTTTAATTTCAGAAGTTTCTACAATCTATTATTAAAGTTGTGATTGTACATTTTTTAAGGAGGTTGTCTTTCTTGTAAAGACACCTCCTTATTTTAAACTGCATATCTCTACAGTTTTCGAATGTTTGCCAAACAATCAGCCATGGTTATATTGGTCATCTCATTATATAAATCGTATGTTATACCTGTAGAATGTTAGTGCACAATGGACTTCGTCAGACCGTGTGTTATGAATCTTATTGCTTATTAATATTCACTGGTTTTCAGACGATAGCTCTAGATTTATATAACAAATTAAATTGTAAAACTACATTGTAAACCTACCTTATAAACTCATATACAACACACTAAAGTACAATAATCTTATATATTTAAATTTAACGACTAGAATGAAAAAAGCGATACTATTAATGTATTTGTTCTTTACAATTGCCATGTCTGCCATAGCAAGAAGTGAACAGCCCTCTGCTCCCGACACAATCGTAACCGGAGCCTCTATCCCGAAAGAAATTGAAGATATTGAATGTTTAGGGATTAATAAACAACCATATCACGCAACGCTCATGCCGTATGCCAATTTGAATGAAGCACTGGTAGCTAATCGTCATAAGTCTACTCTTTGCAAAAGCTTAAATGGCGCATGGAAATTCAACTGGGTTAAATGGCCACAACAACGTCCTATTGATTTTTTCAAACCAACTTACGATGTTTCGAAATGGAATGAGATAAAAGTTCCATCTAACTGGCAAGTATTAGGTTATGGTACACCTCATTATCGTAATATTGGTTACATTTTTCAAGTAGACTTTCCAAAGGTGATGAGCCAACCACCACGAGAATATACTGCTTATGATGAACGTAATCCGGTTGGGAGTTACCGCCGCGATTTTGAATTACCTGCAAACTGGTCAGCAGGTCGACGTATATTCTTGACTTTCGATGGTGTTGATGCCGGTTTCTTTTTGTGGATAAACGGCAAGAAAGTAGGCTACAGTGTCAATAGTCGTAACGCTGCTGAGTTTGATGTGACTGACTATGTGAAGCCAGGTAAAAATATGGTAGCAGCCGAAGTTTACAGATATACTTCTGGTAGCTATATGGAAGATCAGGACATGTGGCGTTTGAGTGGTATTTTCAGAAACGTAACTATTTGGAGTGCCCCGGAACAACATATCCGTGATTTCTTTATCAAAACGGATCTAGATGCTAACTATCGCGATGCAAACGTAGAAGTAATCGCTAAGGTTAAAAACTATGGTAAAAAAACTGCTGGAGCTAAAAAATTGCAAGCATTGCTATATGATGGTAATAAATTAGTTACTTCGAGTGCCGAGGTGGCTGTTCCTGCTTTGAAATCGGGTATTGAGACACAGGTAAAGCTTGCTTTCAACGTAGAGAATCCTGCAAAATGGACTGCTGAGACTCCAAAGCTTTATACCACAGTTATAGTGTTGAAAGACAAAAACAACAATACCGAAATTATCTCATCTCGTACCGGTTTCAGAAAAATTGAAATAAAAGGCCGTGTATTCATGGTGAATGGTGTTGCAGTGAAGTTGAAAGGTGTGAACCGTCATGAACACTGGCCTGAGGTTGGTCATGCTGTAACCGAAGCACAAATGATTCGTGACTTAGAGGTTATTAAACAAGGAAACTGTAATCACATTCGTACATGCCACTATTCTGATGATCCGCGTTGGTATGAATTGTGCGATGAATACGGTATCTATTTGGTAGCTGAAGCAAACGTTGAATGCCACGGTTTGGACAGAAAATATGTCGAGGATCCTCGCATGAAAGCAGCCATTGTTGATCGCAACGTGGCGAATGTAGAGAATTTTAAAAACCACGCTTCAGTAATTATCTGGTCATTAGGGAATGAAAATGGTGAACGGAATATTAATTTCTTTGCTGCTCATGCAGCTATCAAAGCAATTGACACAACTCGCCCGACTCATTATGAGCCATTTGGTATTGGCCCTGATAACCCAGCCGATTTGGATAGCCGCATGTACACCGGACCTGAAGAAGTGGCCCGTATTGCAGTAGATGCTAAATATACTAAACCTTTTTATCTTTGTGAGTATGCACACGCTATGTTCAACTCAATGGGTTCAATAGAAGAGTATAATAATTTATTCGATACCCAACCTGCATTATTAGGTGGTGCAATTTGGGAGTATCAGGATCAAGGTCTTTGGAATCGTCGCGACCCAAAACACCCGGTACTTGCTTATGGTGGTGGTTTTGGTGAGTTTCCGAATGATCACTACTTTATCCACAAAGGTGTAGTGGCCTCTGATCGCTCCCCAAAGCCTCATTATCCTGAAATGAAACATGTGTATCAATGGATTGGTATTACTGCTCAAGATTTGTCGAAAGGTGAGGTTCGTATTCGTAACCGCTATCAATTTATTAATTTAGATGGGTTTACCGGATCATGGACAGTTTCTGAAGATGGAAAAGAAATTGCAAGTGGTCTGATAACACTACCAGCTATTGCTCCATTTACCGACAAAGCCATTGTATTGCCATACAAGATAGAGAATGTAAAGCCAGGTTCAGAATATTACTTGCGCATTTCTTTCAAATTGACAGAAGATCAGTTATGGGCCAGAAAAGGATTTGAAATGGCTTGGCAACAATTTAAATTACCTATCAATACACCTGAAGTTCAAAAAAGCGAGGCTAAATTGAGTCCGCTAGCTTTAACACAGGACAATCAACAAATTACTGTAACAGGAACAGGTTTCGGTTTGACGTTTGATAAAACAATTGGAACATTTACTAAAATAGAAAAAGCAGGTGTAAACCTACTTACCAAGGGCGGCGGCCCAATGCTTCATTTGTGGAGAGCTCCTCATCAAAAAGACGATATGTGGGCTTACGAAAGTTGGGCTGAGTTTGGGTTGACAAACCTGAAATGGACTGCTTCAAATATAAAAGTAGAACAAAAAGGAAAAGCAGTTGTAACTATCTCGGCAACCCTCACCGGAGAAGGTAAAAAGGATTTCAAAGTAACACATCAAGTGCTTTACACTATTTTGGGTGATGGGACAGTGAAAGTGGACAACAATGTAAACTCGACAAAATCCGATTTAGTAGTTGCAAGAATGGGTGTACGCTTGCTTTTAAATAAGAAATTCGACCAATTCTCATATTTCGGTCGTGGTCCAATGGAAAACTATTCTGACCGCAAACATGCATTCGACATAAGTTACTATGCAAGTAGCGTTAAAGATCAACAGACTCCATACGAAAAACCGATGGAATGTGGAAATCACGAAGACGTTAAATGGGCTGCAGTGAAGGATGATGCCGGCAACGGAATTCTTGTGAAAAGCATTGGTGCTCCATTACAAGTTTCTGCACTTCCATACAGCGATGAAGAACTTATTAAACCAGAATATAAGATTGATCTTCCGGTCAGCAACAAAACCGTTCTTTGTGTGAGTCATCTTACCTTAGGTGTTGGCTCTAATGGTTGTGGTCCAAGACCTCTTGAGGCCTACAGAGTTTATGCTAACTCAAATACGTTTAGTTATGAAATTCAGTTGGTAAAATAACTATTGTAAATTGAATTGATTTAAAATAGGCAGCTCACCAATATGTTTAGTTATTGGTGAGCTTTTTTTATTTAACGTTTGAGCTGAGTACTATTTGAAAAAAAATCTCTTTATCATTATAATAAATTAAGGAATAATTGTAATAAAGATATTGTTTGACAACTATTTCTAAATTTGTCATATATTTTTTTAGTTTTAAAATAAAGTATTAATATTAATGTTTAAAGAACCCATGAAAACATTTCTTTGTTTCATTGCAATGGCTTTTAGTCTATTTGCATATTCCTCTCAGTCGGCAACAAAAAAAGAGCTAAAAGTGAACCAATTATTTTCGGATCACATGGTATTACAGCAACAAGAAAAAGTTGTTTTTTGGGGAGAGTCGAGCCCCAATCAGAAATTGACTTTAATTGCAAGTTGGGGTAGAAAAGCCTCAACCACTGCAGATGCAAAT
>Ga0302215_10003693_pt1 | contig 10193 bp, 8 predicted proteins | sample II_Fen_N3_1_FD_194580 | JGI IMG/M metagenome (GOLD analysis project Ga0302215, IMG submission 194580) | Peat permafrost microbial communities from Stordalen Mire near Abisko, Sweden - II_Fen_N3_1 | ecosystem: Environmental > Terrestrial > Soil > Wetlands > Permafrost | place: Sweden: Abisko... | reverse complement strand
TGATTTCTCTGTCTCAGACGAAGAAATTATTGATCGAGGGAAAAGATTGCTCCAAGAGTTCCAGATTTTTAAGGCAAGAGGGTCGAAAGATTATGATGACTTACAAGACTTTATTGTTCGATCAGAAGAGCAAGTCAAGGAGGTAATCGACGGGTTATATGATATGCTGGAAAATGAAGCTATAACAGTATCTCCGGCAATCGAAACGCTTCAAGCAAATGTAATGAAAAATAGTCGACGAGAGATTCATGACCGTGCAGAAGCTCGAAAAAAAAACCAGTAAAAAACGTAAAATCAAAGTACTATGGCAACAATTTTAAAAAATTCACAACATACCTGTCTCTTTTGTGGAAAACCGATAGAACAGAGATATGAGGAAAGGACCCCCTATTACGAATGCGAATGTGCAGATGCAGTCCAAAATAGACTCATTACACAGAAAATTCAAGATTTAGAAAGAACTCGTCCGAAACCAAAATTCCGGATAGAACAAAAACAAGTTTTGTATCCTGTAGTTGAAAAGGAGTAAATTATTTCTTATTTACAAAAAAACCGCCTTGATTATTTGTCAGTGCGGTTTTTGTTTATCTGTGGTTTTTCTAATTAATCACTACAGAATTCTTTTGCATAGGATTCACTACTCAAAGAGCGACCAGTTGCTTCGATGATGATTTGATCTCGAGTCACACTCGCTCCTTTTCTAAAGACACGCTTTTTGAAGAAGTCTCAAATTTCTGGATGATTAACGATTGAACATGTTTCAAATGATTGTCCTCCAAAGAATTCTTTGGAGAGAGTATCTCCAAATTGAGATGCTAAGAGTTCTCCGAGAAGATAATTATGATAATAACATGGTGCAGTAGCTATGTGTACTTTGGTTGCTCGATCAGCCGCCTGTTCTCTGTTGGCTGGGCGGTGGAGGAGCTGGTACTGCTCTACGAGAGACCATCGGAGATCTTGTAAGTCTTGCTCTGGATCTTGGTAGAGCGATTTTTCAAATCTAAACATCACTTGCGCCCAGCGAGAGAAGACGAGTTGTCTTAGTTGGGATGATGCGTGACTACTTTGGTAAATTTCAGCTTTTGTAGCATCATCGATGCCAAAGATATCTTGGATCCATTGAGCATTGTTGGCGAGTCTTCCAAAAAACATTGCAACAGCTTCAGTGACAAAGGTATGTGCTGGTTCTACCAATGTTTTTGGTAGAGAAAAATCTATCAGTTTATCATAAATAGCATGTCCAAATTCGTGAAGCATAGTGTCCATTCGCTTTGCATTTTCTTTGATATTACACAAAGCACGAACATCACCAGCTCTATCTATATGGATACAATAGGCATGCTGATTTTTTCCTGGTTTCTCATAGAGATCGCTTTTTGCAAGCATATCATCAATAGGAGTTCCTATACTCTTGTAAAAATAGCTCGTGATGTCAGCCAGATTTTTGCCTGTATAGATAGTATCCATATCATATTTTGATCCTACTTTAGGAGCTTCTTGAAAGAAACGATCTTGATAATGCCAAGGCATTAACTTATTTTCCTCAATACCATAACGAGCAGCTAATTGTATATCTAGATTTTTCTTCAAGCGTTCAAATGTTGGTCTAGTAAGGTCATCCAATTCATCAAAAATAGTTTCAATTTTTTCTGGTTCTTGTTCTCCAAAAATCAAACTCATCGTATGATAATCAGAAAATCACAAACTTTGCGCGAGTTTGTTGCGTAAACGAACCAATTCACGAAGCTTCTCTTCTATATCAAATCCAACTGCTTTATTTGCTTCCCAAACTTTGTGCAAATAATCACTATCTACACTATTTTCGAGGACTTCAATAATGTCATTATCTGTCAAAACCTTGTCATCTACATGTGCTCTAAATGTTGCAAATGCTTGTTCTATTTCTGTGGAAAGACGAGAAATTTCTTTGAGTAATTCTAGGTCTCATTGGTGAGATAAATACCCTAAGTAAATAAATTTTACCTGACGAGTAAGGAGTGGATCTCACAAATCTTGATCATGGAAAATCTTCGCATGAGCAAACATAACGGGATCATTCAAAAGTGTACTATATTGAATATCTAGCTTTTCAAATTCATCATACGCTTCCGCTGTCCCAAGGATGGATGCATTTCGATACGCAAGACATATTTGAGTATAGAGATTTTCTGTAAGTTCTGCATGAGTGTCTAGAAACGCTTTGAGATCCATAGTTTTTTTTACTATCTAAAAATTACATTATCATTACCTTCAAAATATTCTGGATCTTCTTCTTCATCAGGAAGTTCGGCAACTTTTTGTGCACAAACTGGACAATGAATTGCGATTGGATCTCCAAGACGAATAGCCTGGATTACCATATCTTCTACATTGATAGTTTCATCTCTAGAATTGATTGGAAAGATTTCTTCTTCAGAATGTTCTTGTTCAAGTTTGATATTTTCATCACCAAGGACATATTTTCCACTATAGTCTTCTACAGTTATAGAACGCACAAATTCAGCTTCACACGTATCACAAACACTATTTAATTCACAATTGATATTTTCAAGCTCTACAAAAACAGAGTCTTTGCTAAGACTTTGCATAGAAATAGTCCCAGTAATTCCCTCATCTGTGAGACCAGGTAAATTATCTGTCCACTTATTTTCAAAAACAACTTCATCACTTCTGCCTGTTTCTTGAAGAAGATCCCCAACTTTTATAATAAAAGCTTTGTCTTTCATTGCCAAAAAATTAGTATAAAATAAAATCTGATTTAATTTATGTTATCTTTTGTATGACAATAGCTGGATTAGCTAGCATCGATACACTTGCCATCTTACATTTTGCTTCCAAAAAAGCAATATATTCTCTATGGGGTCAAAAAATTTGAGTAGACACCAATTGTGTGGTTTGAGTGTCTGGTGGGGCAGACAGTATGCTGCTCAGTGTCATGTTGTGGCAATATTTCAAAAGCAAAAAATATTCGACTGAGCATATCCATTTTGTGCATCTGCACCACGGAGTAAGGAAAGCGAGTGATCAGGAAGAAGTCCTGGTCAGGCAGTTTTTTGAGGGAGCGAAGCTCACGGTGATTCACAGAACATCTCCTTGACCAGCCACAGAAAATCAACTCAGAAAATGGAGATATGGACAATTTTTCTCAGCGATGAAATCCGCAGATGCTGAATTTCTCTTCCTCTGACATCACTTAGATGATCGCATAGAAACTACGATGCTCAATGTCCTCCGTGGATGTAATATCCAGGGATTCCTATGAATCAAAGTTGAGGAAGCCCACTATTTATTGTGAGGAAAGACCGTTCTGAGACCACTATTAACCCTCAGAAAACAGGAGATTATGGAACTTGTAGACACAAATTCAATCCCATATGTCCAAGATGAATCTAATTTTGAAGCAAGTACAAGCATAAGAAACCAAATCAGACTTTCTTTTTTACCCAATTGTTATTCACAGGACGGATTTGTAGACACCATGAACGCATTATATGCCAAATACGAAAAGCTTTTAGAACCCAAAAATCTTCTCATCTCAATTTCACAAAGTCCAAGTCGATGAGTGGCGGGAGCATACAGATTAGCGGTGCCCAGAGCTTCGCTGACTCCACAAGACCTAGTCAATATTCGAAAAATCCTCCAAGTCTCAGGTGGAATCACTGCCCCCACAGTCACAGAATTTCACCGCTTCGCGACCAAATCTGCGAAATGATGGAAAACCTTACACGATTTAACCATGATGATAGCCCACGATGAGCTGTATTTTTTCATCGGCCCTCATCGTTTCCGAGAAAAAACAATTGAAGCTGATCACAAAATCACTACGCTCAAAACTGGTTGGAGATATCCAGAAGCTGGCGATGTCTTCAAAGGAAAAACACGAAACCAGTTTTGTATCACCCAAAAAATTCCTCTCTTTTGGAGGTCATTTGTGCCAGTACGTGCCCAAAAATCACAGATTCTCGAACGAGATAGAACAGTTCTTTCATCATCTACTACTAAATAATGACTCCAGATCTTCTTATGCAACAATTACCGCCAGAATGACAAGGATTTGTCGTAACCTTAAGTAATCTTTTGGGAATCAGCACAACACTTTTGGTATGGATTGTTATAATTTGTGTGGTCTATATTGTTGGATTATTTATTTTGACACAAATCCACCAAAAGATAGTTCAAAAAAGAGAAAAATCACTCGAATCCTATACATTATCTGTAGATACGTTGATCTATGAAGCTCAGAAAGCAAGTGCAAACTGAACTATGGATTCAGCAAGCTGCGCTTGGATTAAAGACTGGGATGCCAAACAAAGTTATCTAGAATCTTATGAAAAACTCCAAACTATAGCAAAAACCGGCTTCTCAGAGAGAGAAATCGATCTTTCAAAAACATATCATAGTTATCGTATTGTCAAAGGCGCAGAAAATAGTCTGGGTATCATTTTGGTTATAGTGACTATCTGAGCATATAAACTTTTCTGGTAAGACTACCACATAGGAAATTAAAATATTTCCTATTCCGCTAGCGCGGGATAAACGCGACGTTAAACTTCTTGAGGAAGTTTCGGCGTCTTATTTATTCTTCATGAATTCATCTTTTCTTAATAAGCTTAGCTTCTTCTTTTTCTAGTTCCGGAGTAATTTGATGATGAGTTGTATCTTTGGGAGCGGCTTTTTTGCTTTCTCCTCAAATAGCATTGCTGAGTTCTTCAACTCATAGCCAAATAGTAGTTCCTATTGCTTTAAAAATAGATTCCTTCTGTTTTTTTGTATGTCTCTCAATACTGTCTTTTTCAATTTCAACGATTTTTTCTATTTCTTCTTCAACTATTGGCTCAGTCATGGAGAAAAACAAAAAGGAATAAAATATATGTGAGTATTATATATATTTTTTTAAAGAATACAAATTTTAAAAGAATAATAAAAACAAAAAATTTGCATAATTTTAGAATAGGGGGTATAATAGAAATGATATATTTTTACATTTCTATTATGCACAGATGAAAAAATCAATTAGTTTGGTGTTGATGACTGTTTTATTGAGTAATCAATTGATACAGTTTACGTTTGCAGATGATATTCCTGTGGATACAGGATCAGCTACAACACAAGAAACAGTGGCAGATACAGGATCGACTACACCAGATGTAGTACTTCCGGAAATAGTTGTAGACACAGGAACTGTGCCTTCTGTGGATACAGGAATTATATCTACAACTACAGATACAGGAATGGTATCTTCTGGGACAAAGGATCCGGAGGCGGCAGTAACTCCAATTATAGTGAATCTAAAATCGGATCCAATTACGTTAAATAGTAGTAATATTGCATCTTTAGGATGTGACATAAATGCCACTAGTTGTGATTTGAGTAATAAGAATATTACAAGTATAGCAGCTAATACATTTGTTGGGTATTCTACTTTGCAAAGTTTGAATTTGAGTTCTAATCAACTCACAAGTATAGCAGCAGGTACATTTAATGGGCTAAGTAATCTAACTAGTTTGTCTATAACTTCAAATAGCACTTTGACCACTCTAGAAAGCGGTGCTTTTATAGGGATGCCAAATCTTACTTCATTATGATTGCAGGCAAATGGACTTACAACAATCCAAGCAAATACATTTAATGGACTAACTAATCTATATTCACTAGGTTTAGAATCTAACAATAGTTTAACCACTCTAGAAAGTAGAGCCTTTGTTGGAATGCCAAATCTTACTTCATTATGAATGTCTGGTAGTCCTATATCAGAACTTACCGGATATACATTTTCAGGATTAGGTAATTTGACAGATTTGTCTCTTAATTCTCCTGTAGCTTATGATGTGATTCATAGTCATGCATTTGATGGACTAACTAGTTTGGTGGGGTTGAGTATTAACAATGATATTAAAAAAATAGAAAGTGAGGCATTTGTTGGTATGCCCAGCCTTACTTCATTACGACTAAATAACGCACCTTCTCTAACAGAATTACCATGATATACATTTTCAGGTCTCAATAATGTTACAAACTTTAATATTTCATCTAGAAGTCTTATAACAATCCGTAGTCATGCATTTGATGGATTAAATAACGTATCTGATTTAAATTTGAGTGGTCAACCACTTACAACTATAGAAAGTGAAGCGTTTGTTGGAATGTCAAATCTTAGTTCTTTGGAAATGTACAGCTCCCAGATGACAGAATTTACAGGATATACATTTTCTGGATTAAATAATCTTACTTCACTTTGACTAGATGGAAGTCCAACAACAACAATTCGTAGTCATGCATTTGATGGACTAACTAGTTTAACTAATTTGAGTTTATCATCACTCCCACTTACAAGTATAGAAAGTGAAGCCTTTGTTGGAATGCCAAATCTTACTTCATTATCTTTTGGTTCTATACAAATTACAGAGTTGGTGTGAGGAACATTCTCATGATTGAATAATGTTACTAGTTTACAGTTAGGATGAATGAATATGTATCTTACAACAATCCGTAGTCATGCATTTGATGGATTAGAAAATCTACAATGAAGTATAAATATCTCATGAGGACCACTTGGAGAAATAGAATCATGAGCGTTTGCTGGACTAACTAGTTTGCAAGTTTTAAGCTTCGATGGAGATAACATCACAAATATAGCACCAGGAACATTTAATGGCTTGAGCAGTTTACAGCGTCTGGAAATTAGAGGTAACCAACTAACAAATCTAAAACCAGGTATCTTTGATGGATTGGATAATTTACAGAGTTTATATTTGGATAGTAATCAAATTACAGATATACAATTGTGAGTGTTTGATAGTCTTGTTAATTTGAATCAATTGGATTTATCTTATAATCAGATCACAAGTATAGCGTCATGAGCATTTGGAGTTGTAAATGCAGAAAAACCAGTTCCACTATGATCATATACACCAGCATCATATTCAAATATAAGTTACCTTAATCTCTCATCCAATTGTTTAGATACAGAAGATACAAGTACGCTTGCCTATCTAGACACTTTCGGAGCTCAATATAGTTCACAATATGTCTGTGTAGGGATAAATTATACTCCAAATACAACGACTTTAGGAACTGTAGTAGGGACATTAGCATTTAAGGGGGGAAGATCATCAGATAGAGCATCATTGGATGCCTTATATCCAGAGATATATACATATACACATACATGGCAGGCAAATGGATTATATGCCTTTGATTTATCTTTTTTGCCAACGCTTGAAGTAACATCAGCAGAAAATAATTCAAATAAAACAACGTTATTATGAATGACAAGTACACGACAACAAACAATGTGATATAGTGAGGTAACAGGAAATGTAGACTGGATACAGACAGAAACACCATCTCAACCGTCTCAAACAGCATCACATAGTAGCTCAATCAATACTACAAGTAGTGAAAGAAAAGATTTGTGTCCAGAGGGAGATTACAGTCCATCATACTACGATGGATTATGTGGGGAAGATAAAACAGGGCATTGAGCAGCAGATTTAGAATTAAATACAGCATATGAATATGCAAAAACAAAGGGAATTGTGGAAATTCCTTCATTAGAAAAATTTAGTCCAGAAGCTAAAATGACAAGAGGAGAATTAGCCAAAATAATATCACAATTTGCAGTTAAAGTAATGGGGAAGAAAATTCCTGATACGCAAAGCGGAACAGATTGTCATTTCTTTACAGATATGGACAAAGAAACAAATGACGTAAAGGTGGGTGTTGTTATGGCATGTAAATTGGGACTTATGTGATTGGATAGTGATCAAAAATCAGTATCTACACAATTTAACCCAGATGAAGAAGTCACAAGAGCACAATTAGGTACTGTTATTTCTAGACTGATGTGGGGAAACAAATATGCAAATCCTACAGCAAATTGATTCTATACAAATCATTTGGACGCATTAAAAAAAGATGGAATTATAACAAATATAGATCCAACAACCCAAGAAATTAAATGATGGACAATATTAACATTATATAGAGTAGCACAAAAATATTAACATTATAAAAAAATAAATAAGATCCCGTAGTATTTTACGGGATTTTTTTAAATAGTGATATGTTTGCAAAAGCATTGCAATTTTTCTCAAAATCCATAAAATCACCTCCAAGCAATAGGTGCTAATTTTAGATATAAGGTATATCAATTATGGATTTCGACCCAAAAAAGAATTATTATGAAATACTTGGTGTCTCAGAAGATGCTACCCAAGACGATCTCAAAAAAGCCTTTAGAAAAGCTGCCGTAAAGCATCACCCAGATCGTGGAGGAGATAAGGCTAAGTTTCAAGAAATGAATGAAGCTTACCAAGTTCTCTGAGATGACAAAAAAAGAGCTCAATACGATTCATATCGTAAAGGAGGATTTTGATGATTTGACGGTGGTCAGTGAGGGTTTGATTTCTGAGGACAAGGAGGATTCTGAGGATTCGACGGTGTAGATTTGTGAGATATTTTTGGAAGTATGTTTGGTGGATGATTTGGTGGACAATCACAAAGATCGTTCTCTGGAGAAGACATCCAAGTCGGTATAACTATCACGTTCGAAGAATCATTTCTCGGTGTAGATAAAAAAGTTTCGTATTCTAGAGATACCAAAATAGATGGGATCAGCGAGCATACATGTAAAAACTGTCATGGAAGAGGAAAGGTAGCCAAGACTATGCAGACTCCATTTGGAATGATGCAAACACAAGGTGCTTGTCCAGAATGTGGTGGTGCTGGTAAAACCTATACCAAAGATGGTAGAGAGGTAGCTAGTCCATTTGAAAAGCAAAAAGAAATCGTAGAAGTACATATTCCAGAAGGAATCAATGACGGTGTATACATCAAATTTACAGGCAAGGGGAATCAATGACTCAATGGTGAAGATGGTGATCTCTACATCAAAATTTCGATAGCTGCATCTGCATTCTACGAGAGAAAATGAGATAACTTATATGTCAAAGCAGCAGTTACTTTGTTTGATTTGGTTCTAGGAGGGGAAGTTCAAATTAGCCATCCTGAAGGTAAATTGAAAATCAAGATTCCTAAGGCAACGCAAATAGGAGATATGGTTAAGATTGCTGGAAAGGGATTCGGTAAATCAGGAATCTTTGGTAAAAAGGGAGATTTATTTGTCATCCCAAGAGTTGAAATACCCAAAAAACTTAGTAAATCAGAAGAGAAATTATGGAGTGAATTGAGAGATAATAAATAAGAAAAAAGAGAGCGAAAGCTCTCTTTTTCTATAATCTATAATTTTATTTATTTAGAAGTAGCTCTCATCATCATAAGCATAACATATCCTCTAATTTCTTTTTGGAGAGGAGTATCAATCTTAGTCATAATACCGGCAGCTTTTAACGCATTAAGGTGTTTAGCATAATAAGGATTTCCACCATTGTATTTACCAGCTCGGAGGAGTCTTGAGAGGATAGTACCAAATTGCGCTCTATCGACTTGATCCATAGGATCAAAGTGTTTCTTCACAGTAATTCCATCAGATTCAAATCCCATCAAACCTAGTTTACAAGAGAGGATTGCAAAAGATTTAGCTTCCTCAGTCAATCCCTTAGTATCAGAGAAGGTACATTTAGTACCAGTAGAAGGAACTTTTTTGAGTACATTTACAGCGAAGTTAGACACCATTTTGGCCATATCTTTTCTAATAAGCTTACCATCGATATTGGCACTTTGGATAGTATCCATAGTAGTAATATCATAATCAAAAGCTCGGAGATAAGCATTATTAAGTTCAGTCGAATAGATAGAATTTGCAATACTTCCAGATGCACTAGCGGCACCATGTAGGATTTCACCAACACCATCAATGACAGATGGCACTAAAATATCGGAACTATCTGAAGATCTAGGTGAAGAAGAACCACCACCACCGCCATTAGATCAACCATTAGAACCACCGTTAGTAGAAGCAACAACAACAGTCACAGTTCTAGTAACTGGGGTAGCAATATTACCAGCAGCATCAGAAACAGTATATGTAATGATATATGTTCCTGTAGTAGAAGTGTCTACAGAACCACTAGTTACAATATTAGCACTAATATCACCATCAAGATTGTCAGAAGCAGTAGCACCAGCATCAGTATAAGAAGATCATGAGTTAATAGTTATTGTTGAATTACCTGAAAGAGAGATGACCGGGGCTGTGGTATCATTTTCACTATAGATAATTGTATCGTTAG
>Ga0302215_10003692_pt1 | contig 10193 bp, 4 predicted proteins | sample II_Fen_N3_1_FD_194580 | JGI IMG/M metagenome (GOLD analysis project Ga0302215, IMG submission 194580) | Peat permafrost microbial communities from Stordalen Mire near Abisko, Sweden - II_Fen_N3_1 | ecosystem: Environmental > Terrestrial > Soil > Wetlands > Permafrost | place: Sweden: Abisko... | reverse complement strand
ATTCACGCCAGCTGCCCACCATTCAGGGACAACAGAACCTGACCAGGGACCTACGCCCATATGACCAGCCACGCTTTTATCCACAACCCATGTTTTAGTTGTTCCACCAGTCAGATTTGCAACAATAGCAGGGTCAACATTAAAATCACTTCTGACAGTCACATCCTTGGTAACAGTTGAAGATGAACCACCTTTACCATAAACGACAGCAGTTATCCTGTAGGTATTTAAACCCAAAGTCGTATATTTCTTGGTAGTTGAACCTGTAGGCAAATAAACCAAATCAAGGGGTGTATTCGCATCATAATCCACCTTATAAGATAGTGCATCGTTGGCAGTTACGGTAATTTTCACATCGCCGGATCCATCACCGTTTGGATTTGCAGTAGTTGCACCAACAATTTCTGTAGTGATAACTATTCCAGTAGGAGCAGTTAAATCCCCCATTTTATAGGTAGTATCTGCACACCGGTAAATCATGAGGAGAATTATGAATATACCCAAAAGGTATCCTAAAGATTTTTTCATACTTTATTTAATTAATTGGTGAATCTAATATTATCGACATAGATAATTGCTCCTGCTCCATCAGTCGAATCATTGAAACGTAAAACAAGTTGTTTGTATTTTGTCGTAGCTGGTATCGCTGGTATCGTGCTGTAGTCGAATACCAATTCTTCCCATGCACCAGAGGTTGTCAGGGCTACTTTTAGTACCGCAACACCATTGGCCGGACTACCGCCAACTGCCGCTTCCAATTCAACATTCAGACTTTTACCGACAAGGGCTGGATCAGGATTGTATACCCAAACTTTCACCTTTTTACCTGCTGAAAAATCAATTGGAATATCTAATGGACTATAAGTTCCACTCCAACCTTCAAAACCCCGGGTAAATTTACCCACCGTCGCACTTGTATTTATACCTGTTGGATTAGGATTGGCCACCTTATCAAACTTTTGACCTCCGCCAAATGTGCCAAAGAAATAATTGATAAAGGCATTTTCAAAATCGATTGGTAATCCAAAAGGATCTGTAACGACTATGGCAGTTACTTTTTCAGAAGTCGCTGCACCACCGCTTAATGCGACAACTTTCAGGTTATAGTTACCTGAAGTTGCATAATCATGAGAGATCTCAGCATCATTAGCTAAAGGAGTTCCGACTTCTGCAGTAACATCTCCAAAATAAACCAGATATGAAGCGGCAAAGTCAGCGGCAGCCTTAACTTTCACATTATGGACAGATTGAGTAAGTGTAACAGCCAGGTTTTCTGGAGCCCTGTAGGTAACCTTTAAAGGATACGTTGTGGTAGTTACATGACCTGCAACATCCGAGGCTCCAATTGACACAGTATAGCTCCCTTCCGGGTAAATATGTGTTGTATTTCCGCCAGCCAAAACAGTTGCGGTTGCAGCGGAACCTGTTCCGTGACCAAAGCTGATCAGAAAAGATGTAATTCCCTCACCAGTTGGAGTTATTCTTACCTTTCCAGAATTATCATTGCTGATATCAAAGATTTTATTAACATTTCCTGAAACAGCAGTATCTAAAAAAGTCAAGTCTTTGTCAATACCATCTTTTTGAATACAACTTACTGCAATAACCATGAGCAGTGCAAAGCTGTAAATAAATGTTATTTTCTTCATCCGTTTATATTTTATAAATTAATCAATTATAGCCTGGATTCTGTTTCAGTTTTGTGCCTTGTAGTTCCCGGTAAGGGATTGGGAAGACCTCGTTTTTACCGGCAGCAAAACCTCTGCTTCCTAATTTAGCTGCAGCATCACCCCATCTTACCAAATCGAAAAAGCGATGACCTTCACCTGCTAATTCCAATCTTCTTTCAGTTTTAATACCAGCCAGTGTAACAGGAATTGAAGGCAGACCAACTCTTGCCCTAACAGCATCAAACAGAGCTTGTGCTCTTGCACCGGTAGCACCTAATGCTTCAGCTTCCAACAAATAAGTATCGGCCAAACGAATAGCATATGTATCCTGTTTATAGTTTAATTCAAGTGCACCACCACCGGTCCTGACATCAGATTGACGGGGTAAAAACTTATTTAAGAAATAGCCTGAATTCTGATACCCTGCAATATAATCTGCCTGACCAGCTGCCTGTAATGCTTTAAGATCAAATACAGTAGCTCCAAATCTCGGGTCAGATTTAATGGCATCATAAAAATCCTGGGTAAATACATTGAAACTCCAACCGGAAGGTAAATCGGGTGCAGGTGAACCTGCAGGCCTTGAATAACTTCTTGGGCCAACCATTATATTTACACTATTTCCTTCGTCGCTTCCGCTGCCCCACCATCCCCAATCGGAATTTCCGGCACTACTGTGACAAACTTCGATGATTGATTCTGTATTGAATTTATTGCTCGTAACCCAAAGATCACTGAAATTAGTCAACAAACGATATCCGTATTGACTGGTACCTCCTGGAGTTCCGTTCACTTCAGCAAGTTGTGCTGCAGCAAGTGCACCCTTATTTTCATAGAGATAAATTTTGCCAAGTAATGCCTGAGCCGCACCTTTTGTTAGACGTCCGGCTTCTGAAGCAACAGGTACTGTTAATGGTAATGCAGTAATAGCCTCAGTTAAATCCTTCTCCATTTGAGTATAAACTGCAGCAGGGGCAGCCTGGGTAACGTCATACATATTTGTTGCGGTCAAAGGATCCAGCAACAATGGAATGTTTTTAAACATTCGCACTAAATTGAAATAATAATACGCACGTAAAGTTTTTGCTTCAGCGGTAAATCGTGCTTTTAAAGTAGCATCCATATTCACATTGGCGATTTTTGCCAACAACGTATTTGCCCTGAAAATTCCCTGGTAATGATCGCTCCAGAAACTTCCAGGCATAAGAATAGCATTTAGCGTATAATTAGAGAACCCTTGTATTCCGGCACCATCAGTTGCTCCACCTCCACCGGCGACCTGATCATCTGAACCTGCGTTCATCATGGTGATCATGTTTTCGAATCCACCAGAGTTTTTACGCATTAAATCATAAACCCCAACCAATGCCCCGTAAGCCTGGTCTTTATCTGCATAATAATTTGCAGAAAGAAATTGGCCTTTAGGTTGGATATCGATATATCCCTTTTCGCAGGATACCAATGAAACGGTCATGGCAGCTGCTATAAATAAGTAATTAATTACCTTTCCTTTCATCTCTGTATATTATTAAAATTGTAATTGAACACCAAGCATATATGAACGTGCCTGAGGATAGACACCCTTATCTATCCCAAAAACTCCACCACCAATTTCAGGATCGTAACCTGTATATTTGGTTAGGGTTAACAAGTTTTCTGCAGATAAATAAAAACGTAATTTGTTAGCTCCGATTTTGGATACTATATTATTAGGTAATGAATATCCAAACTGAACGACTTTAAGACGAAGATAATCACCCTTTTCCAAATAGAAATCAGACATTTTACCGAAATTCTCGTTGGTATCATTGCTGGTAAGGCGAGGATAGGTATTTGAAGTTCCGTCACCTGTCCAACGGCTTAAAGCAACAGTTTGCCAGTTTGAGTTATTGATATCTAAACGGCGTAGTCCCTGGAAAATTTTGTTGCCAGCTGCTCCTTGCGCAAATACCATTAAATCAAAACCTTTAAATTCAAAATTCAAGGTCAGACCAAAGGTATATTTTGGAATACTGCTGCCCAAAAACGTTTTATCCAAGTCAGTTATTTTTCCATCACCATCAGTATCAACCCAACGGAAATCGCCTGGTTTTGCATCTGGCTGAATAAGGCCGCCCGTAGTGTTTTTATAAGCATTGACCTCAGCTACATTTTGGAAAATACCTGCGGTTTTATAGCCATAGAAAGAGTTATACGATTCGCCAGCCTGTGTTCTTGTAACTGCGCCCATAGACTGAAATGAAGCATCTCCAGTAATATAATTGGCATCGGAAGCTACATAGGTAACTTTGTTTTTCAGGTAAGCAACATTACCGTTGGCTGAAAAATTAAGATCTCCGAATTTCTTTGTATAACCAAGTTCAATTTCTAAACCTCTGTTTTCCATATCTGCAATATTTCCAACAGGAGAATCAGAAACACCTACATACCCTGGTATAGTTACAGGTCTTAAGATACCGGATGTTTTCTTGATGTAATAATCAACAGTTAAGCTAATTGAATTTAATAATCGTGCGTCAAACCCAATATTCGCTTGTGAAGTTTGTTCCCAGCGCAAATCAGGATTATCAAGTGTGGTTGGAGCATACCCGGTAGTGATTTTTCCGGTATTTCCAATTGTATAATTGAATCCTCCTTTAACTGTTGAAAGGTATCCAAAGTCGCTAATTGCATCATTTCCGACAACACCATAACCACCTCTGATTTTCAAAGTATTCACGATATTATTTGCTACCCAGAAATCTTCTTTGGAAACAACCCAACCTAAGGAGAATGATGGGAACACACCGTATTTATGATTCTTTCCGAATCTTGATGAACCATCCCGGCGATAGATACCTGTGAACAAATATTTTTCCTTGAAATTATAGTTCAAACGTGAGAACAAAGATGTAACCCGATGTTCAACAAAATCCGAGGCCCCACCGACCCTGTTTGTTGCATCCGGAATATTGAAACTAAATGAGGCATCCTTGTAACTGGTAATTGGCAAATCATAAAGTGTCACACTTGAGTTTCCACCAATATTGTCAACATAAACAGCCTGACCTAATAAAATATTAAAGCTATGATCGTTTATTTTTTTGGAATAATTGATTGTGTTTTCCAGGTTCCAGTTAAAGACATTCGAATTATTCTTATAAATATTATTCTTAAGCACCTGGTTAGTAGCACTTAAATAGAATACAGGAGTAAATCCCTGGTCACCCCAATAAGCCAATTTAGCACCTACAGAAGATTTCAGAATAAGATCTTTGGTAATCGTAGCTTGCAAGTAGGCATTTCCAACAAAATTATCTGACCATCCATAGTTTCCTAATCTTGTTTGAATATAAGCCAACGGATTGGTCATTTCTTGTCCGACAATGGATGAAATGCCATAAGGATTACCATTAGTATCTTTGATAACCGGGTTTACACTGTAAGGAGCTGCATTAGCAACGAGCGGATCGGTCACAACCAGTGGCGTTGTCGGGTCAAGATTAATCGCGGAACTCAAAGGACCACCAAATTCACTGTTTGTATTACCAATACCCAATTGCTTTTGATGTGTATACCCCACTGTTTCACCAAAAGTAAATATTTTAGAGATCTTGTGGGTGGAGTTTAAACGAATATTCTTTTGTGTGAAATTAGAGATATCAGATGCAACAATCCCTTGTTGATCCTGAATACCAAATGACAGGTAAAAAGTAGATTTATCATTACCACCGCTTAAACTTAATTCATGCGAATAACGACGTGCATCATTGTTAAAAATGGCTTTTTGCCAATCGGTTCCTGTGCCCAAAGAACCCAGGTTAGGAAAAACGATATTTCCGCCACCGGCAACTGACCGTTCATTCATCAAAGCACCATATTGAGCAGCATTGAGTAAATTAAGCATCTTAGCTGGCGCTGAAGTTCCATAAAAACCATTGTAACTAACGCTCAATTTACCGGCAACCCCTTTTTTGGTCGTTACCAATATTACGCCAGTTGCAGCACGAGTACCGTAAATGGCAGAGGAAGCAGCATCTTTAAGTACTTCAATTGATTCAATATCTGATTGATTAAGGTAACCAATTCCACCTGCATCAACCACGACTCCGTCAACAACCCAAAGTGGATTATTACCGCCATCTCCAAATGTGGTTACACCCCGAACCCTGATCGTGGCAGAAGAACCGGGCTGACCAGAATTAGCTGCAATAGTAACCCCTGAGACACGGCCTTGTAAAGCCTGTTCAACACGGCCTGGTGAAACTTTTTCAAGATCTTTTGATTTTATACTTGAAATTGCACCTGACACAACGCTTTTCTTTTGAGTACCATAACCAACCACAACAACTTCTTCAATCGCTTCAGCTGTCGAAGCTAAAACTACATTAATAGTAGTGCGGTTATTCACGGCAACCTCCTGCGATTTTAAACCGACAAAAGAGAATACGAGTGTAGAATTTCCGGGAACACTTAATGAATATACCCCATCAATATTAGTAGTAATACCAGTTGCTGTACCTTTCACAACAACGCTAACCCCCGGGATTGGCTGGCCGTCATCTGCTGACGTAACAACCCCTTTCACTTGTATACCTTGCCCAAATCCTGACAATGTGCATACTATGACTAAAAGAACTAAAATTGTTTTTTTCATAGATTTTAATGAAGTTTTAAAATTGTTATTGGAAATTAATAAAGAATTAACATTTATTTAATTTTAAGCTCACAAATTAAGATATAACAATTCAATAAAAATTAAATTCCAGTACAACTTTAATACTTCAAAATGAAAACGGCAATACGTCAAAAATACATCATAACAATAATCATATCACTCATTATATGAATGATAAATTAAAATAGTTCAATTTGATTATACACTTATGGGGGAAAAATGATACTACAACCTTAGAAATGTCTTAAAGGTCAATGATCAGGCTTGTAAGATTCGTGTCTCTCTCAATATTAAGCTTTTTTCGCACTCTGTAACGACAAATCTCAACTCCACGAATCGAAATATTCATTAAAGGTGCAATCTCTTTAGTGGAGATATTCATACGGAGGTAGGCGCACAATCGCAATTCATTGGGAGTTAGTGTCGGATAACGGGATTTCAGCCGGGTCAGGAAATCTTCATGCACTTCATCAAAAGCTGTCTCAAATACTTCCCACTGCTTGTTCGTATCAATATCTTTATCGATTTTCCCGATCAGTGACGCGATCTTCTCTTTCAACGATTCATCATTTGAAGAATTTTTAATCTTTTCGAGTTCCTCCTTAATTTTGGCAAGGAACTTATTCTTCCTGATCAGATCCATGGTTTGATTAGCCAACTCTTTGTCGCGATGAATCATCTCACTTTTAAGCGTCTCATTTTTAAGTTGAATGATTTTCTTTTCCGACACAGCAGCCTGTTGGATATAATCCCGCTCTTTCTGCCGATAAGCTTGTAAATGCTTCAATCTATCTTTACGTCTTGATACTTCTACCCGTTTTACAAACAGCCACATAGAAAAAACAACAAGGATAATAATTAATATAAAATATCCTGACACGGCCACTGCAGATTTGTACCATGGTGCCATGATTGTAAATGACACCTGGTCGCTTGTGCTCTCAACACCAAGCGAATTGCGGGCCTTAACGCTGAAGATATAATCACCATCGGGTAAAAGGGCATATTCAACCGAGGAAGAGCTACTCCATCCGGACCAATCGCTATTAAGTCCGGAAAGTTTAAAACTATATTCAATACTTCCCGGATTGTTAAAGGTAGGTGACGAATAATAAAACTTGAATGCATTTTTAGGATAGCGGAAAGAATATCCGTCATGGGTTTGCTGATCACTTTGAATGCGAGTATTCCCGTAAAAGAAAGTACTATCAATATTCAACGCAACAGCCTTTGTAATGTATGTCGAAAATTCAGGATTAATTTTGAACCTGGCATTCGGGGAGTAATGGGCAAAACCATCTTCGATACCAAAAAACAGATGATTATCCGAAAAAGAATAAACGGATTCGAATCCACTGATAAATTTACCCGTCAACAAACTAAATGGAGATGTGACGTGCTGATAACTACCATCTTCCTGAACACGAAATACACCCGCCCTATTAGTTGCCTGCGACCATGCAGTGTACCAGACATTCCCATGGATATCCTCTTTCATGTACGAAAAATCGGTTATAGGGCTGAACAACTGATTGAAATAAACCGACTTTTCGAAACGCTCATTTTGGGAATTATACTGATAAATACCAACATTGGTAGTAAAGACAACTTTATCCTTAACTTTATAGACGTTCAGGTTAAAATTGGTGGGCAAACCATCTTTGACTGTGAAAAAACGAAACGATTTCACCGTTTCGGGACTATTTCCAAAACTGACTTTATAAATTCCTTTAAATCCGTGGCTCATCCAAAGATTGCCCTCACTATCTTCCTCGAATACCCTGAAAGATTCGTTAAAGCCTTTGATCTTATCAACAAATTTCCATGTACCGTTCTCCTTTTTAAACAGGATCATTCCGCTGTAGGTACCTCCGATTAAATAATCAGGAAACTGTTTCATTACATGGTATTTCCATCCACCTGGAATTTTGCTGATCTGACGGGCTGATTCCCCTTCGATTACGAACGTTCCATTGTTATGTCCACAAATTAAAACACCGTCATGAACGCCCAAATACCACACTTGTCCCGAGGTATTTGGAATCATCCGCAAACTGCTGTTTTGGCCACTCTCATCCCACTCTTTTACGAATAGTCCCTGATTCGTTCCCAGGTAAAGCTTGCCCTGATGAATAATAGAAGTGTACCCTGCCCCGATTCCATCCGATTCCTTTAAGAAAGTGATTGGGGAGTTAATATTGATATAATCAATTCCATTATCCAGCCCGAGCCACAAATCACCTGATCTGTCTGCATAGACTTTAAGAACAGTATTATTTTGCAAACCTTTTTTTCGGTTGATTTGCTGAACTATTCCACCATGTGAATCAACAATAACAAGGCCATCCTGAATAGTCCCGAAGGCATAATACTGATTCTGTATAAGGATCGCACTAAAGATTTGATTTTTCTTCAGGTACTCATTGACAGGAACTTTCCATTCTCTCAACAGTTTCCCATCATAAATAAAGACCCCTTTGGTTAAAGTTGAAATTAATAATTCTTCACCTCCTGCAAAGGGAAGAACGGACCAAATTTCCTCCCCCTTTAAGCTTTCGCATCCTGGTAAAAGCACCAGTTTATTGTTGACTAATTCATATAACCCATTTTCAATATCATTAAAATATAATTTCCCATTCACTTTATAGGAGTCCTGAAACCGGAATGGAGCTTTGATTACTGTAACTGAGGTATCTTTATCAAAAACAAAGGCACAAAGGTAGGATTGATAAACTATTTTCCCTTCGAATGAGGTGATGTTCCAGATATCATCAAAATTCTGATATTCGGCCGGAATATATTTTTTGAGCGAGTGAAAGTTTAATTTTCCATTACTTCCAAAATTCATTTTACCCAAATCGTTGTATGCGCCAATGTAAATATTGTCATTTTCACCAATATAGACCGATCGAACAATTGACGAATTGGGCATCTTATTCAAGTGCCAGGAGACACCGTCAAAAGTCAAAAGCCCTTCATTGTTTGCAAAATACATAAACCCTTTCTGATCCTGCGCAATCCCCCAGTTTTGGGTGCCGGCTTTGTAATCCCGTTTAGGAAAATTGCGGATAAACGGAATTCCTATGCTTTTAATCTGGGAATAACCTAAACCCAAAAATAGCTGAAAGAAGAAAATGGCAAGAAATACTCTTTTTGTCATATCATTTTAACCTGCAATAGATGCCCCGATTAATTTACCAATACCAAAAGTAATCGCTGCGGCCGCCAAACCAAAAACCACTTGTCTGAAACCTGAGTACCAGACATTCTTTCCCGTAAACAAGGTGATAGAAGCACCAATCAGGAATAAACCAAAACCGCTTAAAATAGTACTTACGACTACGGCCTCCAATCCTCCGGAGAAGAAAAACGGAACAACCGGAATGATAGCGCCCAGCGAAAATAATAAAAACGACGTAATGGCCGCTTCCATGGCAGAACCTTTCAAATCTTCGGTATTAATTCCCAATTCTTCCTTGATCAAAATTTCATGGGCATGCTCTTTGTCTCCAATTACATCATGCGCCATTTGTTTGGCTTGCGCTTCCGGAATTCCTTTCGAAATATAGATGAGTTCAAGCTCTATTTCTTCACCTTCGGGATTTGTTTCCAACTCTTCCATTTCCAATTGCATCTGGTTTTCGAGAAGTTCCTGCGAACTCTTCACAGAGATCCATTCTCCCAAAGCCATTGACAATGCACCGGCCAAAAGTCCCGCAAGCCCAGTCATCAGTACTGCATTTTGTCCGCTTGTCGCACCTGCGATACCCATCACCAAACTAAAATTTGAAACCAGCCCATCGTTTCCTCCTAAGACAGCGGCACGAAGAGCATTCCCGCCCACCGACCGATGTCGCGTTTCGAAC
>Ga0302215_10003691_pt1 | contig 10194 bp, 5 predicted proteins | sample II_Fen_N3_1_FD_194580 | JGI IMG/M metagenome (GOLD analysis project Ga0302215, IMG submission 194580) | Peat permafrost microbial communities from Stordalen Mire near Abisko, Sweden - II_Fen_N3_1 | ecosystem: Environmental > Terrestrial > Soil > Wetlands > Permafrost | place: Sweden: Abisko... | reverse complement strand
TGTCCGGTACCGGACAGCTTATTTTATATGGATAGGAGTCTCAAAGACTCTATCGGTTGATTACAATTGTGGACCTGATGGAATCAATGCTTTAGCAGCATCGTTATCACAGTATTGTACAAAGTTCTTGATGTACATGCCTGCCAGTTTGGTAGCTTTTACTTCCCATTCTTTAGCATCAGCATACGTGTTACGTGGATCAAGGATACCTTCCGTTACATTGTTCAATGCTACCGGAGCATATAAATTCATGATTGGAATGTGTACTTTTTCTGCTTTTTCGATAGAACCATCAATAATGGCATCAATAATGGCACGTGTGTCTTTCAATGACATACGTTTGCCTGTTCCGTTCCATCCTGTATTAACCAGATAAACTTTTGCTCCGTGTTCTTTTGCTTTACCAATCAGAGTTTTTGCATACATAGTTGGATGCAAAGTAAGGAAAGCTTCACCAAATGCAGGTGAGAAAGAAGGAACCGGTTCGGTGATACCACGTTCGGTACCGGCCAGTTTAGAGGTAAATCCTGAAAGGAAATGGTATTGTGCCGAGTTTTCGTCAAGGATAGATACCGGAGGCAATACTCCAAATGCATCAGCTGACAAATAAATGATTTTCTTAGCATGACCGGCTCTCGAAGGAGAAACGATTTTGTTGATAAAATAGATAGGATAAGAAACACGGGTATTTTCGGTTACAGATTGATCTTCGTAATTGATCACTCCTGTTGCTTCGTCTACAGTAACGTTTTCCAACAATGAATCACGACGGATTGCTCTCCAGATATCCGGTTCGTTCTTTTCAGAAAGACCGATAACTTTAGCATAGCAACCACCTTCGTAGTTGAATACACCGTTGTTATCCCAGCCATGTTCGTCATCACCAATCAGGTAACGTTTAGGGTCAGCCGATAAAGTAGTCTTGCCAGTTCCGGATAAACCGAAGAAAATAGCAACATCACCATCTTTTCCTACGTTTGCAGAGCAATGCATAGAAGCCATACCTTTTAACGGCAGGTAATAGTTCATTAAGGCAAAAATACCTTTTTTCATTTCACCACCGTACCAGGTACCACCGATCACCTGCATTTTAGTTGTCAGGTTGAACAATGTAAAGTTTTCAGAGTTTAATCCCTGTTCTTTCCAGTTTGGATTTGTTGTTTTCGAACCGTTTAAAGTAACGAAATCAGGTTCTCCGTAGTTGGCCAAATCAAAATGAGAAGGACGGATAAACATGTTGGTAACGAAATGTGCCTGCCAGGCCACTTCCATGATAAAACGAACTTTCATACGTGTATCTTCGTTTGTACCGCAAAAAGTATCAACGACATACAATTTCTTAGCTTTCGACAACTGGGTTGTTACCAGGTCCTTGCAATGATCAAAAACTTCAGGAGTCGTTGGACGGTTGATTGTACCATCCCACCAAAGATTTTCATTAGTAACTGCATCCTGAACAAAATACTTGTCCTTTGGAGAACGTCCGGTAAATTTACCGGTGAAAACTGCAACTGCACCTGTGTCAGTTAAAATACCTTTTTCAAAACCTTCATTAGCAGGATTAACCTCATCCTGAAATAATACCTCGTAAGAAGGATTGTGTACTATTTCGAAATTACCCGAAATGCCGTACTTGCTTAAATCCAAATTTGCCATTTTCTTTTAAATTAATTGATCTTATGTTGATTTTAATATCTCGCTAAACTACGCCTTCTTTCACGCGACAAAAATACGATAAATTTCGGTAGTAAAGAAACAATTAAAGAAATTTTTCTTTAATTATGGCAAAATACATATTATGCAGATAATTATACAAAATACATACAAAAACAGAAATAAACAAGATTATCTGATATTTCAATTCTGACAATTGAAACAGTTTAGATTGATAAAAGGGATATACGTGAACGAACGATCACGGAATAAAAATAAATTCAGTTATTTTGTCGGACACTGATGAAATTTTCATAGTATTCAGATTTGATATTTAAAAAAATCACTTTATCAGGACTGATTCAGAGCAATCTACTGATAAAGTCATTATCTTTGTTCGTGAATAACTAATATTATGATTATGAAAAAATCAATTTCCCTCATAATTTGTTTCTTACTGTGCGTCCTTTTTCAAATGTCACAGGCACAGGCACCCTTTTCCAGGGGTGTTAACCTGACCAATTGGTTTCAAACTACCAGTTCCCGTCAGATTCAGTTCTCTAAATATACCAGGCAGGATTTTGAAAACATTAAAAGCCTGGGTTGTGATGCGATACGCCTACCAATCAATTTGTTTTACATGGCCGGTAGCAAACCTGCTTATACTATCGATCCCTTATTCTTTGAGTTCCTGGACCAGGCGGTTTCGTGGGCTGAAGAATTTCACATGTACCTGCTGATTGATAATCATTCATCGGATGATATCGCCAGCCTGAATCCGGATCTCGAATCACTGCTTTCAACGGTTTGGACACAAATGGCTGTTCATTATAAAGACAAATCGCAATACATTCTCTACGAAATTATGAATGAACCCCATGGACTGACCACGCAGGTATGGGGCAGAATACAACAAACGGCCATTACCGCCATCCGGAATGTAGATGCCACCCATACCATCATCGTCGGACCTTCCAACTGGAACAGTTATAATGAATTGAGCCTGTTGCCGGTATATACGGATCCAAACCTTTTATATACCTTCCATTTTTACGACCCCTTTATTTTTACCCATCAGGGTGCAACCTGGCCTGTCCCATCCATGGGTTCGCTGGCAAATGTCCCTTTTCCGTATAATGCTGCTGCCATGCCAACTGTACCTTCCGACCTGGTAGGTACCTGGGTGGCAGGATCGATGGTGAATTACATGAATGAAGGAACAGTGGCAAAAGTGCATGCACTCATTGATATTGCCGTGGCATTTAAAACCAGCCGGAATGTAAACCTGTATTGCGGGGAGTTTGGTGTATACAATCAAAACAGCAACGATGCCGACAGATCCTACTGGTACAGTGAAATGCGAAAATACCTCGAATTAAAAGGCATTGCCTGGACTACCTGGGATTATCAGGGAGGTTTCGGACTATTTAAAAAAGGATCGAATGAGCAGTTTAACTACGACTTAAATATTCCGCTGGTGCAGGGTCTTGGGTTGATAGCACCGCCACAACAGGTTTATGTATTGACGCCTGATCAGGTTGGTTTTGATATTTATACCGACTTTATAGGTGGAAAAATTGCTGAAGCAAGTATTGTAAGTGGTGGAACGGTTGATTTTTATTCGAATGATAAACCCAACAACGGCAAGTATTGCATCGGGTGGTCCGGTTCAGCCCAATACGGAACGGTTGGTTTTAATTTTAGCCCAGATAAGGATCTGTCAACCCTTAAATCCCAAAACTATGCACTCAGTCTTATAGTGAAGGGAAATTCTCCCGGTACTAAAATCGATCTTCGCTTTACTGATACCAAAACAACAGTTGCCACCGATCATCCCTGGCGAATGAATTATACCATTGACGACAGCAAGGTTCGTTGGGATAATACCTGGCAAAAGTTGTATATTCCATTATCTCAGTTTACAGATGGCGGTTCGTGGGATAATGCCTGGTTCCCCCCTGTTGGTGCATTCGACTGGAAAGCGGTCGACCGGTTTGATCTCTGCGCCGAATACATGAACATGTCCGGCAGATCCGTTTGGTTTGATAATATACGGATCACCAATATGGATACCGCTCAAATCCTGAATACCGGAATCCGGGAACTGAATATGAATAAACTTTCCACGCTGAAAGTTTTTCCGAATCCGGTGAATAATTTTGCTACCATTAGCTATACGCTCACCACTACCCAATTTGCCGATGCAAGCATTTACAATGTATCAGGACAAAAAGTAAAGACACTTGTAAGTTCAAAACAAACACCGGGTGACTATTCTGAAATTTGGAATACCGAAAATGACAATGGTTTTAAAGTAGCTAATGGCATTTATTTCTGCCGGCTGGTTGTGGCTGATCAAATACAAAATGCAAAAGTTGTAGTTTTAAGAAATTAGAAACATGATTTTCGCACAAAATGCGGATAATCCTATAAATTAGTGTCCCCAAAGTCAATTTATAACTCCATAATAACATATAACCCCGTTACTGTTTACATTCATGCTCCTCATGCACAAATTTAAACTGTATTTTTGTGAAGATCTATAAAAGTAAACTGATAAAGATAATAGCTATCAGATAATTCCGGATTGTATCATCCAATACAACACTTTAAATTCTTTTAAATAATCATGAAAAGAGCACACATTCTCACTTGCATTCTCTTCTTTCTTATTTCCCTACCTCTTCAATCCCAACCCAATGCAGCCGGATACGACTGGAAAAGTGTCAAAATAGGTGGCGGTGGATTTGTTACCGGTATCATAACCTGTGCAAAGGAAAAAAACCTGATTTATGCCCGCACCGATGTGGGTGGTGCATACCGGTGGATCGAAGCTTCCAGAAGCTGGAAACCTCTTACCGACTGGGCTTCGAAGGCTGAATGGACATTCCTGGGAATTGAAAGTATTGCCATAGATCCATCTGCACCCAATAAAGTATATCTTTCAGCCGGATTGTATAGTAATACACCTCATTCTATCCTTCGTTCAAGCGATTATGGCGAGACATTTCAGCGGAGTGACGTTAGTTTTCAGATTAATGGAAACGGGATGGGACGTAATAACGGTGAACGGTTAGCGGTTGATCCGAATAATGGACAAATTCTTTTCTGTGGTTCGCGGTCTGCAGGATTATGGAAAAGTGCTGACGGGGCGGTAAACTGGACAAAAGTAGGTTCATTCCCTGTAACGACAACCACCAACGGAAACGGCATTGATTTTGTGGTTTTTGATGAAACGAGCGGCAACGGAATGGCAACCCAACGGTTATACGTAGGAGTTTCCCGGATCGGGGCTGATAATATATATGTAACCGAAGACGGAGGTCTAACCTGGAATGTGATTCCCGGGGAACCAACAACCACCCTGATGCCGCAACGGGCAGTCAAAGCAGGTGATTTTCTGTATATCACCTATGCTAATGCCGAAGGTCCCTATAATGCAGCCAGCGGTGCTGTTTACCGGTATAACACCAAAACCACGGATTGGAAGAATATTACTCCGTTTACATCACTGACTGTAGCAGACACTTCCCCCTTTAGCGGAATATCAGTTGATGCTTCTAATCCGAATACGATTATGCTGACAACGATAAATAAATATGACCAGCAGAGTTGGGAGGGAGGAAACACAAATGGTGATAAAATTTATCGCACCACCGACGGTGGCATTACCTGGACCAATTTATCTTTGGGAGGTCACCTGAAAGCGGACATTAGTCAAAACCCGTGGATAGGGTTGCATCCCCAATTGCATTGGGTATCGGATATCCGAATCGATCCCTTCAATCCGGAACGGGTTATACTGAATTCGGGAAACGGGCTTTTTATGACCGAAAATATTTCATCGGCAACATCAACCTGGACATTTCAGGTAAACGGACTGGAAGAAATGGTGCCACTGGATATGGTGAGCATTCCAAATGGTCCTTTTGTCAGTGTAATAGGTGATTATGGGGGATTCATACATACAGATCCTACTGTTTCGCCGGCAGCGGGAGCAATTGGTTCAAACATGGGAACTACAACAGGTATAGATTTTGCCGAAAATAATACTAACTTTGTGGTTGTTGCAGGCAGTTCAAAATCAATGGTTTATTATTCATCTAATCAGGGAGCTAATTGGACAGGAGTACCGACTTTACCTGTAACGGGTGCTGTTAGTGGAAGTGTGGCTGTTTCATCTGATGGGACCACTATTTACTGGTATCCGGATAATGGTGCAAATATTTATTATACAAAAGATAAAGGAGTAACCTGGAAACCCCTTTTAGCATCTTTGGCTTTAAAAACACGTCCTGTTACCGATCGGGTAAATCCGGATAAAGTGTATGGATATGTCAATTCAACCGGTGTCATGTATGAGTGTACGTATAATTCTGTTACTTCTTCCTACGATTACACAACAACTACCCTGACTTCATGGGGAAGCAATATTATTCGGGCTGTGCCAGGTAATGAACGTGACATCTGGGTACCGCTTAATGGCAGTGGATTGGTGCGATATTCTAAAGGATTGGCAACTGCCAAATTATCATCAGTAAGCACGTGTGATGCTGTTGGTTTTGGTAAAGCTGCCGATGGAAAATCATATCCTGCCATGTATATCTGGGGAACGGTAGGCGGAGTGTTGGGTATTCACCGCTCGGACGATATGGGAATAACCTGGACAAGGATCAATGATGACGCTCACGAATTTGGAGGCCCGGGAAACGGCAATTTTGTCATGGGTGACCGGAATGTATATGGACGCGCTTTTATGAGCACAGCAGGCAGGGGGATTGTTTACAGCGATAAAAATTCCAATACAGGTTTCTTTTCTCCACAACAGGAAAGAGTCACTAAATTTTATCCGAATCCAACAGACAAAGTTCTTTACAGCAGCGAATCTGCCAAACGGATAGAGATATTCGGTTTAAGCGGAGTAAAACTGAATGAAACTAATCAATCCGAAATTTATGTCGGACAGATGAAGAACGGTTGTTACATTGCCAGACTCACAACGTCCGAAGGCGCATTCAATCAGTTGTTTATAAAAAAACAATAAATGAATCAGATAAAAAACAGGTGTATACTTCTATTTCTGTTTGCTCATGCAGTTTTGCTCACCCATGCACAACAAAATTTAATTCCGGTAGCAAAAGGGTGGGCGGGTAATTCCATCAATGCAGTTGTTTTCAGAAAAAATTCGTTGGTAACTTATAAAGATATTCAGTTTATTGCTTACTATAATCCGGAAGGCAAGTTGATGATAGGGAAAAGAAAACTTCAGTCATCAACATGGGAACTGGCCGAAACTTCTTTTAAAGGAAATATCAGGGATGCCCATAATTCAATCAGTATCATGGTGGATGGGGATGGCTTTTTGCATGTTGCCTGGGACCATCATGGGAATGCCTTAAATTATGCCCGATCCGTTAAACCCTGTTCGCTGCAGTTTACCGGTAAAATCAGCATGACACGTCAGAACGAAACGAATGTGACTTATCCTGAATTCTATAAGATGCCCAAGGGTGACCTTGCATTTCTGTACAGGGATGGTCAGTCAGGAAAAGGAAACCTGGTATTTAACTATTACGATGTAAAAACTAAAACATGGAATCAACGAAATAATGACCTGATCGATGGAGAAGGCCGTCAAAACGCATACTGGCAGGCATGTGTGGATCATTCGGGAACAATTCATATATCGTGGGTATGGCGTTCGTCACCCAATGTAGCGAGTAACCATGATATGTGTTATGCCCGTTCGTCGGATGGTGGAAAGACCTGGGAAAAATCGTCGGGTGAGAAATACAGCTTACCCCTGACAGTCCAAAATGCTGAATACGCATTCCGGATTCCACAAAACAGTGAATTGATAAACCAGACATCCATGACTACCGACGAATCGGGAAATCCGTTTATTGCCACCTACTGGCGAAGCCAAGAATCGGTCGTACCCCAATATCATGTCCTTTATAACGTAGGAAAAGGCTGGAAAGAACTGAATGCAGGATTTAGAACAACCCCGTTTGTACTAAGCGGTGCAGGGACAAAAAGTATTCCGGTATCACGCCCTCAGGTGCTGGTAAATGGAAAAGGAGAGAATGCCACCATAAGATTGCTTTTTCGGGACAAGGAACGGGGGAGTAAAGTATCCATGGCAATTTGTACAGATATTCTTCTAAACAAATGGAAAATATCCGACCTGACTTCGTTTGATGTTGGTGAATGGGAACCGTCCTACGATACTGAATTGTTGAAAGATAAGAAGCAATTGCATATTTTTGTACAACGAGTAGAACAGGTAGATTCTGAAGGTATTGCCAGTTCACTTCCCGAAATGGTAAATGTACTTGAAACAAAGTAAAACTAAACGATGAAATTGAAACAAATGAATAAAATACAAAAGGTTGTCTTTTGCCTGCTGATTGGATTTTCAATGAGTATGTTGCTGAATGCGAATCCTCTTATTGCACAAACAGCCATGACCAATGTGGCATCACGTCACACGACCTCCCTCAATGGCATGTGGCCGGTGATGATTGACCCGACCGATGTGGGTGAGTGGCGGCAGGTATGGAAAGAGCCTGTAGCAGTGAGGAAAACAGATTTTTTTGAATACTCTTTTGAAGGAGCTACTTTGCTGCGGGTTCCGGGTGATTTTAATACCCAAATGCCCGAACTTACTTATTTGGAAGGAACAGTGTGGTACAAGAAAGCATTTACCTGTGAAAAGAAAACGGGGAAAAGGCTTTTCATTCATTTTGGTGCGGTAAACTATGTGGCAGATGTTTATTTAAATGGAAGAAAGACAGGCAGCCACGAAGGTGGATTTACTCCATTTCAGTTTGATATTACCGATCAGGTAAAGAACGGTGAAAATAATCTCGTGGTCAAAGTAAATAACAAAAGGCTTAAGAATGGAATCCCGGGTGTTGGGTACGATTGGTTCAATTACGGGGGCATAACCCGTGATGTCAATTTGATTGAAACCAATGATTCGTATATCGATGATTATTTTATTCAATTAAAAAAACATTCGTTAAACGAAGTGGGGGCATGGGTAAAAATAAAAGGCAGCCATCTCAGTCAACAGGTGAGCATTCTGATTCCTGAGTTGGGAATCCATATCAATACAATGTCGAACAATGATGGATTAGCAAGGCTACAGTTTAAGTCAGGATTTAAACTCTGGTCACCATCAAGCCCGAAACTTTATAAAGTAATAGTACAGAGTGAAACCGACACGGTAACCGAAGAAATCGGCTTCAGGAGTATTGAAACTAAGGGACCAAAAATTCTGCTTAATGGTAAACATGTATTTTTAAAAGGCGTCAATATTCACGAAGAAAATCCCATTAAAGCTGCGAAAGCGCTGAGTGATTCAGATGCATTACAGCTCCTGACCTGGGCAAAAGAGCTGGGGTGCAACCTTGTACGTTTGGCTCATTATCCGCACAACGAGTATATGGTCAGGATGGCCGAAAAAATGGGAATCATGGTATGGGATGAGATTCCGGTTTACCAACACATTGAGTTCTCAACTCCGGGTGTCAGCGGTAAAATGAGCACCATGCTTCAGGAAATGATTAAAAGGGACAGAAACCGGTGTGGAGTAATTATCTGGAGCCTCGCCAACGAAACCTACACCACCACTCCGGGAAGGGACAAAGCTTTAATAGACATTTCGAAAGAATGCCGTCAACTGGATTCTACCAGGCTCATCACGACAGTAACCTGTAATCAGGGATATGAAAATAACAACGTAAATGTTTGGGATCCGATCTTCAATTATTACGACATAATATCAGTGAATGAATATATAGGTTGGTATGCCCCCTGGCAGGGAAAGCCGGAAGCTACAACCTGGAAACTGGTTAATTACGATAAACCGGTTATTTTATCCGAGTTTGGTGGAGAAGCGCTGTATGGAAGCAAGGTTGGCCCAACAGATGAAGCCAATTCCTGGAGTGAGGAATATCAGGAACAGATTTATAAAGACCAAACGGAAATGTTTAAGAACGTACCAAATCTGGCAGGATTATGTCCGTGGATACTGGCTGATTTCCGATCGTTAAGTCGTTTGCAACCTGTTTATCAAAAAGGCTGGAACCGGAAAGGATTGTTATCCGATAAGGGTGAAAAGAAAAAAGCCTGGTTTGTAATGAAGAAGTATTATGAAAATATCAAATAAAGTTGGATTCATTCAAGCTATAATAGTTTATTCTTTCTATATTTGTTTATCACATATCGAAACAAAAAACAAAAATTCAATCTCATGAAAAAACATTATTTAGTTATCCTGGTTCTGGCAATGGTCAGCATTTCTGTTGCCGGAAAAGAAGTGCGTGATATCAGTAGTTTCAATCAGAACTGGAAATTTTCGTTAGCCGACAGTACCCTTCAGGCATCAGCTATCGCTTTCAATGATCTTTCGTGGCGTAATCTCAACCTGCCACACGACTGGAGCATAGAATCCGATTTTTTAAAAGACGCCCCAGCAACTCCGGGTGGAGGTGCTTTGCCGGGAGGAATTGGATGGTATCGTAAATCATTCAT
>Ga0302215_10003690_pt1 | contig 10197 bp, 10 predicted proteins | sample II_Fen_N3_1_FD_194580 | JGI IMG/M metagenome (GOLD analysis project Ga0302215, IMG submission 194580) | Peat permafrost microbial communities from Stordalen Mire near Abisko, Sweden - II_Fen_N3_1 | ecosystem: Environmental > Terrestrial > Soil > Wetlands > Permafrost | place: Sweden: Abisko... | reverse complement strand
ATATGGCATAAGACCATAAAATGACATTAATGTTTTATTAAATATCTGATAATCGGTTTCAAAATTATGATGAATTACAACTGTTTTTAATCCCAAAGATTTAATTTTATCAATCATGTCTCCGGCAGTAATACCTCCATTTATAATACAGAGGGAATATTTTGTATAGTTTTTTGTAATGTACTTTATGGCAAAAGGATTCAACCGGTGTATTCTCCCTCGTATCAAGTTAAATCCTCGATGTAAATTGGACATTCTGGGGACAGGAATAATATTTATATTATTATAATTTAAAGGAATATATTCTTCTGCATGCATTAAATCAACATTTTCAGGGAAAATTTTACAAACAGCATTGTAACATGACAAATTACACAATCCGCCACCATTATTAGCAAACATATTAACATCAGCAATATAGAGCACTCTTAGCATTTTTCAATATCAATTATTTATAAATAATGTCGTAAATATTTTAATATATACGAAATAAAAACGTAGGTATAATAATATACATTTCTACAAAAAGTGTTTATTCATCTATATATAAAAAAGGGAATATAAAGTATTTGATTTGAATTATTATTTCTTTACTTTTAAAGCATCCATAAATTTAAATATAGTAAATAATCTCCTCAAAGCTTAATTAATAGCTATAATAGAATTTTTTTTTCTGGCATTCAATCTAAGGATTCAATTATTTTTTCTGGTCGACTACTTATTCACACTTTTACTATATTTTAATTTGAAATAAATTTCTTCTAGAAATCGAAAATTACTTTGTTAATAAATTTTTATGATTAAAATGAGAGGAAATTCTTTCATTATAAGAAGATGAACCTGTTAATATATTTTCATAATCATACATAATGTTATTTGTTTGTTTGAAAATCTTAAGAAAACAAAATATTATCATACCAACAAATAATAATGATTTTATTTGTTGTTTTTTTATACAATAAATAATATATGGCCAAATGAACCAATATGAAAAACTAAATATCAACTCAATTCTATCAATAAAGACCTTGAAATCGGAAAAAGCAAATGTCATCACAAAATATGTCAGATAGGCATTTATAAATAGCTTTCCATATTTGAAATTATTGACAATTTGATTATAATAAAATACTATTAGAAAATAAGTGATTGACCTTGAGAAGTATCCCATTGTAAAACCACGCGTAGATGAAATTTCCTGATTAACACTATACCAATATGCTTTTTCTCCAATTTCACCTCCAAATATTGATATATATTTCCCAATAATAAAATGTGCCAATTCTAATCTTGAAAAATATATTACATTAAGTATAATGAATAATATTATTAGTGTGTTTTTTGTTGATTTCACATTTGCAATAAAGTAAAATGGGAAAAACAGTAACATTGAACGATGAAACATAAATCCAATAAAAACAAGAATGCAAAACTTTATAAATTTTCTATTATATATCGAATCTAAAGATAGTAAAAATATGATCAGTGCTTTAGCATTCCTCATTGCATCAAATTCGAGTGTGATACTCATTGCAAAAAAAAGCAACATTGAAAATGCATAATTTGGCGAATATTTCTTGAATAAATAATTAATGACTATTAAATCGATAAACGATGAAATAAGTACAAAAATTGACCAATTATTAAATAATGTTTTTATTATTGAAATATATAGCACAAAGAAGGGCTCAACAACATCGCCCATATCCACCAATTTTACAAAAGATTCCTTACTTAAATTAAAAATATTTCCAGTATCTCGAAAGACTTTATAATATTCAAACCAATCATATGCAACAAAACCACGAAAACCAAAAAAGAAAATGAAGAATATCCAACATAAGTGTCTAATTTTTCTTTTTTTATCATCTTTATTTTTTAATTTATATTCCGTGTATGCAAGTACAAATAAAAAAATACCTGATAATAAATATGGTATACTATATGTGAAACTATATCCATTAGTCATAAAGATTCAGCTTATATTTTACATTCATAATGCGAATAGTTTTTCTTTAAAAATATAATTAACAATACCTATCTTCTACTTCTAAGAAAAATAGAATAAATCGCTTAACTTAGATTTAGTGAGATCAAAGTCAATCAAATTGTTTTGAAGACTCTCGTTTGAATAAATTGTGTTTTAAATAACCACCAAAATAATAATAATATTTTTTTAACATCCCGAAGTAAGCTAAAGGAATTTTTCCGTTTTTTGAATAAAACAAAAAATCCCTATATATATTATAATTTGATTTTAAAGATTTAAGATTTAGAAAAAGTTCTTTAATATTTTTTCTGGATGTCAACCCAGTTGAAGATAAATCATTATAAATTACTAATTTTTGATAAGTCAATATAATTAAGCCTGCCTTTTTGCATCTTATTGTGAAATCACTGTCACCATGATATTGAGGAAAACGCTTAGAATCCCACCATAAATTATTGTTGACGATAATACTTACTGGGATAAGAGTCCCCATTCCAGGTTGCCAATCACAATAAATCTCATTATTCAATGAATTTATTGTGTCATACATTCCAAATGAACCTGTATACTGGTTAAAAAAACCACCAACAGACCATATACTATTTTCTTCTCCTTTAATAAGTATTTTTGAGCCGATTATAGAATTGAAAAATTTTTTATCAAGAACAATTTCTTCAAGAATAATAAAATAATTCAAAGATGGAAATATATCATTATTCCAAAGCAAAACATAGTCGCTTTTTAGCTTATTAATTGCAAATTCAGTTCCAAAATTAATTGCTCCACTCCACCAAAGATTCCCGTCTCCTTTAAGTAGGATAATGTCAGAATAATTATTGGATATCCATTCAGAACTGCCATCATTAGAACCATCATCAATTACAATCACCTCATATTTAATTAAATTATTGCCCTTTTCCCAATAATATTTTAAAGAAATATACAATGAATCAAGTCCCTCTTTGGTAATGTTTAATCTATTAAAAATAGGAATTAATATTGAAACTGTTTTCATAATTATTTTTAAAAAAAATTATTCACGGTGTAACAAACTTAGTACGATGAAAATTATAAAAAATGAACGTCTTTTCCCGACAATTCATATAAAAGATTTTTACTACGTTCACCAATTTTTTTAGCTGGGATCCCTCCGACCAATGTATATGGTTCAACATCTTTAGTTACAACTGACCCTGCAGCAATAACTGCTCCTTCCCCTATTGTAATGTTGTGTAATATTATAGAATGCGGCCCGATCCAAACATAATCTTTAATGTTTATTGGTCCACTCTTTGAAGGAGTGCACCTAAAGTATGGATCGTTATAATCATGCTGCTCGGTCCAAAGTTGAACGTTGGAACTAATATTAACATTTTTTCCTATTACTATTCCTTTTCTCGCATCTAATACAGCGTAATCACCAATGGTAGTGCCTTTACACATTTTAAGTTTACTGGGTTCTCTAATTTCAGCTCCATGATGAATAACGCACCCATATTGCATATCTACTAAATAAATGTAACGATATAAGAAATTCCTAATGCGATGCGATGGGATTCGTCCTACTTCAAAAATTGTATAACGTATATATCCTAAAATATAATTCCAAATAAAAGACTTAAATAGAAAAATGAATGTTTTTCTATCATGATAATCTTGTGTTAAAACATAACTTATTTTTACATCTAATTTGATTTTCTTCTTTCTGTATCTTATTAATATAGATATAATAGGGAATGTAAGCGCAAAAATGCTCCATTTACCAAAAACTGCAATTAATACAAAATAAAACAATATATTTTCCATAAGATTAATACCTCAATTTTAATAATAAGGACTTAAAGAGGAGGATTATAACCTCTTTTATAAAATAGCTCTTTGTATAACTTTTCATTGTATAATCCAATCTTATTTATAATATTTAGAACAAATTCCTTTTTCTTGAATTTCGATGGTTCTGATTTTCTATTGATAACTAATATTCTAGGATATTTACTATTTGGGAATGAATTTGGATTATATGCCCATTCTACCCATTTATCAGAAAAACTTGGTATCCACATATATTCGAACGGTCTATCTCCTTTTTGTGATGGATCACGAAATGGTTTCAATCCTTTTTTGTGATATAAAATTGAAAAAACAGATTGATCTTCACGATGTGATATATGATCTTCAAACTCAGGAATATTTTTACAAAACTTATTAGGAGATGAAATTCGTTCGTCAGTCATAAATTCAAGCCACTCACTAATAAATTTAAGCGAATAAGAGTCTTTTTTTAACATAATGTAACTAGCTAATATTTGATTGTTTTCAAATTCAGAGTACCCCATTAGAGAAAAAGTTTCTTTTTTTGTAAATTGACGTTCAAGTAACGGTAATTCAAATCCTAAAATAGATTGTTTATTTTTTTCCATACAATCTACTAAATATTTAACTTTGTTTACGAAATATGTTCCGGCATCACTATATAATAGATAATCTCCTTCATTTATTTCATTTAAAACTTTCAAAATAAAATATGGTTTCCAAATCCAAAGTCCATGACCTCTTTCATAGGAAAATATTGATTTATTTTCTTTTAGAAAAGAATCTTCAATATCAGAAGGAGAAAACTCAAAAACTTTGTCAACTTTTCCTTTAGAATATGCTGTTTTTGTATTGCATTCTCGTTGTTTCTGAAATGATTCGTCAGTAAAATTTACTGAATATATCATAAGTCTTGGTTTTTAAAATTTTAATATTTTAATTAATTAAGATTATTCAAACTCAAATAATCTTTCGGAACAAATTCTTTTTTAAAGTGCGATGGATCACCAAACATTTCATCATCATAATATGTAACACTACTTATATATTGGCGAAGTAATTCACTTTGTTTATTTCCTTTTTGCAGATTTCTCAATAAATTACCAAATTCATTTTTTCGGCTTTTTCGAATTGGCGTTGAGACTAATTTAAGTGAAATTCCATTATTAGCACAAATATCTATTATTTTATCTAAATAAGTTTGAGTAATGGGAGAAAGTAAAAGATTTTTATCTTTTAGCATTTCATATCTAGGAGAATAATTACTACAATTTATTAAAAGAAATTGCGCGGTTTTATATTGCGGTATTTGTTCTACTCTTGCAAGTAAATTCTTATCAAAATACTTTATATATTCTTTGTTAAAGAATGGCTTCAAAAAATAATGGTAAGTAAATTTATCAAAGTTGTAGCCTAAAGAAAATGGAGAATATAAAAATATTACTTCATCTGGAAGATCGTCTTTATTGCTTTCAATAAAATTATTTAGTAAAAAATACTGACCTGCTACAGAAATTGCTTGCGTAGATGCAAGTGAATATATTTCACCATTACAATCATTGTTTGAGTATAATTGATTTGCAACACTATCACCAAGCAATAATTTCTTCACTTTTTTATGCTTTTTACTTTTGTAAATAGAATGTTTTACTTCAAATCCATATAATTGAAATACATTAACATCGTATTTGGTTATGATTCTATTTCCAATAAAACAAGATAAGTACAAGATGAATATAAATGCAGCACCTGCCAGTATGCAATTTAATAAGAATTGCTTCATAAATTTTTAAAATTGAAAATATATAAATTCTGTAGAATTACCATAAGAAGAATTGAAGCAGTAAATAACTACTAAAAGTAATGTAGAATACAAGCTCCATCTTAAAATAAATGGGGAATTAACGATTTCTAATCCATGTTGTTTGTCCCTTTGTAACCATTCTAAAATTAAAAGTAATAGTGTGCTGAAAAGTATCACTATTAAATGATAACCTCCGAGTCCTGTACCCGTAGGAATGCTGATCAATGATCTGGAGAACAATAAATGAATATAATCTATAGCATGTCCTATATTGTCTGATCTAAAAATAATCCAACCAATTACAACCATGATAAAGGTTACTAACATTTCTCCGAGTTCAATTATAGTTGGAAAATGTTTGCCTTCAGCGATAGTATTTGTATATCTTCGATTTTTCTCCATTATAATTAAAGGGAAGAAAAGTAAAGCATGGTAGCCACCCCATATAATATAAGTCCAATTTGCCCCATGCCAAAATCCACTTACAAGAAATATTATCATTGTATTACGGACTTTTTGCCATTTGCTACCTCTACTTCCTCCAAGTGGTATATATATATAATCTCTAAACCAAGTGGTAAGAGAAATATGCCACCGTCTCCAGAACTCAGCTATGTCTCTTGAAAAGTAAGGAAACGAAAAATTCCGAAGAAGTTCAATTCCAAGCAATCGTGCTGTCCCCAATGCAATATCGGAGTATCCGGAGAAATCACAGTATATTTGTAAAGAAAAGCACAATGCGCCTATTAATAATGAACTTGAGGGTAATCCATGATAATTATCAAAAACATTATTAGCAATTATTGCACAATTATCAGCAATTACTATTTTCTTAAACAAGCCCCATAATATTTGTCGCAAACCATCTACTGCCTTATTATAATTAAATATTCGAGTGGTTTTTATTTGAGGAAGTAAATGCGTTGCCCGCTCAATAGGTCCCGCAACAAGCAACGGGAAGAAACTCACAAACAAAGCATAGTTTATAAAACTCTTTTCTTCCTCAATCTTATTCTTGTACAAATCAATAATGTAAGATAATCCGTGAAATGTATAAAACGAAATCCCAACTGGTAGAATGATACGCAAAGAACTCATATTTACCTGCATACCAAAATTAACCATCAATTCTTTAAACGAATCGATAAAAAAGTTGTAATACTTAAAAACGCCTAAAAAACCGATACTTATCAGGACACTGAACCAAAACCAAAACTTTCGAACTAGCAGTTTTTGTGTAGCACACATCAATTTCCCCGGGAAATAGACCAACCCAATTGAAATAACTAGTAGAAATAAAAATCTCCAATCCCACCAACCGTAAAAAATAAAACTTGCTATTAGCAAAAATAAATTCTGTAGTTTTAAATTCTTATTGAAAACAAACCAATATAGTATAAAAACTACAGATAAAAAAATAGCAAACTCAATCGAATTGAACAACATACCAAAAAATGTTTAGCCTCGATAATTTATCGAAATTTTATGAATTAATACTATTAGAAAGTAAATCTTTATAAATCTTTCAATTACGAAACACATATCGAAATTAATATTGAAACATTCAATAAATAGCATATAAATTAAATGCTATCTTACCCAGAATGGAAATAATGAAAGCAATTTAAAAGCAAATAAATAGACTTTTAATCCGAATATTTTCTTGAGAATTTCACTAATATAACATTAGCAGATCTTTTCTTATTGAACTTTTCTCTTTTATATTGTCTTAATAAGTGGGTACTGAACATCAATGGATGAAGTATTATTTTGAATAAAATTTGCGGCTTAGTGAAATTATTTGAATGACCATATAATGAGAATAGAAAAGATAATAATGATGTGTGTATTAAGTCCATCGGATCAGGCATAAATACTTCCAAATTTAAATTCAATATCTCAGCAAGCTTACTATAAGATTTTAGATTCCATCGTCCCATGTGATGAGGTGGATGGTTAAGTACATCAAACCAATCTAGTTCAAAATCCATAGGCGAAAATGGAGTGCTAAGATAAATAGTACCAGATGGATTAAGTATACTCAATAATTCTTGCAGAAACTCTTTTGGTTTGGCTATATGCTCGAGACAATGAAAAGAAACGATAGCATCAAATAACTTACCTGAATTTTGCTCTTTGTAAGTTTGAATATCCATGCAATAAACATTATGTCCCTTACTTTGGCATGTTTGGACGCTTTGTATCGTTGTGTCAATCCCACAAAAATTTATTGTGTTTATACCGTTTTTAATTAGATTATCAAAAAATTTACCATCTCCACATCCAACATCTAAAAGTTTTATATTCTCATTTGGTAACAATTGAAGCATCTTCATATATTCCCATCTGGTTGAAGTATAATAACTTTGTTGTGAGGTCACAAAATTATAAAATGAACTCGAGCCTTCAGTTTCTGGAAATGCAAAATCATAATTACAAACATTGCATCTGAACATTTGATAATCTAAAATTTCGATATTATTATCAATTTTCACCTTAAAATATTTAGATAACTCCTTCCTTGTAAACTCTGACGAAAGATTTTTTGCTAAAGTTGAAGTATTTGAGCATATTGGACAAAGTACATTTTCAATTTTTTTCATTGTATTTTTAATTAATAATAAAAACTCTTTAAATTCATTGCAATAGTTAGGTTTTTTTCTAATTTTTTATCTGTAAATAATCATATTAGATGAATTCCATATTGGAATCAATATCTGAAATTTTTCTAATAGGATATTTATGTGAATTATTAATAATCTTTTTATGATATTTATAATTTAATTTTAAAGCTTTTTTTACGTTGTTGTTGTTTGTTCCATGAATCAGGTTGTCACCAATTGTGCTGATATTTACTAGATCAAACGATACATATATATTCTGATAACCATCACTTAAAAGTTTTAAGGACAGATCAATATCGTCTCCTGTATGTGGCATAAAACTTTTATTTAAGCCACCATAATTTAATAAAAGCTTGCGAGAAATGCAGAAAGGTCTTGTAATTATATGAATTTGCCAGATTCCAAGAGGCAATGAAGAAATATCGTGGATTGAAAAATTCTCACCTTTATGTTCTCTGTTTGTTTCAAGTCTTTCTACAACTAAACTTGGATAAAAAGCCTTACTTTTGGTCAACATAAAAAGTCTTAAAACCTTTTTAATTGTATTTACAATTTTTATTTTTTTTGAAATTGGAATAATTTTAGCTCCCGCAAGTAATGCAATTGCACCGACTTTATTTTGATCGTGGATTATATTACATAGGATAATATCCCAATTTTTATCATAAATCCAGTTATCATCTTGTATAAAAATGATATAATCTCCTATTGAATACTCCAATGCAAGATTATTACAAAATATTTCATGTTTATCATTTGCATATAAAAATTTATATTTTATGCCAGACTCATCTAAATATTTTTGTGCATTAAGCTTGGAATCATCTTTTAAATCATCAAAAACAATAATAATCTCTAAATTTGATTTATTTGATGCATTTTCAATCCAACTTTTTAAAATTGATATGACCCAGTTTTCTTTATTATATATTGTAAAAGCTAATGTAATTATCATATTCAATTTTTTCTAAGAATATGTTTTGCTAAATTTTTAATCTTAGTCAAATTAGATTCTTTTTTGTAACAACTTATTGAGTCTTTACTAAAGTCTTGAGAAAAAATAATATTCCAAGTATTAATAAATATTGGTTGATAGCCTTTGGATAATAAATAAGGCTGTAATCTCTCATTGCCTTTTGCTGCAGTATTATACTCTACTAAAATAAATTGTGGTTTATATTTATCTAGATTTAATCCCTCTAATACATCTAATTCAGTACCTTCAGTATCAATACTTATAAAATCAATTTTACTAATATTAAGTTTATCTAGAACATTTTCAAGTTTATCAACAGTTACCTTTATCATTTGTTGTTTAGGCAGTTCCATGTTTAATAGTGATGAATTAACATTATACTCATCAATACCTACACAAAAATCTGTTTCTCCAACAAAATTTGACATTGCTTTATTTATTACAGTGTCTTCATTGCGTTTATTCTTAAAGTTTACAGCTAACTCTGGGATTGGTTCAAAATTTATACCCCTCCAACCCATTTTGTAAAAGAGATAAGTATTGTTTAGTGATATTGGATCGTTTGCACCTACATCAATAAAAAAACCTTTGGATTTAAACTTTAACAATTTAGCCAAAATCAAATCTTCACCACCCTGTGAATATGATTTATTAATCATTCCTTTTTTCATATTAATATTTTATTTGTCGTTTATACTAATTATTATAGTAAATTAATTTATTATTTTACGGTAAGGTCAATTTATTAAAAACACATATTAAGATAATTGTTTTATATCACGACAAACCCATACATCTCCAGCTGTTAAAATTCCCTTTTCATCGTTTGACCATTTATTTAAAATATGATTAGAATAAAATATGTTAAATCCATTCCCTTGAAGTATTTTTAATACTTCTTTTTGTGAAGTATTAACTCTTGCTGTTTCTTCAGGTGTACATTCCATTAGAATTACGATTTAAGGGCTGTTTTTAAAAATTTCCATTGCAC